>Ga0065711_1014107_pt1 | contig 10704 bp, 8 predicted proteins | sample Hoacrofraction12_FD_59098 | JGI IMG/M metagenome (GOLD analysis project Ga0065711, IMG submission 59098) | Hoatzin crop microbial communities from Cojedes, Venezuela - Epithelial fraction 12 v2 (version 2) | ecosystem: Host-associated > Birds > Digestive system > Esophagus > Crop | place... | reverse complement strand
TGGCATCCTTGCAGTTTCTCTGGCAGCACAACAGGGAGAGGGAAGGGCTATTTGGTTCATCTGAAAGGATTGTCTGAACGTGTTGTAATATTGACTAAAGCTAAAACGAGGAATGAACAGTGTGAGCAGCGATTTTACGGAGTTCATCTTCGTCTCTGTGCTGTGGTTAGGTCAGCGTCGGCTGAGCGGAGCTGCGTGGTGGCTGGGCCCTCTGTCTGCTGGGGAGTCGGAGAGGGGCGAAGCGCAGATGCTGAGCTTCCTTCCTTCTCCCTGTGCTGGGGAAGGGGTTGGCACTGCTCTGTTTCTGTTCTTCGTGCTTTGCTCTATGTGCTTGCAACCCTTGAATTTTTCTGACTTCTGTAAGGTGAGGTTTTCCAAAGCCAGTCGCATGGCTTCTAAGAAGAGTCACGGCTTGGCAGGCATCCTCCCGCTCTGCCTGGCCTCACTTTCTGGGTTTTTCATGAAGTCTGAAACAAGATGAATTTAATCTGATGTGAAATGTTGTTACAGGATGGTGTTGGATAGCTCAAGTGGTTGTGAAGTCAATAGATGTTTATGAGCAAACCTGTGAAAACACAGTACTTCTGGTTCTTCTTCTGCTTATCCTGTGGGAAACCAGGAATAACAGCGGTGAAGCCAATGATACACTTTTGTGTGCACGTGCATGGAAATTGGAATAAAGAAGAACGGGGCCAATTTTAATTTTTTTTTTTTTTTTTTCTCCTTGCCATTTGGCTCAGGACAGCTTAGATCTCATCTGGTCTGAATTGGCACAGCTTCACTGATGTTGGAGGAGCTTTTATACTAATTCACACCAGCTGAGCATGTGACGTGGTCCAGTCTGTGCAAATGCAGGGTGGCTTTTTTTCCTTTTTACCTCTGATTCTGTTTTCCATCTTGTGCTTGGTGATCTTTTGTTCTGCCTGTCATGTGCAAGTTCCAGCTCTGGACAACTGACTGCACATAAACTACAAGCCTGTTTCAGAGTAGGGCTTCTTTATGTGAATCTAGAAGCCTATTAATTTTGGTTCTAAGTTGCATAGATATGTAGAGGATTTATTTTAAATCCAAAATGAGGATTTGTACTTTTCTAAGCTTTTTTCTTTTTTCCTGTGAAAAAACACAAATTAATTTTAATGGCTGAATACATTTCTGGGTAGGCAAGCCCTGTTTATTTCATTTGATTTTTGAGGACTCCATGAATACCTACTGAAATCTGCTGCTGATGGTGATTCTTTCTTATAGTTCATCAGAAGAGCTTCTGTTTCTACTGTGACAACTAGAAGTAGGAAGGATTTACAGTCATTCAAGCGTCACTGTGCCTTAGAGCATATCCTATCTTATCTGACTTGGGGAATTACATACGTTTTGTAGAAAGAAAGCTTATGCTAACATATGTGCAAACTTCGTGTGATAATTATCCAAGGACATCTTGATTTATCTGGTTCTGTTGTAATGGCTGATGACATTTTAAATTGCTCAGGAAAGCAGGCAACCATGATGAAAACAGTGCTCAGAAGCTAAAACCCGCTTTTAATTATGTGCAACTGGTGCACAATACGCCCTAGGAACTGACAAGGAAAATGGAATTGTGGTGGTTCTGTTGAGTTTATAATATTTTAATACCAAGTCATGCCTGTGCAACTATAATGATTTTATAGTAATTTGTGGTTTGCATCCTTAGAGGTATGCGTATTTTGAAAGTATGTCAATGAAAAAGAGATGCTGAAAGGAAAGTTAACAAGTTCTGTGCTCTGGCTGGTCAGTGGTCCACCTCGCTGCTGGGTCCCGTGACCGGTGGTACTGTGTCAGAGAAACGCCGGGAAAGCCCTGCGGCAAGCAAGCGTGCTAACCAGACGGGGTGCGCCTTTCTTTGTAGCCAGTTCCCTGGCAAGGCTAAACTTGGTGAGCCTTATTTTCCCATATATACAGTATACTGCACACTTGCAATCATATATTTTATTAATGCCAGCTTTTTCATATACGGCTAATCTTGCGGTATAGATTAAGAGAATGTTATAGTCTCGATGACTTCTGATAAAGTGGACTGTTTACGAATTTTAAATGCACCTCCTGGATTCTTACTTGTTTTCAGTTTGTTGTAACAAATTCCTCACAAGCAATACGAGTAGGTAATCGATTAGATGAAGTAATTTAAAACTATATAATTAAGATTCTGTTAATGCAGCGTCATGGTGTAGAATTTAATGCATTTGGATGTTCAAAAGCTTCACGGAGTTGGAGCAGAGTAGAGAAACTTCTGTTGATGTGTATTTTCATGATTCAGACATCAATTCTAGAAATCAATACTTCTGAGCTGTGTTGGTCACTTAGTTAATGAATTGGTTTCTTTGAGGAAATGACTAGTATGCTTCAAATTTCATCATTTCTAAGGCAGGATTAGTTATAGCACTTCCCTAAGGCTTGATGTTTGCAGGAAAATATAAAGAACCATGTTATAAAAGTGCTTCACGAACATCAGTCTCTAGGCTGTGGCTGGTTCTTGTCCTCCACTCTGCACTGCTGCATTACTATTGGAAAATTATGATCTTTTATTGTTTAATTCCCTCAGGGTTTGCGATAAGCCAGATGGTGAGGTCTGCTGGTAGGGGAGTTTTCTGCTTGGCATTATCGATTTCCCAGTCCCTTATTAGTAATGGGGGAGTTGCAGCACGTAATCCCCTTTGGTGTAGATAGTTTTATGTACCTATGTGTTGGTTTGGTAATTCCTACTATTTCTTATATTTAGCTTCAATCCAAACTCACTACACGGTACAGAAATGGCCAGCTTCCCAGTAACAAGCAGATACTTAAACATGGCATTGCTAATTAGTATTTGGGTACCTTTACATACTCTTTCCTTTTTTTCTTACAGACTGTAATAGCAAGATTATAGAAATGTCAAGGGAATTTAACCACAAAAGCATGCATTGCTTTGTCTTTTTTGGTAAGACATCTTCCAAAGATCTCTAATTTGATTTTTTTAATGTGTGTTAGGACATATCCTTTTGTGGTTATTGTTTTGGTAGTAGAAATCTAGCTCCTGTCAGTGATGTGAGAGTTTCAGAACTAGAACGTTAATGAAATTGTAGCATCAAAGTCAAGGCAGTGTTTGCTGAACGACTGAGAGGACCTGAATTTTTTGTTTGTTTTTGTCAGGATCTGTTTGATTTGAGTGAATGATGATTTATAGCAGGATTATGGTGTGAAATATTGTATTCCTGTCAGAGGTTTCTGCTTTCCAAAATCTTAAAGAAAAATCCAAGTAATTATTTGTAAAGATCTAAGGAAAGAAGGCAAAAAATACTATTTAACATGATTTGCAGGGATTGCATAGATTTTATAGGGTGTGAAGCTCAGCAGTTCACCGTATTAGCTTATCTTATGCAAAATTTAGTGTCTTGTGTAATGGGACGTCTTGTATCTTTAGTAACTTGTGGGAACCCCTAATATCTTATGTTTTTATTTTGTTAACTGTAAGCATCTCACTGCAATATTCATAAAGGGGTTTTTGAGTGCGTGTGTGAAGCTTTGTTTTCATTAAAAAAAAATGATCCTATGGATTGATGGGTTGCAAGACTGGATTCTTTGAATGTATCATATATTAATAGCCAGTTTGCATATCCTGTATGGCAGGACCATGTTAGGTCTCACAACCCCTTGAAGCCCAGGGATGGGCAGCCAGAAGCCAGGCATTTCTTCTTAGAAAGGGGCTCCAACATCTCCTTTTTCTCATCTGTGAAATGGTGCCATGATCCCAAGAGCTGCGTTAAATATTAACTAGTTTGTCCACCGTGCCTTGAAATGATGAAGTGCTCCATAAATGACAAGTGACATTTATAGAAGCTCTTCTGATTGTGGTTTCATGAGGAAGGTAAGCCAAAGATGCTACTTAAAATGTTGCCATGTAGAAAGCATGCAGTTTGTCTACCCAAAACTGCACGCTTAACCATTCACTGCAGAAAGAATTGGCAGGGAGTTTGCATCTATATGACCTCAGAGTGTGTTAGTTTTAAATGTAGTTTTCTGAGAAACATGACAGTGGGATATTCTTTTACCTCCATTTTTGGGGCAATTTTATGATACAGTCTTCTAGGTGTCTCTTATATTTTAAGCCAGCGGAAATCCTGTGTAATAGCTACATATCATAGAATCAGAGAATCATTTAGATTGGGAAAGACCTTCAAGATCATTGGGTCCAACCATTTTCTGTAGGAAGTTTTCTGTTGAGATCAGTATTTTGGGCTTTTTCCCAGGTGAAAATTTCTCCTTAGCAAAGTTTGAGCACAGTTTTCCTGCAAAGAATTACATGGGCACACACACAAAGCCACAATCACAGAATCATGCAGATCGGAGGAGGCCTGCAGAGGTTTGTAGTCCAGCCCCCCGATCAAATCACGTCCGGCCAGAACAAGCTGCCCAGGGCTTTGTTCAGTCAGGTTTTAAATCCGTCCCCAAAAGCCTGTACCCATCCATCACTCCAGTCAAGTGAGCTGTCCCACCATGTTTGTAATCCCAGTGAGGTCGTGGCTCTGCAACTGTGCTTAGACTTTTAATTTCTCCTATTTCCTTCCTGTGCTGCGTGCGTTTGTGTCCAATCTTCTTTTGCTTTCAGGAGAGAGGCAGAGTATGCCCAGAGCTGGCCATGCCACCTTTGAAATGGCTGTGGGTTTACATCGTCTTTAATATTAGCAAGACCCCCTGCCCAGCGGAGGGAAGGGTGTCAAGCACGTGGTGGTAGAGTGCAGAGCAAGCAGAATAGGATTTGGGCTGATTCAGTCTTCATCCACAGCTATGCCGATATAACTCATATTCAAAAAGACTGGTATTCAGTGGGTATAACGTGTAGATAAACTGATTATGTGTGTCGGATATTTCTTTACAAGATGCACAAATGTGCATCAACCGCTGGAAGCTGGCCCCTCTGTGTTTTCATGTTCTTGTGTTTTCTTTCTCCATTTCCTGGGAGAGGGTGAGGAGGGGAGTGAGTTCTCAGGGTACTTCATGCTGGAAAACCTGATGTTAGTTGCTGTAAATACAGAATATGTTAGTTGAGTTAACCACTTAGAAAACCTTCATTAAAGTAAAATGGAAAGTAAAAAAACCAAACCAAAACAAACAACAAAAAAACCAAACCAAAACAAAACCCAAAACCCCCTTACTTATCCTTTCTACCTTAAAAAAAAAAAGAAAATAAAAAGGAAACTGTATGTAATTGGAAAGGGATTAAGAAACTTCAGATGGCTGTTTAAAAAAAAAAATATTAAAAAAAGGGGTGGAGAAAGCCAAGAAGAAAGAGTTTCTATTGACTTGTTATTTCTTTTTTTAGAAAGGCCACTGAAAATTTACACAGTGACAAAATAACAGCCCAATTAGTATCTGTCCTGTAAAGCTAAATGTTAATATATTTCAGTCTCTCCTCTATTGACAGGTGGGACTGATATTCAAGATGGATGTCTTTAAATGAGTGCAGGGCAAAAATTACCAGATACAGTTATGAGTTGCTATAGCAATTGCTGTCATCTTTCAAACTGTAAAAGAAACGATGTAATTAAAAACTATCTGTAAGTTTATTTTCTAGGAAGACTGTTTTTAATTATATTTCTGATAGCTATAAGAGACACAGTTTGATCATGAGAGTTAATCTTAACAGCACAGCAGCCCCAGTGGAAAATAGTCATTTATTAATTGTGATTACATATGAATTATAGAATTAGGGGGTCTAACATTTCTTTTATCCTTCATTTCTTTGTCAGTGGCATTACCTTTCCAAAATTAAGTCTGGTGCATAACAACAGTTTAATTACCAGCTGTGAAAAAGGTACATTAGTTAGAGAACTAGTGACTTTTTTTGAGAAAGGAATCTCTTTAATAAGGGGGCTTAAACTGCAGTTTTTCAATGGAGCAAGAGAAATTGTTTTTCTTCATATATTCATTCATCCAGAAAGGAAAGCAGATGAATAGCCTTCTCTGTTAATTCATTTAAATATTTTAGCAGCAAATTAAAATACCGTGTAATCAAAGCAGTAACCTTTTGTTTATGTTGTATGAATATCACCATATTTCCATTCATATAGCCCAAGAGAAAGCTCCGGAACTCCGAGTGAAGCTTGGACCTTTCGCACTGAGGTGCTGCGCTGCTCACACGCACACACACCCCGGTGACGCGCTGGAGCGCGGCTCTCTTCCCCCCAGGACTGTGGTCTGTCTTCGTGCCCCTGCCCTGTGTGTGGAGCAAGGGGGTGTTCGGTCAGGAAGGGACTCTTTTTGTGCCTTACTGAAGTCTGTGGGTTTTTTTCTCTGTTGTCGTCGGTGGGCTTCGGGCTGTGTACTCTTTTTAGTTTTGAGTCAGCTTCTAGTGGAGCCTAATTCCATCTTTAGCCCCCTTTGTTTGCAGTTTCGACTGCTCGTTGAAGGAGGCGGTTGTTTTGCGGGGAGGAAGAGAGGCATACAAGAGGTACGTACCCGTGGTCAGTAAGTAGCACTCTCTCTCTCAGAGGCTGTGCCTGTGAGTAAGGTGGAGCACTGCTTGGGGGAAGGGTTCAGACACCTTCACCCACAGGAGCTTGTTTAGTTCTGGCTTCCTCTGGAAACTCGCGGCTAGCGCAGGCTCGGCAGTACCGGGACTTGCCGTCAGCTGAACTCGTGCGGTGTCCACCCTGGGCAGGGCACGGGCTGGGCCAGGCTCTCTGCAGTTCAGCCCGAGGCTGTAGGCATCCATCAGCGTGTTCCCAGGGCGCAGCAGGCTCACGCCTCAAAACCTCCATGCTGCGACCCAGCAAGAGAGAGAGAAACCTTCTGGGTTGGAAAGGAGGAGTCATGGGGGGCCGTTTAGGAGGCAAGGGGCACGGCGAAGTTTCCTTCCTCTCCTGCGAAGGACTGCTGTCTGATTCGGTTTCCAGGATGATCATTCCTCTGTGGATGAACTGGGACGGCTGGGGGGAGATGACTGCTCTTGCAAGCCTCTGCCTCACTGAGGGAGCAGCTGGAAGGCGTGAAACGGGGCCTTTAATGGCAGCAGGAAGGGACGGTCTGTGCACTTGAACGCTGCTCTGCCTTCTGCCCTGAGCGAAGAAGGTCCTAGCTGAGCGTAGGAACATTTCCCAAGTTAAACTTTTGACGTGTGGCCGCTAACTGTGTGCTTTCTGGTGTCTCAGTGCCTGACCTGAGACCGCGGGGTCTCTAGAAGTGTGGAGGGCTCACAGCTGCAGCTTTAGTAATAGGGAGCTGCTCTTTGAACATATTGAACACCGTGTAGTGCTTGGTGCTCAGAAACATCAGGTCCCAGGTATCTCGGACAGGGAGCAAAATTAACAGATGCTTTTGATCTTAAAGTCTCTGTGCCAAAGTCCCCAGTCTGCAATCCAGGAGAGAGCAATACTTCCTCAACTCACCGAGATGTGTGGAAGAAGAAAAAGAAGTCCGTAGTATTTTTCAAGCATTTAAATATTGTGGAACTGAATGCTTCATTGGGAAGCTCATAAAAGAAAGAATGTGTCTTCAGAGCTGTGCTTGAATGTTGCTCGGTGTTTAAAGCACTTGGGGTGGGTGTTCAGCGATGCGAGGAGCGCAAGCGGGGGTCATTAACCATTGCCTCTTTGTGCTGAACAGAAAAAAGTCTTGTGGGAAGATAAATACATGTTTGTCTCATTGAAGACAGCATTGTAATGTATTTCTAAGATGGAAGTATCTTAGTGTTCCTCAGGCAACCTTAATTCTAGTGTTTCAGAATATCTGAATGTTTCATGGAAACAGCAAGTGTTGCATTAAAGCTCACTTTTGTGGGCCGTTTCCTGGTTGTTTTAAATTGAAAACTGAAAAATGGAGATATCCTGTTGTATATCATCACGTTCTTATGAGTCATCAGTGTAATATAATTACAGGCTTTGCAGAGTAATTCTTTGTGTGTATACCCCTATAAATGTTACAGATATAAAATATTAGATAGAATTGAGAGTTTATGTGAACATAGTGGGAGAAGCATGGGGGGGAGTTCAAGCAGTTGTGGAAGTTGGAGTGCTTTGTGTGGCTGTCTTTGCCTTCTTTGAATATCTTTTCTGAGGAAATCAATTAAATGAAATCATTAACTAAATAAAGTTGTTCTGTCTTGTGCTGTTGGTCCCAGTGTAAGGGAGTAAACTGTTCTATATGATGTACGGACCTGGGGAGAGGGTAGTTACGGGGTTATCCTGCAGCCCTTCTCTTGCGACGAGCATTCCCTTCCTTTCTGCCTGTTGGCAGTGTAGCCCCACTNGCCAGCTGTAACCCCAGTGACACATCAGGAGGCTGTCTGTGGGTGCCAACCTGTGTACAGAAGCACACCTGTACAGCACCAGCTGGACGGTGTGTCAGGAACTTGGTGTAACCCAGCTGTGCTGCAGCGTGACACAGACCCGGTGTCTGAGTCTCGCTCCCCAGCCCAGGGTAAGAGAGGTCGGCCAGTACAGGTGTGCTGGAGATGTACTTCGCACCAGCAGAACCAACTTCTTGTGGCTGGAGTTGTGCCGACAGACATTTTGCTGATGAAAAGGTGCGTTAAGAAGAATCTCTTCAAGCTTTCCAAAGAAAAACAGGTTTTACCGGTTCACTCTGTTGGGGACACATTGCTGTTGTCTAATAAGGTACTATTTTTGCATACATTTTAGCAAAGCATATAATTCCCTGGATGCCCATCTTACCTGGGAAAATGGCCTTGCATGTAGAATGGGACATTTTGCTGTCGATACACTTTGCTAGGAAATGTCATTATAGGTAGATAGCATAAAAGGGGGATTTAAAAGTGTACATCAAAAGACTATGTGTAGACTTAATTCTGAATGTATAAAATAGCAGTGATATCTTGCAAAGATATTAATCCCTGAGGGAAAAGCAAGTTCTTGCAGGATTCTTTTCCTTTTCTATTGATTTCATTTACTGTAGGTTTGTTGTAGTCGTTCAGTTTTGCTAGAAAGAATTGCAGAGCATAATCTTCTTCACTTGTTTATTTTATTGCTTCTGCATCTGTTTCCATCATCTTTTACGTGCCTTGTCAGCTGCATGGAAAGAGTGGGCAAGAAGCCTCTGCAAAATGTACAGCTAAGGTGCTTCCACAAATTATTTCAAGGACTTCAACAAAGCCTCACCTCGTGTCTTTTCCTAAGCTTTTCTTGTCTAATTTATATGGGACTTCACAATGTTACATTTCTTCCAACTGGAATAGCGTAGAAGCTGGTGATGCTGTGTCGTGTGAAACTGCTTCAACCACTTCATGCCAAATCGTAGTACCATTTGTGTCACTTCTGAAGAAATTACTTTTCAGAAATAAACGTGCTGCTGCCAAAACTGAAGAATTTCATACAGATTAGAAAGTAGAGGAAGAAGTGTTAGTTTGAACTTTCAGGAACGATTACTTCCTTTTCAGTGTTTTTGGTCACCTGCTTCATATGAAGATGGTGGGTTAATTTAGTCACTAACATAAATGTTCTACTTATAAGCAGCAAGAGCATGGAGGTCTAGCTACGAACCTGTAATATTACTGGTGAATGAGTTGAAAGAAATTAAATCAATTATAAATTACAAAAAATGACTATAGGCAATTTGTGCAGTGCAGGAAGAGGGAGATAAGGGCAGGAGAGTACTCAAAATGTAATTTTCATTGTATTGATGTCATATGAGTTCCTAAATCTTGAAAGAGGTTACTAGAAATGATGAAACTAGTTAAAAGAAATCTGAGAAAGAAATCCGCAAGAGAAATTAATGTGTGGCGATTACTCTGAGATGAAAGATTTTTGTTCTCCTTGTGATTATACAGGAATGCTTGTTTCATGATGAAAATTTAAGCTGAAATGGACACACAGGGTCACATTAATCTAATCTGATTTACCTGTGTGAAAGTTAAGTGTTTTGTCTGTACATGTCTTATGATAGAGTGAATAATTATTCATGATTGTCTCTCCTCATTTACAGTAGAAGTGAAGGGACTGGCTTAGACGAGATACCTAGCAATGTGTAGTGGTGAAGTACCCAATGGCTTCCCCCAGAATTACACTTATGCTCAGCATCTTCTTGCAAGATAGCTCTGCTCCTGCTTGGAAGCTTACCCATATCCAAAGAGAATACATTAATAGCGATCAAGTTGATAATGACCAGGTACAATTACAAAAGATGAACTAAGTAGGATAGAGAACTCATTTGCCTTGAGTGAAACCCTTCAGTTCTTGCCCCAGAAGAGCGCTGGGCATGGAAGTGCTGTTCCATGGTGTCACTGAGTGGGTGTGAGGCTAGGCACAACTCAAGTGAGGCAGGTGTTGGTCTCTTCTCACAAGTAACTAGCAATAGGATGAGAGGAAGTGGCCTCAAGTTGCATCACAGAAGGTTCAGATTGGATATTAGGAAAAATTTAGTTGCTGAAAGAATGGTCAAGCATTGGAACAGGCTACCCAGGGAAGTGGTGGAGTCACCACCCTGGGAGGTGTTCAAAAAACGTGTAGACGTGGCACTTCAGGACATGGTTTAGCAGGCATGATGGTGTTGGGTTGATGGTTGGACTTGATGATCTTGAATCAACCTTAATGATTCTGTGATAAGTCTTTTCCCGGGTGATGCAGTTCAAAGGGTCGTGGCTGCATAGAAGTCAAGCAGTGCACTACAGGCTGAAGAAGCCCATTTGTAAGTTACAGTTTTGCTTCATCTTGACGTTCCTGGGCAAATGGGCATGAGAGAGTA
>Ga0065711_1050690_pt1 | contig 10705 bp, 6 predicted proteins | sample Hoacrofraction12_FD_59098 | JGI IMG/M metagenome (GOLD analysis project Ga0065711, IMG submission 59098) | Hoatzin crop microbial communities from Cojedes, Venezuela - Epithelial fraction 12 v2 (version 2) | ecosystem: Host-associated > Birds > Digestive system > Esophagus > Crop | place... | reverse complement strand
CCCCCCCCCCCCAATAGTACCTCACACAGCAGGTTGAAAAGACGGGAAAAGAAGGAAAATTTAAACTTGCATCTGCCATTTAAGGTCAGTGGAGACTTCCCTGGAGTGGGCTGGCCCAGAGGGCTTGGGGACAGCCATATATTTGGGAGCCAAATGCCTTGGGAGAGACAGTTGTTCCTCTGGGTCTTCTCCTCCCGCCCAGCAGGTTTCCAGGAAATCATGTGAATAAACGCCTTTGTAAGGAAAAAGGGGAGAGGGTCACGGAGAGGCACTGGAGAGGACGATGCCAGCCAGTGCCGTGCCGACGAGTCGTCCCGCTGACAGCAGCTGGCCCCTGCTCTGCTGGGTGAATGATGAGGCTTGGCTCGGCCAGCACGTCACGCTGACCCAAAATGTTGCCCCTGCGTCCAGTTGACACATCTTGTAAAATCACATCTTGTTTGGGGATGCTCTCCTGAATAGCTGGGTAATCGCTGCTCATTGGCGAATCGCTCCCTAAGGGGTGAGGTTTCATCTGGAGTAGATGTGAGTCTCTGATGCCTAGGGGCGAGTGTTCTTCAGTGGTGCAAACTGGAAGAGCCTCAGAGGAGCGAGTGGGGCCAAGAGCATCCTGCAGCATCCCCCCTCCATAGTGAGGAGAATTGTCACAAACAATTAATCATGGTTTTGTTTGGGTTTTTTTCCTAGAAATAACTATTTGGGTCAAATTTATGAACAGTTTTGGATGACAGAATTACTTTTGGGGGATAATTTTCAATTTTCTTCTAAGAAACAGCTGAGATCTACCTGTTAATTTCTATTAGCAGCTCAGAGGATCCTTTGGGCACGTGGAGACCATGTAGAAGAGACAGAAGTGAGACAAAACATTTTCCAAGCAAAGATATAATTAGGGATTAGAGAGACTGATCCTACTGCATAGTATAATTAGGAGATTATGGCATGGCATTGGCCTGGATTAACTTGACAGAAAAATCTCTACCCTGCTATTTAAAAACTTCCAGGTTTTGAAATGGAAACTTGTAGACAAACAGTCATCACTGTCTTAAACCCATGTCCTAGAGCAGCCTCGCGTTGCTAAGGCTTGCATGTTGAGGAGTGAATGGAAACTTGTGTGGTCTCCTGGGTTGCAGGCAGAGAAACCCCTGCCGGGAGGTGACCACCAGCTCCGTCTGCTGCTTCCCCTTCCCTGCGGGGAAACTGGTCCCAGCTGAGCCTCGTGTGGTGTCCCCAGGCCTCCCCAGGCAAGCCCTCCTCTGAACCCCTCCTGGGTGTTGGCAGCCCAGGGCACTGGGCTTGAGGACCCCTTGCTCTGCCTTCTGGGCAGGTTCCTGCTGGGATCTCCCCTTGGGTTTGGGAAGAGGCTTGCAGGGCACCTGCCACCCTCCCAGCCCTGGGCATTGTGTGGGAGGACAGAACCAGCCCCTTACATGGTAAGAGGGGCCAAGGAAGGCACCCTGTGGTCTGGTGTGCAGGGAGGGAGGGAGCAGCCCTCCTGACACAGCCCTGGTATTGCAGAGCTCTGCATCAGCCAAGCCAGCCCCTAAATAGAATGAACACAAATAAAACTGTCAGAATCAGCTACAAGGATTACATTCTCTTACCTCCTACCTTACAGCATTTCTAAGATCAATAACTCCAAAAAAACCCCTATACCTCTGAATGGACCACCAGCAGGATAGGCTTGGTGTGCTCTTGGTACATTAGTGGATTAATTCTTGCTATAAGTCAATAAAACACTCCAGTGAAGCATCCCTCAAATCAAGCAGTAAGACTAAAGCTGCCATTCCACCGCAGTATTTCTTGTGGTGCCCAGAGCCATAAGTTCCCGGAGAAGAGGGGAGTGGGGAAGTGCAGTGCCCTCCTGCAGCTCCGAGCACTTTGCCACGGGTTTCTTCGTCACGCACTATGGTGGCAGCAGCAAGGCTGCCCAGTTCCCACGGCATCTTCTTCTCTCCCCTTACCACTTTTTTCTTTTATCTATCTAATTTCATTTCTTCAGCACAGGAGTCACCTTCTTACTGTATTACATCTGTTGCTCATTCACAGCAGTATAGATGGTACATGTGAACAATTCTGAGTACTTCACTCCCCTCATTATATACTCTCCAGCCCACAGGTGGATGATAAAATAATAATCTGCATCTTATTGTCAATTAACAAGAAAAAATCCATGGATAAGATGCATGTGACAAAAGCCCAGTGTGAGAAGGCCCTGCAGCCTCTGCAGATCAATGTCCTGTTTCTCTTTCCTATGCTCAAAAATCAACGTATCGTAAAGTTTCAATAGCCTTCACATGTAAGTGCCAGATAATAACAGAAGATCTTGACCAAATCAAAGGCTTCTTTTACTTTTGGGAAAATTGATTTTAACAAGGTCATTTGTCTTTCTCTTGCTGTGCAATCACAGAATGAAAAATGGCAGAATTTACAGAAAATAGAGAGTCATCAGCACATCATCTTGTCAGACTATTATCTGTCTGGAGATGAATGACTGTCAGATTTCCTCAGCCTAGAAGCTAATCTGAACACCGTCTGTGGCCGACTAATTTTGCCAAACTTCCCAGCCAAATATTCAGGATACTAAAATGAAGATATTTAAATGTGATTTTAATTAAAAATTATTCTAAAGCAGGTGCTTGGATTCTCAGACCCATCCTCTTTTAAGGTATTACTTGGAATTGTGTTGCACTTTTATCTACAATATGAACTAAATCTTTGTGATACACCATAGGCTTGTCTAGTACATATAATTGTCTCCCCTCTACACTATGTTTTCCTTGGTAAAGTTTATTACCCCCCCCCCCAGTACCTCATTTAGCCTTTTGCTATCTGACAAGCCAATTAAAAAGCTACTTGAAGTTGTAAGTAAGGAAGTAAAAGAAGGTTTAGAACTATAAAAAGTAATCTGTATAATTCTATAAAAGCACCTACCTGGGGGATATTAAATGGATGCAATGTACAGTCAGGAATAAAAGGTAACACAGCAAATTGGAGCTGTCATTCCATCTCCCATGAAGAGATTAATTAATTTTCCTTTGACACTGACAGAAGCTGAGTTTCAACATAACGACACACGATATGAAGGCATAAAAGCTTCTTTTATGAGTGCATATTGATAGTCATCAGCCTGGGATCCTACAAAGTACAGTAGATTTTTTTTCCCCATGTTTGGCCCAGCAGGACCATTAGGTGGTTCATCAGAGGCCACAGAAAGGAGCTCTTGAAATCAAAGTTCATCCCTATTTCCAGAGTGGTTTTTTGTCTTTGTAAGGTGTTGAAGATCTTGCTGCTTGTAGAACACCTGATTGCTTAAGGGAATATTAAACGTGAGTTTTCTGACTTGTGTTTGGGATTAATTAACCCTTAGGAGGAAAAAAGTCTTCCTGAAGATATCTGTATTTAAAAGAAATTCTACCAACTGAAAATATCTGTATTTGCAAAAAGCCTACCAACTGTCTTGTTCTGTGTAATCATCCCGTCGCCGCTGCACGGCGGTTCTTTGGGGTTCCCCCAGAGCCCCAGGGCACCTTGTCCCCCCCGCACGCCCAAAGACGCCATGCGAGCCGCAGCAAGCCCCAGCTCCCAGCCCAGCCACCCGATTTACGATTTACGGGGCCTGACTTCACTTCCAGGAACTGGGACGGGTTCCTCCGGCATCCCAGCCTGGTTTTCCAGCAGATGGCAATAACCCATAATGGGTGAGCGGGAGGAGCGGGGTCTGCGCCGGTGGGCCAGGAGCCTCCCCGGCAGCGCTGCCAAATCCCAGTGGTGGGGAGAGAGGGGGAAAGCAGGGGAGGGAGAGCAAGGCAATGAATAACAGATCACTACAATCTAGCCAGCTAGCAAGTGCATACACAGGAGAGGGGAAGAGTGCATAACTCATCTATAATTGCTCGGGGCGGGATTTTAAATAAAGAAGAGAGATGGGTTGCACACTCCCTGTGTTTCTATTTTTTAAGTTCTCCAGTGGTAGAAATGTATTTTTGTTCACCCATCTTGGCCTTGGGGCTCAAAGGTGACCCAGCTACGGTCCTGCCACCTGTCAGGTGATGCAGTTAGTCACACACGGGATGCCAAGGCGTGACTGAAGCACGACCTGAAAATGACCGTTGCCTGTAATACTGCAGGCAAAAAGTGGTGAGCATGGAGGAAGCACCTTTAAAAAGACAGAGACAAAATCCTGCTATTATCTCGTCAATGGATATTTCATAGGTCCTGAAAACACTCTGGAGGAATTTCTGTCTTGTGATTCACCATTAGTCATCCGGCTAACTTTGCAAACCATCCAATTTATGCGAGGTTGGCTTTTGTCACAGCAGATGGAAACCTGTTTAACTTCCTTGTGTTTCTCCAGAATAAACCAGGGAACAGGGGAGAACAACACAGGTTGGCTAACCTGGAGTCTGAAAAGGATGTTTCCTTGGGAATCGAGCATGTTTGTGTCTAGAAGCGATGATTTTATGTGATAAACTTACATCTTGCAATGTCAAGATTAAACGCATCAAAATTCTTACCGGCATTACAGAAAGCAACGTAAATGTAGACCCGTGCTGTCAGCTCAGAGGTCTGTTTGTGCCAACTTCCCGTCTCTGAAAGTCGAAAAAATCAAGCTCTTCTGGAGGAATCACAAATCAGACGTGCCCTGGTTTCCTGTTCAGCGGGGGAGGTACAAAAGGCTGGTCGATGCTGTAACCACCGCTGTTCCACGGCTACCTGCATAAAGCTCCTTTTGTCTTCTCATCTTGATACACTCTTGGCCTCAGTGAAAGGCTTTGGCAACAAGTTCCATGTTCCAGTTTGTGTGAAATCTTTCTCAGTTTCTACTTTGTAACATTTAATTATCACTGAATATTCCCTTCTCTTTTATTTACTTTTTATTAAGGAGCACACCTAGAAACTTTTGATCTACTTTCTCCTTACCACAATGTTATATTTTTTCTTCTACTGTTTCCTTGTACTGGTCTCTTCCAAAGACCTGTTTTTTCAACCACTTAAAAAAAAAGGCACAATAAAGTGGGAAGAATGGGTAATGCCCACTCATAAAACACGCTGAAAAATACACAGCTACTCTTATAAGAAAAGGCAATTCTTCCATTTTTATGTCTGCCTTGCCCTCTTCCAAGAAGAAAAATAAAATGGCCAAGGAAGACAATTGTTTTGGGTGGGTATGTGGTTGAGATCCTAGTAATAATGTAATTGCAAAAGCAATAGTTGACCTGTATCTGTTAAAAATTAGTACCTGTTTATTATTTACCCACCACTGTATCAGCAGACCTGTTTTAATTTCTGCTGACATGACAGCTCCTCAGCGTCCACCGCAAAGACCTGTTTCATGCTTAATTTTGAATTATCGTGTGTTCAGCTCCTAATAAGACAGTTTGTGGCATGCATGGAGTATGTGGTCCCGATTACCAGCTCTGCATTTATTTTACTATTCTGGTGTGATACAGCTGATGCAGGGAGGTGAGCACTAGCAGATGGACTGGCACAGAAAACTGTGGTTTGAGAGACCTGCTCAGAAGTAACTGTCTTGCGCTTTATTTTCTGGGACAAGATGCCTACAGCTACTGTGTTTCCTTTAATGATAACTAGAGGTTCTTAATGCACTGAACGATTTCCATTAAACAGGAGTAGGAATGGATGATGTATTTCCCAGCCAATAGTAAAATCGCAACAAATACGGTCTCATTCATTCAAGAACTTCATAGATCTGATCTGAACTCACGCGAACGATGCTGCCTAGGGAGAGCGAAGGAAGAGCAATGTCAGCGCATTCCCATCGCGGAGCTGGGGGAGGGAGCCGCCTCTCTTTGAACATTCACTCTCAGCGAGAAAGACGCAGGTTCAGTGTCTGCTCAAGGGGATTTAAACCTCCTCCACCACCTCTTTCTTAGTCCCTCATTGCTAACCGCCACGCCACTAAATATTCTGGGGTGCTTGCAATCCTGTTGTTGCTGTTCCACTTAGCATTAATAAATAAACCTTCCGTGGAAGAGGGGCTGATCTTCAGGTAACTTCCATCCTTGAGGAGTGCTCCAGGCTGAGAATCATTCACATCCTTTGTTGAAATGACGGCTCATATATATTCCACGTACCAAAACTATGCCAGCCAGAGGGACTGAAGGTGCCCCACTTCAGAGTGATTCTCTCATGGTTAGGATGCTAATCTGGAAGAGATGGTAAACTTGATCTTAAATCCAGTTTCTGCTTCATTTGAACTAAACTACAAGGTCTTTGTTTTACTATAAAAACTCCCACATTTAAATTTGTTTTGACCCAAGTCGGGGCCTGTTTTCAGTTTTGTTCCCCCCTTTGCTTCTTTTGTCTCGGCAGGAAGCCTGAGAACTCTCCCTTCCTTTTCATTAATTGCAAACATAATGATAACAAAACTCTGAGCCAGTGAACACCTCTCACTTGGCTTTGGAGTTTATTCATCCCTAAGGTATAGCTATTATTTTGTAACTGGAAGCACCTTCTAGATATTCTTTTATCAGTAGTATAACAGATACCTACAGCTCTGCTATTACTTCTTTGTGAACCTGCCTTGGCGTTAACAGCTTTTATCTTGGCTCAGGTGTTTGCAACAGCTCTAGGGCTCCTCCCTTCCAGGACATAGCTTCATCCTGACCGAAACCAGCATCCTACACAGCGTTACTCCGTCGTTAGGGCAGACAAGTGCTGCACCATGCTCCTTCCCACTCTGCAGGAAGAGATCATGACCTCAGTTATGTGAAACAGCGGATGGAGCCCACATATTATGTGCTGCTAAAATCATGACCTAGTATGCACAAGGCTGCTAGACTTTCTAATTAGGGACTGAGCTAACTAGAACTGGCTAAAATGTCCATATATTGGACATGCTTTTATTTTACAGGCTTCAAAAGGGATAGAAGCCTCTCCCCCTTCCAAAAATGTTTATATTTGCCAACAACATTTTCACTAAAAGGTTTAGCATTTATTAAATTGAAACCTGACTTTTCAAATGAAGTCTGTGATTACATGAATCAATGGTTGTGATAAAAATAAGGGAGTTTGGGGATTAGCTTAATGACAGCGAAACAGGTAAGAAGTTCTCATGAACTGTTTAGGGAGTGCCAGCACAGTGAACGGCTGAGCCCAGTGGAAAAGGCATTAGACAACAGCTATGGTGAAGAGGAGCAGTGCAGCGTCACAGCTAACACGGTCTATCTTTTTCTCCTTTCTTTATCACGGAGCAATTGTAAAGTCAAGGTATGATCTACCCAAAACGTTCCAGGGGCTCCTTCACATCAGCTTGGGATGTAAACCTATGCTCGTCCAGCCAAAACACTACAAATTTCCGTTCTTTCTAATGAAAAACCAATTTTACTATTTAAAAAACATGCACAAATAACAAAGAGTCAGCCATCCCTTTTTATGAGTTTCTCCCATGGTTTGCTCTCTAGTGAAAAACTCAAATGACTCATTTCTGGCTAGAAGCAGCCAAGACAACAGAACTAACGGCAGCATTGACTGCGTCACCTAGAGCGTTATTGCTGAGCCAGCCTTAGAGCAACGCAATCCTTTGTAAGGGTTTCTTTTCCTTTTTCACTGGAAAACAATTGGGCAAACAGAAAAAGCAAGGAAAACCAGCAAAGAAATCTGCAGGAAAGCAGACAGACAAAATGTGGACTTGGGCTCCTGCAGATATCTCTATCTGAAGAAGGAGCGACAGGATTGGAAAGGGTTTGGACCCTGAACTCCAGTGACTCCTTGGGAATGGCTATGATATGCTGAAACTACTAACAACTCCAAGCCAGCACATAGTTTCCTTCATACCAGCCCACTCATGGACTTGAAATAACTTTTTTGTCAGAAGCAAAAACACAGAACTGAAAGAAAGAAACACAGCATGTCGTGGAAATGTCATAACCTTCTACCTGACTCTTTCTGCAGTAGCTATTGGCACAGAAGGTTTGTTTTCTCTTTTATGAAGCAGAATTAAATAGAGAAGAGTTGGTGCAGGGGCTATAATGGAACAGAGGAAGTAAAGAAGGAAGAATAAAAGGTGGCATCTCTATGAGTAAATTTAACGTGGTCACAGGCACTGGAACTTGATCATCTGTGAAACGGTTAGAACAGTCCATCCCATAGTTCCGGTCAGAGGCTAGTTTGCCATCTCCCACACATGTCCTGCAACGAGACCTTTCCCAATAGGTCGTTTAATTGTGAAACCAGATTTTGAAGAGTAAGAGGTCTACTGCTGTGGGCCCATCTGGGCTGGTTGGCCTCACTGTCTGAGAGATGCTCAGGCCTGTTTAACTCACTAGTGTAGGCACAGCCGTAGAGAATTCAGGGACCTTCACATCCTTCTTCCTTTGGCATAAGCAACCAAGTCACAACTTTCCTCTAAATGTATCTAACAGCATCTTGAAACAAATTAAGATTTTTCCCAATTCTAGTGCTCGCTCTGAAGCCATTCAAAATCTCCACCCTCCTGACGGCAAGGAGCCTTAAAACAAACATAAAAAACCCCAATTTGCATCCATTTTGCTTAGAGAGAAAAGCTTCTGTTGGTGTTTCCTGTGACTTCTTTACAGAGAAGAGTCAAAATCCCTCTTCACCTTTGTTGTATTCATCTAACTAAAAGAGTATGGAAATGGTCAGGGACCTCACAGAAGATGGAGTGCACTGTTCACATATTCCAGATTGTCTCTCCCATGCCAAATGATAAAAAAAATGTATTTTTTACCCTTGCTACTACTGGCTATTTTAGTTCTTATTTCTATTATGGGTAGAAAGCACCTCCTAATTTCCATCTGACTTCTATTCACAGCTCAAACAGGAGAGCCACCCTGCACATGAAGCATTTCATGCAGCAGCAGCTTGCCCTGGATGCTAAAGCTGTGCCTGCACTAGTAAATAACACAGGCTAAGGCTATCCTCTGGCCCTGGTGAACTGGCAGCATCCAGCAGCTAAACTCTTTCACCCTCAAAACCAGAGCGGATACATCCAAAGTGCCTGATGGGAACAGACAGGTCCACGCTAATTCTCAGACTGCTTGAACATGGAGAGATTCAGTTTGGCCAAAACCACGCCAGGGATCACACTACCAATTTAACACGATGGGTGGCCCCAATTGTTTACCAGCACAGCCATAGCCTTAGACTGTGATTTGCAAGAATATTTACTGAGTTACCAGGTGAAATACTTCTCTGAATTGCTGGGATCCATCGAGCGAACCCTCTTTGATCAGGATTGCTCTCTAGCTCTGTTGTCTTCAAGACCAACACCATGGTGACCAAGCAACATTTTAAAGAGAAAATATCATAGAACAAAAAATTTCAGAGCAGAACTGAAATATAACACAGGCATGTCTATTTTTCTGAGGATAAGTGGGATTAAAATCACTTCAGGCAGCTGAAAATTAAAATTCTGAGTCACTCAATTTTTTCTCATTAATTTGTCTTATTCTTTTTGAACATGAAAACTTTTGGCATTTACCAGTTCTAGTGGCAGCGATTTCCACTGCTGAACTCCATCAACAGACTCCAGAGTGCAATTGCACTGGTCACATACGGGCGCCTACTTTAAGATGAGATGAACTGTTCTCCAGACTCCTTTGACTGTAACAAATACACTTCACTGATTCTCACAGGAGCTTAGACATCTACCTTTGATGTAGATACATACTAACAGACACCCAAAAAACGTGGGCATGATGAACCTCTCCCCTGACTTTCAGCTATGCCTGTTAAACTGAGAGGAGTCCCAGCTGGTCTATCAATTTGTGCTGTTCCTCAGAAACAGCATTCAGTATAAACTGGATAACCTCACATAACTTTGCTTTGACCATCCACTGTGAAGTTTATTGGATCTCGAGAAGCCTCTGCGGTTGCACAGGAATAGCAACGCGCAGTATGAGTTTGAATTTCCAGTTTCAGAGCATCCAGAAGCGAGCCCATTGCTTGCTGAGCCACACTGGCGCTTGCACTGGAGCGAATTGTGGACTTGTGTGAGCTGGGAAACAAGAAACTCCCTTGTGCATCTTCTCTAAGCCTGAATTCTGTGCAGTATAATAAAATGAACTTCAATACAAATAAAACATTTAACACACAAGGTTTTCTTTAATTATTTTTGCACAACTATGTAATCCCTTTGTATTTATTTTGATTCTGCTTATCAGTGGTTCATAAACACAGTTCCTTACTTTTCATTAGACAAATACAAGCTACTTAGAAATTAAAGACACTGACGCAGGACTCTCCTTTATTCTCCAAGGTATAAATCACAGAATCACAGAATGGTAGGGGTTGGAAGGGACCTCTGGGGATCATCCAGTCCAACCCCCTGCTGAAGCAGGGTCACCTAGAGCAGGCTGCACATGACTGGTGGGTTTTGAATGTCTCCAGAGAAGAGGAATCCACAACGCCTCTGGGCAGCCTGTTCCAGTGCTCCGTCAGCCTCAGAGGGAAGAAGTTCTTCCTCAGGTTCAGCTGGAACTGCCTATGCTTCAGTTTGTGCCCATTGCCCCTTGTCCTGTCACTGGGCACCACTGAAAAGAGCTTAGCCCCATCCTCCTGACACCCACCCTTAAAATACTTACAGGCATTTATAAGATCACAGAATCACAGAATCACAGAATCACAGAATAGTAGGGGTTGGAAGGGACCTCTGTGGGTCATCTAGTCCAACCCCCCTGCCGAAGCAGGGTCACCTACAGTAGGCTGCACAGGATCTTGTCCA
>Ga0065711_1050689_pt1 | contig 10706 bp, 7 predicted proteins | sample Hoacrofraction12_FD_59098 | JGI IMG/M metagenome (GOLD analysis project Ga0065711, IMG submission 59098) | Hoatzin crop microbial communities from Cojedes, Venezuela - Epithelial fraction 12 v2 (version 2) | ecosystem: Host-associated > Birds > Digestive system > Esophagus > Crop | place... | reverse complement strand
CGACGGGTTTTGGCGGCAAACGGCAGCAAATGGCGGCGGGCGCTGCCCTCGCCGCCGTGTCCCGAGGGCGGCGGCCGGCTACGGGTGGCCTGGCTGTGCCGCAGCTGCGCCCTCCTCGCCCGATGTCGCTGCGTGGGGCGAGGCCGCGGCTGCCCCCGGGGGCCCGAACGCGTTGTGTGACCTCCCCGCTCCCGCCTGCGAGAGCTGCCTGGCACCAGCCGACGCCGCAGCAGCCCTGGCTGACGCCGCTGGGGTTTTGTTGGGCGTTGCGGCCCTTCCTCCGTAGGAAGCAGCAGGGCCTGTTAGCCCAAGGTGCCACTGGGTCGTCGTCTTCATAGCTGCGTCGCCTGGTTTTTATTATGCTTGGAAGTGAGAAGTATGGCTTTGGCCTTCGAGTGAAGCGATTGAGATCTGGAGGTTCTGGGAGGCTTCGCTGCCTGTGCAGTCCTGGTGCTCGGCTGAACTCTCCCTCCACACCGGTAATGTCCTCAGAAGCTCCAGCAACAGGCGTTGACCTCCCATGCATCTGCCTGAGAAGCTGAGGAGACTTTTTCACCTGTCACAAGTACTGGAAATACTGGAGATTGGCACGAGGCATTGAATCTCGTGAGGAGGAAAAGATGGTCCTGGTGGGCACTGAAATGGCATGGATACATGTTTTGCGGCCTTCTAGGCTGTATAGGTTTGACACAGGTGGACAGCTTCATGGTCTTTGTGTTGCCAGTGTTCATCAAGGAACTGAGGAGGAAATGTGTTACTGCAGCCAAAGCACTGTCCATTGGGACTGGATGATTTCTCTTAGCCAGCGGTGAGAGAAGGTGCGCTGTGTTAAGCTGGGCATTTCACAGCATCTGGAAAACAAGGACTGCTCTGGTGTTTGTCACTAACTTAAATCAGGTGTAACTTTTTTTTGTTGGCTGGAAGAGACTGTAGCTGCAGACTCCCCAGTATGTCAATCAGTCTTGCTCGGACCCAGGTTTAATACAACATCCTGCACACACTAATTGATCTTGTATGACCATTAGACCAATTGGATGATAATATTCTCTTTCTTTGTCACAAAGGAAACGTGACGCTACCTATTTCTTGTATACTGTTGAAAGCTGAGGCATATGATGGCATGAACACAGAATTTGAGCTGGAAAAAGAGAAGGAAAAGAGGTTCTTCCGCAATTGCAGAAACGTTAGTCTGCAAGTGTAGACATTCACAGTGGCAGAATTGAATATGCAACATTTTGGAGACAGGTCTGAGGATCTGGTCCAAAAATGGCCACATTTCGGGTCATAGCAGTAAACCCAAAGCGGTATGTTTCTGTTTTGCCATACAAGTAACCAAGTAAATACCTTGTTTGCCACTGTAAGCCAGAAACCTTTTAAGTTTCTGATTTTTACTGTACATGAAACCCATTCTGTTCCAAGCAGGAGAAAACTTTCAGCTTTCCCATTTAAGGCTTAGTGTAGTACCAGCAAAATCTAACTCGTTTGCAATGTATTCCTCACCACCAAACTGCCTATAACACCAGTACTAATGAGTGATGCAAGTAGTAGAAACAAGACCTATTTATTCTTTCTCAATCACTTAATTTATCTGCAGGAGCTACAATATTCTCATCTGGATAGGTCTTGCAGTCCTATATTGCGCTATTTGTAATTCTTTTTACTTAAGGGTAAACCACAATAGCCAAATTCATACTCATAGTCTGTCCTTGTTTTAGCTTGCTGCCTTGTTGCCTCCTTGCCTGGAGGGTTTTCTGAATTGAGCCCAGGCCAGGAAGGAAGGAGAAACGTGGAACGTGAGTTTCTTGCTCATGCAAAAGGTTAGCACTCAGGGATGGCAGAGTAAGGGTTTGTTTTGTTCTCATCAGAATCTACTGGAAAGGAGCCTGTCCTTAAGTTGTCCTACCCTGAAGAGGACTTGCACTTAGGCCTCCAGGGGGCCTTGTGCAAGGGAGGATTCCTGTCTTTAATCACAGTTCACAGGCAGTTTACACCTAAGAGACCAAGGAAGGCATTAGTAAGTAGAAGGAACAACCACAAACAGCAGTGAATAAGGGAGGAGTTATTTTTTCTTGTTTGACAACAGAATATTTCATGACGGCTACTGAGGTGAGCATGGCGGTGGCCTGAGGATGAGGAAACAAATGCTGGGTGCAACCAGATACAAAGCTGTGATCCTTGTCCTGTGATTGAATCCTGACAGAAATTACACTGTGGTAGATAGAGCTCATGGAAGAGAAGAACTGGTGCCTGACAGTGTCAGGAGAGAAAGAGATTGCACAGAGAAGACAGGCTTTTCAGATACCTGTTTTCTGCATGGACTTGTGGGGCAGACTATCCGACAGTGAAAGAGAGAGGAAGCTGACTATTGCAGGGGCAATATAGTCAAGGAACATATTTGCTGTACTGGAAAATACGGAGAAGAAGGAAGCAGATGAGGAAGATGTATGTATGTGGAAGGCAATGGATCCCATGAAAATGAAAAAAATCCCCAAACCCAATCAAAACAATCCAAGGAATAAAAAGAGGGTGGAGACTGTGAGAAAGAAAGAACAGAAAAAGGATGGATGACTGGAAGGGGAAGGACCTGAGTTTTACACCAGTTCAAAGATGGAATTTCTTGTTAAGAGGAATTGACAGGCTTATTACTAGGATGTGCTAGAAATAAAGGTTTAGGATAAGGGCTTGTGGCAGTAAAGATTCCTCATAATCAAAAATTCCTTTAGGATTTAGATACACTCTTCTCCTCTCTCTTAATCTTGCCACTTCCATGACTGACTCAGTATTTCCACAGAGTGGTGGTTTCTTAGATCCACACTTTGACTCTCATGTCTCAAATAAAGCTGTCATTAAGAGGAGGCATATCCTATGGCTCTTCAGATACTCTGGTTGTATGTTTTGGGATGCTGGGCCTGGCTAGAAATGCATAAGAGAAAAAGGAGTCTTCACGATCTAAGCTCCCCTATATGTGTGGGTTATTTACTTACCAATTGTTTGAAATAGGTTTCAAAAAAGAAAGAAGTTATGTAATGTCCCACTACTGGTTTTAAGATTCTGTAAGAGGAAAATCAAGTGAATGGCAAAGAGGAGTACCAGAGGTTAGGATGACAGACAGCAAGGAGAAATTGTTGCAATAGTAATGAGTGTTGCCTGCATGTGGCTGATAGTTGGAAGGAGGAGTATTAACTCTTCCAGGGAGAATGTCGTGTTAGCAAGAAACAACTGTGATGTTTATGTATCACTGGAGCCCTGGCAACAAAACTAGATCTTTTAGGGATAACAGAAGATACAACAGAACAGAAATCATGACAGGAACACACAAATATTAAAACAGTCATGGTGTTTGGAAGGCAAAAAGGATTGATGAAGGGTTAGAATTTGCAGTGTGATAGATATTAAAGAAGCAAACAGCAATAGGAAAGATCAAGTAGAACTTGTTTGAGTCAATGTTGAAATGCGGCAAAGAGCTGCTGTTAGAGAGCATGAAGACGTACTAGAGATGTTTGGGTTCAAGTCTGGAGATAAACACTTTTTGTAAGATCATTAGGAACAAAACTGCTTGGAGCAAAAGTTAGTTGATAACTAAGGTTCTTAATTTCAAAGGGTAAATTCTGAAAAATTAAGGGAATGAGTGATGACAGCTGCATCTGGATTGTTGAGGACTTGCATGTGGAGAAGGCTTGGCATCTGTCAAGTCTCTCTGCAAAGAAGTATCTGGAATTCGTGTCTCAAAGAAGGACAGTCAGTCCCAGCTGGATAAATAGCCACTTCAAAAGGGTTATTGGGAACAATCAAGAGCTTGCAAGGAATGGAGCAAAATGATTGCCTGAAAAATATTAAGAAGGGTAAGAATAAAGTGAGAATTGTCAGAAGCCCAGCTGAGTTTCCTTACAAAGGAAATTAAAGCAGGGACTAATGAGAAAGAAGATATGAAAATGAACGTTTCCACATTTGAGATGAAAGCAAAATCCTATCGCATACCCATCTGAAACATCAGAAGATCTTTATTCAGCCAGAAATTTCCGTTAATGGTGTAGGTACAAAAATACGAGCTGTAATAATGAAATGTGCTGATGACACAAAATAGTGATACACTTTCAATATGAGGGGGATCAAGACTGGATGACCTTGAGAACCTAAATAATAGAATGGATTAATTTTAATAACACAACCTGCAAGGAGACCAATTGCAGTACTTTTTGCTGGGGGGGGTAACATCATTAGTTGGAGGTGCAAGTCAGTAGGAGGTGCTCATTGTATTAGTTGACAACCACCAAGTCATAGATATGATCCAGCTACAAAAAAAGTTACTAAAATCACATGACATGCCAGATCAACTACTTCCATTAGGTACTGTAGATAAAAACATTGGTCGCATCTCATCTGAAACAATTTGTGTGACTCTGGTCACTATTATTCAGAAAAGATCAGATTACACTGCAGGAGATACAGAGAAGGACTCAAAGGGTGATCAGTAAAATGGGGAATCTGTTTTATGGGAGGAGAATAAAAATGGTTCATTTAGCTTAGTGAAACAGAAGGTGAAAAGTATAATTTCATTCTAGAAGCACTAAAAGTAAGCATCGGTTAGGACAAAAGTCCTTTTCAAGCTAAAGGATGGTACTGTGTGAAGAAAAACTGGTGTTAACTGATTGCTGAATATGTCAAAACAGACATAGCTATCGTGTTAGGCAATAAGCAGTGCTGTTTTTAAGGCACTTAGGTGTTCCTCCACAACATTACAAAAGAAACTTGATGAAAACAGTGAAATGGTAAATTTGTGTGAGGGTAATTGATCATGAAAACTGATTGCAAATGAAACGAACTCTAAAATGGGGAAGAAAATTAATCTTATGTAGTCACATCTTTCTTAATGATACTGCTGGCTTCTGTCAAGGCTGGGCCCGTTTTCACCCATACTCAAAATCACTGATGTAGGTCTATATATTAGTCAGTAATCAAAGTGGTCTAAATATCTGTCAGCAAGAAAAAAAAAAAACCAACTGTGCAGAATCTGGTCTGTAGGTTGTCTTGTGTGTGAGCTGGGAGGAGGAAAGGAGAAAGTTTTTGCAACATCCATTTTCAGGTTGCATGGAGAATCTTTCTGTTCCAGAGGGAGAAAATTAATGATGAGGGAGGAGAACTCATTTGAAAATACAGCCTGGGTCATGACTTGAGCTGTTTTCTCAAAAGAGAATCTTGCAAAATAATTTCAGAGGTATCTTAAAAGCAAGGGAGTGGTTATGTTCCCATTTTACATAACTCAATGCAAACTACAATACTATTACCTGTAATTAATGGTGTCTTTCTAAGTTTCCAGTTGTCTTTTCTGTTTATCATTTTCCTTTGTTCATTTCCCAGTGCGCACTGCCTGAATCCTCAATAGTTTTGTTCTCATTGACAGAATTTAACAAGAGTTCTAGCTGTACTTTAAAAAAATCATTAAAAGAAAGAAAGGGTGTCCTGGAGACGGATATGTTACCCCATCATTGCACTCGTTTCTTCATTCCCTTTCCCATTTGGCAAGATAAGTGTTTAGATTAGGAGGATTCCACAGAAACACATTTTGTTTTTAATTTTCTGTCCAAGAACTGAATCTTTTTCATAAGCACAGAAAAAGGGGATTGGGCGTCAGTATAGGGCAGTTCTTGTGAACAACTCAGGGAGGGTGGGGAGAGAGTTTATTTAAAGTAACAACTGTGAATATCTTAAGAGGTAAAGGAAGAATTTGCTGGTGGGCTTGAGATCAGTTAAAAGAAGATTTTGTTTTGCATGTTGATCTGCATTATGCATTCCTGACTCTTTGTGATTTAGCTATTTTCCAATCAGTTTATTACTTAGTAGGGGCACACAGCTCTTCACTGTGGTAAAGCATAAAAAATGCTTCTGAATAGAATGTTTTAGAGCAACATATTTATTTTAAAAAAGAATATTTAATTGGATTTTTCAGCAAATTATTACTGAAAACCTTTGGTATAATATAGATCCCAGTGTCAAGAGAAGGAAAACAGGTACAGCTTGCAAAGAGCAGGAGGAGGAGGTAGAGAGGTGGGTTTTAAGCATGGGTAGTATATAAATGCGCTGTAATCCCTTACCATTCTCTGACTGATGATGAACTACACATACTGCCTGTTACAGAAATATTGATTGCAATCAGATGATAAAATCGTTGCACAGAGAAAGAAACCACTGCAGTGAAAATGAAAAGATGGAAATGTAATGAATTCTTGATTCAAAAATGATTTCTTGGAATAAAATGAAAAACTCATAGCTGAGAGTTAGTCATGGGAATAACAAAATGCTGAAAAAATGTAACCATTTTTAAATAAAATTAATTTAAAATTATGTTTTTATCTTCACCAGCCATCCCACGCTTTTCATCAACATTCCTTATGCTGCGAATTTTCCTCACTCACAGCTTTAGCTTTACTTACAATTAATCCACTGGTATTATAGTGATGGAGATTCTTGCTGGAATGCATTAACTTCCTCTGTTAAATCCCCCCTGAGGCAAACCACTTGAAAAATATTTCCTTTGTCTAGGACACACAGTTTAGTAGCTCTCTTCTTACAGTGAGATAGCAGTCCTTTTTGCAGTGATTTATGCATACGATTGAGATACAAAAACTGCATTAAATTATGTTACATTAAAAGATCTGAGACACGCATTCCATTACTTAGGCACCATTGTGTAAGGAAAAAATCTGGGTCTGATCGTGTTGCCGTTCAAGCCCATGCTTACAGAAACATTGAATCATTGGGATGTGGAGTTGCAATGATGTAGAGTTATTAGTAGCTGAGTAACTTTTGGCTTACAGAGACCAAGCAGACCTCTCAAGCTCACTGATGACCATGTACACCTTTAGTATTTTTATTAATCATACAAGCAAAGCTGCTATGTGCTATTTCAAAAGAAGTAGGATCAGGACTTCTGGAAGATTTCACAGCCTCTGAAATAGCCTGTTTCAAAACATCACAATCCTGACTGTTTGAATGGATTCATAATACCCAATGTAAATCTCTGCTGCGAATTTGTCTGACCTTTGTTCTTCCAACAGTTGTCATGGTGGAACAATGGCTACCAAATCTTTTATGGCAGCTTTCTACATTTTGGAGTGGTGCTATAATGCTCCACCTTGATCTCTTCATTTCTCAATTTACTGCTCTATTTCCAGGCCACGTATAACCCCGTTCCTTCAGCTTTCCTCCCAGCTGGTATTTCCTAAACTATCCTTGCTTTCGTATGTTTCCCCCCTGGTGGATTGCCATTATCTTTCTTGGAGTACAGTGACCAATGCCAAACCCAGTACTAGGCTTGCTGGGACTTTGCCAGAGCTGAGTTAAGTGGAATAATTACTCTTTGTGTCATCTATTATACTGTTGACTCTTTAGTTTGTGATCTCCCACATTGTCTTCTGCCTACGCAGACATTTATATTCTATATTTAACTTTCTTCCCTAATTAGATTTCTCTTTCCAAAGCATTGTCTGGCTTATATTTTGTCTGGTTGGTTTTAGGCAGCTTCTTCAATTTTTGAGGCCTGTTTTTAGTGCTATTTCCATCCTTCAAAGCACTTTGCCATTTTCCCCAGCTTGATGTCACCACCAAACTGTGTCAGCCCACCCATGTGCCATTGCCCAGGCTGCTAATGGATGTGGGGAATAAAACTGGCTGCAGGGCAAACTCCTGTGGCTCTCCTCTGAAGAAACCTTCCCAGATTGACAGCAAACCATCAATTACTGCACTTTGAAAAAAATATTTCAAATGTTGTGTACCTACTGGCTTGCTAATTACCTCTGGAAGGCACTCTCGTGGCTTACTTAGGAAAATGCTGTGTGGGACAGTGTCAAAAGCTTGTCATTGTCAAGATGCATCATATCTGCTGTTTGCACTTATTTGCTAGAGCAATTACACTGTCAGAGAAGGAGATTAGCATCAATTGATACAATGCTTTTCATGACAAACCCATTTTGACTCTTTTTAAATAATTATCATAATCTTCCAGGTATTTACAATTTCTTTATTTAATAATTTGTTCTGTTTCAAGGCGTAAAAGTTAGGTTGACAGATATAAAATGCTTGAAGTCCTCTATCCTCTCTTTTTAAAGTGAGTATTGCATTTACACTTTTCTAGGGTTTGAACCTTACTTGCTTGCTGTTATTTCTCGAAAATTATCATAAATGATTCAAACATTACTTCAGCTCATTCTCTGAATATTCATGGTGAATTCTGTCACAGCCCACTAACTTAAACACCTCTAAATTTTTTTTTCCTGGGTGTCATGGGATCAAGGGCTGGGCTCTCCAAGACCATTCTGCAGTGTGTGTGCTTAGCGTCAAAAAAATTGTTGTAGTAATCAGCCAAGCATGTGTGCTTATGTACACCCCTGCTCAGCTAACGTGTAAGTACATGATTAAATGCTTCTGAAATCACTAGGACTTGTTACATTACCAAAGTTAATGAGACCTCACACCAGTGGCTGCTCTGCAAACAACTGCAGACTGCTCAGTCGGGGACCTGGTGTGATCCCCTGCCCTAAATTGTACTTGAATGTCATTTTCTTGTTGGAAATTATCTCTCTCCCTGTGTACCAGGATAGGGGAGAGTGTGTGTTGGTGGCGAAGGAGAGCAGAGGTGAGCATAGTCACTGCTGGGCGTGAGCGGATTGCTTGCCAAGGTGTTAAACTAGGGTGTGTGCCACCTGCCCTCAAGCACAGAGCCTTGTCTTTGGCCTTGGGTGGATTGAACAGAGGAGCTCCACACAGAGCAAGGGCCAGGCAAGGAAGCAGAGGTGGTGGGGTAGCCCTGTATGTTAGGGAGTGTTTTGATTGTCTAGAGCTTGATGTTGGTGAAGATAGGGTTGAGTGTTTATGGGTAAGAATCAGGGGGAAGGCCAACAAGGCAAGTATCATGGTGGGAGTCTGTTATAGACCACCCAACCAGGATGAAGAAGCAGATGAAATATTCTGTCAGCAGCTGGGGGAAGTCTCACGATTGCTGGCCCTGGTTCTCGTGGGGGACTTCAGCTTACCAGATGTCTGCTGGAAATACAATACAACAGATAGGAAACAGTCCAGGAGGTTCCTGGAGTGTATGGAAGATAACCTCCTGACGCAGCTGGTGAGGGAGCCAGCTGGGTAAGGCGGCCTGTTGGACCTGTTGTTTGCGAACAAGGAAGGACTTGTGGGTGATGTGATAGTTGGAGGCCATCTTGGACACAGTGATCACGAAATGATAGAGTTTTCAATTTTTGGAGAAGTAAGGAGGGAGTTAGCAGAACTGCTGCCTTGGACTTCTGGAGGGCAGACTTTGGCCCATTTAGGAGCCTGGTTGACAGAGTCCCTTGGGAGGCAGTCCTGAAGGGCAGAGGAGTCCAGGAAGGCTGGACACTCTTCAGGGAGGAAGTGTTAAAGGCACAGGAGCAGGCCGTCCCTGTGTGCTGAAAGATGAGCTGGCAGGGGAGAAGACTGGCCTGGCGGAACAGAGAGCTTTGGCTGGAACTCAGGAAAAAAAAGGAGAGTTTATGTCCTTTGGAAGAAGGGGCAGGCCACTTGGGAGGACTACAAGGATATTGTGAGGTTATGCACGGAGAAAATTAAAAGAGGCAAAGTCCAACTAGAACTTAGCCTGGCTACTGCCGTAAAAGACAATGAAAATGTTTCTATAAATACAGCAGCAACAAAAGGAGGGCATAGGAGAATCTCCATCCTCTATTAGAAGTGGGGGGAAACTTAGTGACAAAGGATGAGGAAAAGGCTGAGGTACTTAATGCCTTCTTTGCCTCAGTCTTTATCAGTAAGGAAAGTTGTCCCCTGGACACCCAGCCCCCTGAGCAGGAAGATAAGGACAGGGAACAGAAGGAAACCCCCCAAAATCCATGGGGAAATGGTCAGTGACCTGCTACACCACATAGATACACAGAAGTCTATGGGCTGGATGGGATCCACCCAAGGAGCTGGCAGATGTGCTCACCAAGACACTTTCCACCATCTATCAGCAGTCCTGACTAGCTGAGGAGGTCCCAGGTGACTGGAAGTTAGCTAACGTGATGCCCATCTACAAGAAGGGCCTGAAGGAGGATCCTGGGAACTACAGGCCTGTCAGCCTGACCTCAGTGCCTATGAAGGTTGTGGAGCAGATCATCTTGAGTGCCATCACGCAACACACACAGGACAACCATGTGATCAGGCCCAGTCAGCATGAGTTAATGAAAGGCAGGTCCTGCTTGACTAGATCTCCTGCTATGACAAGGTGACCCACTTAGTGGATGAGGGAAAGGCTGTGGGTGTTTGCTTTAGCAAAGCCTTTGACACGGTTTCCTACAGCATCCTCCTGGAGAAATGGCTGCTTATGGCTTGGGTGGGTGTACACTTTGCTGGGTAAAACACTGGCTGAATGGCCAGGCCCACAGAGTGGTGGTGAATGGAGTTAAATCCAATTGGTCACGAGTGGTGTTTCCCAGGGCTCAGTTTTGGGGCCAGTTCTATTTAACGTCTTTATCAACTATCTGGACAAGGGGATCGAGTGCTCCCTCAGTCAGTTTGCAGATGGCACCGTGTTGGGCAGGAGTGTCAATCTGCTCAAGGGTAGGAAGGCTCTGCAGAGGGATCTGGACAGACTGGATCAATGGGCTGAGGCCAACTGTATGAGGTTCAACAAGGCCAAATGCCGGGTCCTGCACTTGGGTCACAACAACCCCATGCAACAC
>Ga0065711_1050688_pt1 | contig 10706 bp, 7 predicted proteins | sample Hoacrofraction12_FD_59098 | JGI IMG/M metagenome (GOLD analysis project Ga0065711, IMG submission 59098) | Hoatzin crop microbial communities from Cojedes, Venezuela - Epithelial fraction 12 v2 (version 2) | ecosystem: Host-associated > Birds > Digestive system > Esophagus > Crop | place... | reverse complement strand
CCCCAATACATGGATTCTAACAAAACGGTATCACTCCCTCCAAACCATGTTTCACAATATTCTCTATCAGTAGTGGTTAAAAAAGAAGTTAGTTTCGTGGTAAGCTTTTCCCTGTGATATTATAACAAAAGAATAAGAGAATGAAAATAAAGCCTATGCTCTTGGTGTATATAGCATGGAGCTACTCGTAGTACAGGATCTGAGAAAACCACATCAGGAAAGAGTGGAGAGCAAGAAAGTGCGTGAAGTGAACTTTAGACACTTGACACATTTCTGAACAGAAAAAAATTGCCATAAAAGTTCTGGATATCATCTAAGCAAGGGTAGAATAAAGACAAATCTTTCTTTGATAAGCCTATGGATAAGTGTTATACCAGCAAGGTGACTAGCTTTTTGAGCAAGTATTTCTTGGATAATAACAGAGTAATTTAGAGATGTCAAAAAATAGTAGATGGGTAAAGTCACTGTATGACTAAAGGATGCAATGCTGAAAAAAAGCTGGAAGATTAGGAGAGTGTTTAAATGTCTGCAACTGAATGCCTCAGGTAGGTTTCAAGTTTGATTTTTCCTGTACAATTTGATTTCTGAGTAAAGCCTATAGTTTTTGTATGGCCAAGAGAAACTCAGAGTTTGCTTTTTATCAACTGGTTATCCAGACTCAAATGCACTGGTTCCTAGACTAAGAAAAGTTGCTATTATGGTCATGCATCTAAGGAAGTCTCCTAGACACGTGTGTTTCTAAGGTAAAATATTATCAGAAAACACAGGTATTTCTTGTGGGTCAAAAACACAAGTCTTCAGGGTTAAGACCTACGAGCCACTCTATGGCTCTGGCAAAAGATTATACAAATAACACTGGATGAAAGAAAAGGAACCTGAAGTGATGAATATGATGAATAGAAACGTCAAGAAGGCAGGGATCAAGCATGAATCTTCATCCCTTCCTGTCCTCCTGGAAATAATATCCTTGCCTCTGAAGTCAGGAGACATTTCTACTACAGATCCCTGATGCCAGGTCCTACATCGCACTCCACGAGAGTTCTGATTTTCCTTTTCCCGTTATCTCCAGCTTGTCTGTAGTGGATTTGCCTCCAGAAAACGTGTTGGAATACCTCTTGAAAGATGTTTAACTCTTTGTTGCAAAAGTAAATGCTTGTACCTCCAAAATACAACATCTAAATTGAATCTGCGCAGCTTGCAGATCAAATCCCCCTACAGTTACCAGGAAGTACAGGCTAAAATGAGCTTTTTGGGTCACTGAAGAGAAACCCCTGTAACTACACGTAGGAAGTATAAATGCCATAACTATTCATGTCATTAAATTTGTTTATCTTTACTGTAGTCTTCCTCTCCTACAAAAAAACAGGCTGATGCCAACCAGGTTTACTTTCTTAATGAGGAAGACTTAACTCTGAAGGTCAAGAAAGCATCTGCAGAAAATTCACAAACAGAAAAAAAGTTATGAAGTTCCACAATTCCATGACATGCTTATACTCCCACAGAAAAAAAGACAGACAATCCTTCTGTGCAAAGCATTACATACACTTTTCCTAGTGGGTACACATTACAGCTACATTCTGAATGCTGGTATGTAAAATTTATTTCAGCACGTACTTGTTCATGCATTATTTCAGAAAGCTCTTTTGCCATTTCTCTGTAGTTGGCCTTCATTTCTTCTTGATATTCCAACTGATCTTCCTTTATAAGTCGTTCGTTAACACCCAGAGCATGCCCACAAGCTTCAACAAATTGTCTGATTTAGGTACAAGAATAAAAAAAAAGATGTCAAATCAGGAATACAAAATCCAAAGTATTAATTCAAAATACCAGCTTAAAGTATGTTTTCAATGCAGTTTGAACACTATAAAAGTTAGAAAAAAAAATTTGTACAATATCAGTCTTGAAAAAATCTTTTCTTTTTTTCCCCTTCCAAAAAACATACCTAAAAACTTCCTTTAGTAGCTTTACTTTATTGTCTGGATATCTTTTGGTGTTTGTGTCATCTAAGAAAGCTCTTGCGTATGCTAATGGACCAGCATTAACCTAAAAAGAACAAGAATTACAAAATAAAGTCGGTTCTCTGACACATTGTCTTAGCAGTAACAGGTACTATATGTGTCTGATTTGTTTTTCTAAGAAGAACACACTGATTTCAAAACAGCTGGACTTCCGAACTAAGAAAACTGCTGGAGCTGGAACATCAGGAGAGGTCTCTACAGCGCTCTGTATGAACCTGCCCTGGCACAAAGAAACCACTTCAATGACGAGCCAAAGTAACTGCTGATATTGCCAATTTGTCATCTCTGTTTATGAAATTAGGGTGGGAAAACGCAGAAAATGAGCTACATCTACTACTGTTTAGTCTGACTCATGCCTATTATTCTTTCATATTAACAGTGAGAGCTGCTCACTTCTTATCCCAAATGCTAGCTTGAAAACTTCCTGATTATGTAATCTTGGCTTGTTGGGGTTTTTTTTTCTTCTTTTCTCTTCAACATCACAACAGTTCATTTCAGTTGACTGTGTTTACTGTTCCTTTTATTTGAATCAGTTAAAAATAATAGATCAACACTTTTGTCATTGCATTCTTAAGACCCTTACCATATTGATTTGTACATGCTACAGCTGCTTTACCCTATTTTGGTGAACCTGATGGCTTCTTTATACATTTAGTTCTTGCCTGCCTTAGGCAAAACGAAACGTTGCACAGTGAGATTTTCTACTATTACCTTCCTCCTATATATTTTGGCACTCCCTCTTCATCTCCATAGGGATCTTACCAAAATACAAAAGCAATCATGATCATATTGAACCTACTGTGAGCAGACCTACATCTAGGCAAAATACACTCATTCCTCCTCATATGGAAGTCAGCTTTACACCAAAACCTGGTGGGGCTCAGACCACCATAGATTCCAGAAATGAATCTTAACCCTTCCATGTAACTGTCCGTAATCAGTGTTTATATGAAATAATTTTATTGCTTTCCCTGTTCTGGAAATAGCTGCAAACAGTGAGCACATTTCTAATTTAGGGCACTCTTGAATATACAGATTATATATATAGATTATATAATTTTTCAGGGACAGAAGCAAGTGAAATAGCTGAATGGCAAAGTATATGGTCTTACCTGAACACTGACACTTCCTTGTAGCTTCAGCTGCAATTTGATCATATCTACATCAGCTGAAGAGCAAAGCTGCCTAAGTTCTGCAACTTTTTTACTCATTTCATCAATGGCTACTTCAATTGGGTTTAAATCGGTATGGTGCTGGTACATTACTGGAATGCGCTTTTTCACATATGGGAAACAATGTATAGCTATGGATGGAAACAAGTTTAATATAGTTAGAAAAAGGGTTTAATAAGGTGTGTTTTGATAGAATTTTATGCTAAAATCTTATTTTGATGAATTTGCCCAATTTAATATAATTAGAAATACTACCAAATGTACAAGGAAACAAAATATTGAAAATGTAAATATGCATAGCTTTAAATGTACTGCACCAAAGAAATATCATTGTCATTAATGCTATCAATAATAACCAAGAAATAAACCATTGGAACGTAATTCATATGACATCTATAAAAAGAATCGCTTATCATCGACATATCTCAAAGAGGAGCAAAATCAAAAAAAGCAAAGCTGTGTTTTCTATTTCCTCACAAGTATTAGCTATGGACAGCTCACATTATGAACTCATTTATTTAACTTGTTTTTACCACTATATTAAGACAATGATACAGAAGCTCGCACTTAACAGAGACAAAACTTTAACTAAGAACAAGGAAAGCTAGACTCCAGATTCACAATCCTTGAAGTTTAAGGAAAAAGTAAAAAAATTATTTGGGGTTTATCCCTTGAAATAAACAACCTGAAAAACCTAGTTTTGGCTAAAAATATGAAAAGCATTTTAGCTGATAGCTATAAAGGACTTCTAAGTGAAATGGAAAAACCCATACAGCACAGAATTAGACCATTTGAAATAATGCTTCCAGTAAAGATGCAACTTGTTATTTCACAAATTCAGATTTACATATTATACAGAAACATTGCCAAACACATCATAACTTTTAATTATCTCCCTTAAAAATATAACAAAATGTTTTGTACTACTGTACAAACTAAATATCTTTAAAGTTTGAGCCTATGGGAAGATAGATGGGCACACTCTCCTCCTTCCACAGCTAAAAAACAAGAAACTAAAGCGCAGTGGTTAGACCAAAGTCACAATGGAACAGAGGCCGGAAAACCAAGCAGAACCTGCCCTTCAGGGTCTTTTAGTGCTTTTAGCTGAAAGAACCAATGCTGCATTTTACACATCCAAAGATTGAAAGAATGTTGAAAAATCCCATACCCAAATCAGCAAGCATAATACCACCATTCTTCAATGTTTCATAGCAAAGAGAGGTGAGCACAGGGAAGGGCAAAAGGGAGACATGCAGACACTCCATTGTCAAAAAATAAAGATTTCAAAGTGAAGGGTAGTTAGGGCATAGTCATATCAGAGATTTTACTGTCTTTTTCCAATGCTTAGAGGTTAAGAAATTACACAATGATGCACATATTCTCAGATGGTCATTTCTATATAAGTGCATTTTTAAGTATTATTTTCAAGAATGCACTAGTTTTAAAAGGTTGTTTTATCTAATAGTATTTTGGTATACTTTGCAATTCTTGTCACCTCCAACAGTTATGTGTGAAATCTTCTACAGAATTTTTTCTGACAAAATACATAACATACAGAAAAACTTAGTATCAAGAATTAAGCATTAAAAAAACCCCAAAAAGAGCAGCTTTCTTTTAAAAGAAATTTCCATTCAATCAGTACCTGTCAAAATAGTCCGTCGCTTACACTGTTCTTCTACTCCTCCTTGTCTTTTACCAGCTTGAGTAAAAGGCATCTCAAACATAAAGCGACGAATGTTATGAGTCCTTTCAAAATCTGTCTTTCTTTCTTGTAACTCTTTTTCTTCAAAGTATGGAATTACATGTGTAACTTGAATATATGCATATTTTGAATCTAAATCCTTAGGATTGACCTTAAAAACATGAGAAAAAAAAATTAAATAGCTACACTGTGAATAAAGTGGATTTAACTGTAGTCATACAACTTTGGTCACTCAATCTTTACATTATTGAAAACACAGGAAACTTTAATGCTTTCACAGGGCTTCTCTGCATTCAGCTTCTAAGTATCATGAAGACAACACACCTAGATGCGTTACAAAATACTGTTAGGTTTTCGGTTTTTTTTGAACACTCATTATCAATAACTGCTGTATGCAAAACTGCAAACCAAAACATAATACAGAGTTATACCCATGATTAACACTGGAAGGCAGAGATGCAGGAAACCCAGAAACAAATATTTGTCCTTCATGACAGCTGATACAACAGTAGATAGGAGACCAAAAATTGCTAGTGATATAAAAAGATAATAATTAAAAATAAAACCCTACATTGTACATAGTTCAGAGATACTACCTTCAGAAGACACTCCTCCCAGCCTGTCTGCCTCAACTCTGACACCCTGTGAAGGTCCCAAAGAATACACTGGTGGGAGCAGGGCAAATAGAAGGCTTCACTATGAAGTTCATTTTATTTCTAGAACTGAATGAGCAAGAGCTTCATGGACTGGCAGATATTTAATTCAGTAAAAGTCAGCAGCTAGTCTCCAGTACAAAAAGATAAGGCCTCCTAAGTCTTTGCCCAGCAGGGTCCCTAAGCAGAAAAAGGATTTTTTTTTTTTGTAAATTCCCTCAACCACGGGGTAAAGAGGGCACCCTAAATCTGTGCACCTTTCTAAAAGTTGTAGTCTACCATTTTAGTCTCACATCAAATATTCACGTTATCTCTGCCTGTCTCTGAGCCTTTTCGCTTCTATAAACTAAGTGGGAAAAACAGCAACGCAAATACACACACGAAGTCACCAGGTAAGTCCTGGAGCAAACTGGGAACAGAGCTAAGGTCTCCCTGCTGTCATCCATTTTTATTGGAACATGATGCTTGATTATTATTTTTTTTTAAGCTGGTATTTTTTTTAAGATTGCTGGACATGAACTTAAATAGTAATTTATGTATCTATCTTTTTTATGTACCTATGTTCTCATAGAGCTAATAGAAAATGTTCCCTACAAATGTTGACAAACACATGCACTATAAGTAACTGTAAAGAATTCAGCAGAGTACACTGGAAGAGCTCTGAAAAACTGCTATTACAATATAAATCTCTTGCCTTACATGGCATGAAAGCAGCCCTTGCGTAAGTCCTCCTCTCGTTTTAAAGTTCCAATATTGAAAGCCCACCATTTCTGCACTTTCAGGCCGAGAGGCACAGAACTTTGTGATCTTACTGGTGGAATCAAGGAACAGAAGAGACAGGAAATTATAGTAAGAGAAAATCACCATGAAGTTTGAAGCCAAACAAAAGTTAAAAATTGGCTGAAGAAGAGAAGGAAAGGAATGCAGAGAGGCATCTTGCGCAGTATGTGTTCATCTCAGCATACAGGACACTGTAGCCCTCTTTAGTTCACCAGTTTCGGAGCCTTCAATTACCAAGGAAAGCATTTCCTATGACAAATCTAGATTTAACCAGATGACTTTGTGCGAGCAATTTTTCCTACAGTTTAAGCATTTATAAAATCGAACAAGCTCAGAGACATAGGCAACAGATAACACAAACAACTGATACAGAAATAAAATGTTGTTTATATATGGTACTTTTCTCAGAAGAGGGGTTTATTTCTTAAGTCAGAAGAAAGTTTGGACTCTGCTCTTGGGGTGCAGAAAAGGGAAAAACTTCCAAAGAATGACTGTGCATGAACTCGCAAGAAATACAGCTAAAGATAATACAGGTTATGATCATAATCCAAATTTGTTCTAAGATACAATTATTGTTTTGAGAGGTAACACTATGGAAATTATATTTTTTGATCGTTCTTAAAGGTAAACCTAATAGAAGATGATACTTCTCTTATGCCCTTCAACCAGTAGTTTTTAGACACTTTCGTGTACCAAATGAGAAACAGACAGTGATCCCACAGAATTTCCCGTGGACTACTAGAAGCAATATATTAGAATTTTTTAGAGAGACTAAAGATCATACTTTGCCAGAATCCTGAATCATTTTGACATTTTCAGATCCAAATTTGTCAGAGTAGAGTTTTTGGAGTCTTTGGGAAATTTCTGAGAGAGGTGTGAGTTTAGGCTCTTTGTAGATATATTCCTTTCCATCTTCATCCTCAAAGAATCCCTGTAAAAAAACAAAGTAATCAAAATCTTGGGAAAAAAACACATAGGGCAATGATGAAGATGAACATAATGTGTGTGGTTCAAAGCAAATATAAACATTCAACATCAGGATTCAAGCAAACACAAATAAAGAGAAATTAAAATCTAAGTAAAGAAGGTTTCTTAAGAGAATTTAAAAAACCACGAAAATGTAATCATCTGCTACAGAATGAGTGAAAGATAATGGAAACACATAGTTCAAATTTTAAAGGTTTGTTGCAATTTTATGGTGTGCCAAGCCTTCGAGATAACTTTTCTTCACTTTTGTTTAAAAGTGAACTTTAGCACTGTTTCACTTGCCAAAACAGAAATCTTGTTGCCCAACAGGACTGTCTGATTCACATCAGTATTTTGGCAATGGTTTACATAAAAATAAGTAGTAATAAAAAAAATTCGAGAAAATGAAATTTAATTTATGTAGAAATCTTACTTTTGTGTTGTACTACATTGGCATACACTTATTTTTATTACATAAAGCATTTATTTTAAAACCATAACTAAATGCAAAATAGAGTACATGGAAAGTGAAACAGGTCATTGGTTTAAAACAAGCCATGTTCGACTTCATGTTTGAAACCAGAAAATAAATATTTTTGTCATAAGCAAAACAGACAAAATAGAAAAGCACAACATCTCATGTTTAAACACAGGCTAGATTGACAAAAATACCCACATCAAACTAAGGTGAAATGCAGCAGTTTTTACTGCATTGCTTGCTTTGTAAGCGGTTACTGTAATTACCTCAACATCTGTTTCACTGTCTGTAAACTGGTATTGCTATAAAGTTATAAAAGACAACAAAATACATGTAAAGTTATACTGCTCAGAGTATTTTACAATGCTCCATGCTCAGCTGAACAATTAGCAACTGGGCTATGCATGTAGAAAGTGTATTACTTGATACCATACAGAAACATGGATTCTAGACATATATTAGAGGACGTGAAGCTGTCCAATGCAGCGACAGAACTTTTCTTCGAAGCATGCAATACCGATGCATAGAAAAGAGGTGATTTGTTCTCTAAATGGAACTTCATGTTATTTTTTGAATTGCAATGGCTAATTAATGCATACCAATATAAGAAGCAGCCTTGCAAACCACACTGTAGCACTACAGACATTAAATCAATACATTGCTAAGAACTGACATTATAGAAAACTTACCGCTGCCTTAAGGTAGTAAATAAAAGAAGAAAAAGAAAAAAAGGCAAAAAATTTACTGAGGAAAATAAGGAAGAATAGTATCGAACTGATAAATGTTTTAAGCTAAATTATTGACGGTGTTTAATTATTTCTTACAGAACACATTTCTCGTACTTTTTATGTCATAGTATCAATATAGATGGCAAACTAGTATACCTTGTAAAATAAATTCAGAGTTTTCTTACTGCATAGAGAAGACAAACAGAAGTTAAATAATTCTCACCTGTCCAAAGAATGCTACTCTGAAATAAGTTCCCAGCAGTCTCTTGCCTGTATGCATAACTTCTGTTACTTTACTGTATGCTCGATGAAGGGTGTCATATAAATGAGCAAGCCTCTAAAAATAAAAGAAAACAACCATGGAGTAAAAGAATAACGTAGAACTTTCCTACCTTAAAAAAACAACATTAAATGATGTCCTTGTAGTTAATAACTACTAAAAACATTGTTTTATTCAACAGTAGTAATGGGTTTCACACTTCACTAGAATGACAATATGTAAGGTTAATTTTTATTTATAGGTAAAGAAAAACATTTTAAATTATTTAAAATTGAAAAAAAATTCAACATATTCATGTTTCAGTTATGATATTAATACCCTTGTTCTGCAATGTCCAATGTGTCACCCAGTTAGACTAGAAAAATGAGGATTTTTTTTCTTGCTCAAATTTACTTATGATGAATTTAGTACCTCAAAATCTCTCCGTTTTTCATAAATAGGAATTATAAGTTTATATATGTCAGCAATGAGTTCATAGCGTTCTGCCTTCCAGAGTCCATCAGCACACTGCTCCAACAATTCCATCAGCACATCCTAGATTTGGATACACGTTTCAAAAAGTAAAACAATTCAGTACTCATGAAAAGAACAGCAAATAACTATACCAAAGTTCTTCCCAGTGAAAAGGGAGGTCTTGCTTCAAAACAAAATTATCTACACATAGTAATTTAAATTTTTGTGGCAATCAAAAATTACTAAAAGGAAACAAAACAGAATGGTCTGAGTGTATGCATGTACTCTTTGTATTTACCACAAACAGCACTTTCCTTTTAGATACTCCTGACCTCTTAAGTCTACAAATGACACCTCTGTGAGGACCCAAGGTCTTACCTTGAGACCCTTGTCTTACCTTGTAAGATTTTCTTTTTTTCCAAAGTGTTTTTTCCTTGGGTTTTTTTTGTTATGCACAAAGAACATTATTTTTAAAAGGCAGCTATTACAAACACTTCACTGTAGTGGTTCTGAAGGAAACTATTAAACAAATTACATAAACAAAAAACCAAAAAGATAGCAAAAAGACAGAATACCAAAATCCGCACTCGGAAGGAATTATCAAAGTACAATGGTGGAATTTTATATACTTGGTCCAGAATAAAAATACCGATAACAACAGTTAGAGAAGCTGAGAAATCCTGAAGGGTCAAAACAGTCACAAGCAAGAAATCACCTTGGCTTTGTTGGGTTTGATCCTAATACCCTTGCAGCAAAAAGTTAGTTATTTAAGGTTAAATAAGAATTATGCTTACCTGTACATTAGAATGGAAGCATATATTTTGCAATAGAGCAGTTACATCATAAAGTCTTTTCAGTTTGTTATGATTCTTTATTTTCCACACATTTAACTACTACTACTTCAGTAAGTGTAACAAAATTAAGATAACATTATTACTTTGCTCTAGTTTTCATACATTTAAAATTACTTGGCTAACTCCATTCACTCAGTTATAACAAACAATTTTACAGATACTATGGAACAGCTCATAGCTCGTGTGACGAAGCTGTCATATACTTCGTCACGGCTCGAGTGCGACAGAATCACTGTGAAGACGCCCATTGCTGTCCACATACCCTAACACATCTCAGTTCTCTCTAAACAGGTCTGGAGCTCCAAGAACCTCCAAGAGAACCCAAGCCTTAGACTGACAGATGTCAGCAGACATTACACTTCTACCTCTTGAGACCTTCTGGTACCATTCTTGCGTCATAGTGGTGAAGCCAGAAGTTGGAAATAACTCCTTTTTATCCTTAGAAAGGACCCAGTGCTGCTCTATTCCCCTCCTCCACAGAATCAAAGAATCACAGAATGGTAGGGGTTGGAAGGGACCTCTGTGAGTCATCTAGTCCAACCCTCCTGCCGAAGCAGGGTCACCTACAGCAGGCTGCACAGGACCTTGTCCAGGTGGGTCTTGAATATCTCCAGAGAAGGAG
>Ga0065711_1050687_pt1 | contig 10706 bp, 4 predicted proteins | sample Hoacrofraction12_FD_59098 | JGI IMG/M metagenome (GOLD analysis project Ga0065711, IMG submission 59098) | Hoatzin crop microbial communities from Cojedes, Venezuela - Epithelial fraction 12 v2 (version 2) | ecosystem: Host-associated > Birds > Digestive system > Esophagus > Crop | place... | reverse complement strand
GAGGGTGACGGAGCACTGGAACAGGCTGCCCAGGGAGGTTGTGGAGTCTCCTTCTCTGGAGATATTCAAGACCCGCCTGGACAAGGTCCTGTGCAGCCTGCTGTAGGTGACCCTGCTTCAGCAGGGTGTTGGACTAGATGACCCACAGAGGTCCCTTCCAACCCCTACCATTCTGTGATTCTGTGATTCTGTGTAACAGCAGAAGAAGAGATAGTAAAATGTGGACCTGGGGCATGACGTAGATGGTACAGAATAAGGGGTCGATAATGTCCGTGGTTCAGCTGGGATAGACTTAATTTTCACAAGAAGCTGGTTGGGCTGACCCAAACAGCCAATCAAATGGGATATTATATTCCATGTGAAGTCATGCTCAGTATTTAAGTGGGGAGCTGGCTGAAGGAGAGGTTTTTGCTACTCAGGAGCAAGCTGAGCATTGTTGCATTTGCTTTTTATCAGTATTACTGATTGTTGTTTTCTTCTCCCTTTGCCTTTCTGATAAACTCTTCTCATCCCAACCCAGGAGTTTTTTGCCTTTTTTCCCTCTGATTCTCCTCCCCAACCCCAGGTGAGGGGTAAGGACTGAGAGAGTAACTGCGTGGTATGTTGTTGCAAGTTGAGGCAAAACCACAACACTGACAATTAGCAAGCACACATTAGACTTTACAGTTGTGTGTCTTCTTAATGGAAGCAGAATTAATTTTTCGTTAAAGTCAAAGCTTCTATTTAGTGCTGTGTGACTTGACAAGTGATTCTGCAAGGGCAGGTCAGACTTCATGACAATGGGACACTGCCTTTTGGGTTGTGGCCGTGTTTTGTTTCAAAGTGCTATGAAGCAACATGCAACCCCTCTCATGGCCCTTCACAGCATGTCAGAGCTTCAGATGAGGAATCACTAAATAGATGTTATCAGGTCGATGCTCCAAGTCTTTTGTCCCGGATAATTTTGTCCTTCAATTGTTTCAGTACTCCAGCCCTTTCTGACTTAGGACACTTTTAGGGATTTGTATGGGATGTTCTTCTTCTTTGCTCTCATCCTGAGAAATGCTCCATGTAAAAGGGGATAATTATCCTCAGAGGATTGCCTTACCCAGTGTCTTTCATTTATATTTAGTTAATAAGTCAGCCTGTTCTTCCTGGCTTTTGCTGTTTGCTTTTAGTTTTGTTTGACTGCTCATATTAGCTATCAGGGAATAGGGCTTTTTGCAATACCTATTTAGCTGGTTTAAAATATAGTACAGTTTTTCTTCATTGCATCTTGTTCTGGTTTGTAGCTTTAGTGAAACCTGTATTTCTTAAAAGGGCTGGGAAAGAAACCTTCCTAAAACTATCTGGCTTATGGATTTATTTTTGCTATCATCGATGCAGGATGCACCAGGTTATTAAGCTTTGCTCTGGCTTGTGCCCTTCGATTGATATGATTGTGTCAAGTTTAACATTCCATCCTGTCAAGTCTTCTAATGCTTGTTGCTACCAGCCAGTGGCTTGTGTAGAGTTTAGATAAGACATATTGCTGCCTCATTTCGTTATATCACTGAAAGTATTATTTTTCCAAAAAAAAGTGAGTTGGAGTAACACTTTAAAGGTGAAATTGTATTGATGCCAATAAGAATCCCAGTTTCAATGAGGTCAAAGATTTTAACCGAAATTTTATTTTAATTCAAAAATCTGGTACTAACCTAACAATACAATGTATACTGTTAAGCAGGTATCCTTTATTATGGCGCTGGGCACACGGGGGATCTCTCCTCCAAATGTGCATGCCAAACACCCTGTCATTTCAGGTTAAGTACAATCACAATATACATATTCATTGTATTTCTGAGAAACGCTTAGCATATTCATGTTTTTTCCAAGAACTAATTAGCATATGTTAATAAGTTTCACGCATGTCTGTTTGCACCTCTGAGTGGTTGTTGGGGGGCTTCAGATGAAGGCTTGTACTCTTCATCACAGTGTCCACTGGTTGACCTTTGTTTCAGCACAAACTCAGTTCTAAGATCATGTATAACATGTCCTTTCAAGTTGTTGTGCTGTGGTCTTGTTGTCCTCTTGATGCCTCTTTATCTCTGTAGCTTGGTGCATCTGCCCTCCCAAGGCTGAGCTGTCTGGAGTAGAATTATTCAGGACTCTCTTATCCTAAAGCCATCCCCGTTATCCACTGAGGACCAAGATTTGCTTTGGTTTTAATTATTTTGTCTAACGACTTGAAGTGATAACTTATATCTATATACATCCACTACATTGCTAAGCAGAAACAGGGGTTAGTACCACAGTTACAGCATTAGATCACTATGTATGCAAGCAAACAAACTGTAATAATAAAAACTACTAACAACTAGAAAATATCATTAAAGCTACTTTGTTATAGTTTCACATTTCTTATGATCCCTTTTATGAAAGTAATGTTATGAAGTTCCAAAGTTATAATCTTTTGCAATTCCACTGCCATGCTGAGTAAAGCTTTGTTTTTAGTCAAGCCTCCTGGTAATTGTCATGACTCTCAGTACTGTGCAGAGAATCAAAAACATCTCCTTCCCCTATTCCTGCTGAGCGGGACGAGACAACCTCCTGTCTCCAGAAGTGTATCCCACAGCAGTCTTCCAAGCAGGTCCCTGAACAGATCAAAGTTTGCTTTTCCAAAGCACTGTGATCCTGCCTTTTGCATTGCTCCCACCCCTCGGGATCTTGAACTCTACCATCTCATAGTCACCACACCAAATACTGCCCCCAGCTTTCATATCCCTGATGAGAAGTTCCATGTTTGTAAATACAATGTCCAGCAGATCACATCCACTTGTAAGCTCCTCCACTCATTTTATTCTGGAAAATATCATCAAGGCATTGGAGGAACCTTCTGGATTGCTTGTGTCCAGGTCCATTGCCCCTCAACAGCTATCAGGTGATTGAGGTCATTCGTTAGAACCAGTATCTGCAAATGTGAGCTCTGAAGAAGGCCTTATCCACTTTTTCCTGATCAGACAGTTGGTAGGAGACAACCACCACAGTTTCACTTTGTAGTTTGTCCACTAATCCTTACTCATGAGCTCTTAGCTGGCTCACCATTCATTCCAAGGCAGATGTTCCCACACTCCAACTGCTGTCTCATATAAAGGACAACTCCCTATCCCTACTGTCTCCACCTGCCCTCCCTACAGAGCCATGTTTCTTTGATAGCAATGGGATTGTAGCCCAGCAACTGCACACCAAGGTCTAATTCTTCCTGTTCTTTCCCATGTTGCACACATTGGAGTACATGCACTTTATCTGGGCACTAGTTGTGCTGATTTCCCAGAAAAAGCACGTCCTCTGCATGAGAGCTTCCCCTGTAATGCTGTCCTCTTAGCACTTCCTTATTTGTGTGCATAGAGTTGTGGGGTTCCCCATTCTACCTTATTTTATTATTGAATAAAACCATCTAATAATATACAAATGAACACAGAAATCCAACGAATAACTGTCTTCTGAAGCACTATCTAAATAATTTTTTTCTTAAATACTAGCAGCTAGCTCCAGCAAAAAATATTTGTTACAACTGACAGGAGTTTTAGAATGTAAACCATATGCAGCTGAATATTCCAATTCACAGTTTGAAGTAATCTCTACTGATGAAAAGAAATTTATTCTAGCTACGCTATGAAATAATGCTGGAGCAGATCAAGGTTTAGGCATATTATATGCATATAAAATTATATAGAAGTATATAAATATATATACACGTACAAGTGCAGAACATGAGTTTTAGACTGTCAAGCTGCATTAAGCAGTGTGTCTCTGCTGAATAATTTATAAATCCTAGATACAGCAGATAGATACATTCAGTCACAGAAATCAGACAAAACTAACCAGAGTGAGGTGATGACCTTCTGCCTAACATTATATACAGCCATAAGACAGTTCTTTTCCATGAGTTCTTTTTCATTCTTGACTAGAATGTTTCAGAGCTTTTGTTTCCCAGGTAGATTAGTAATGCCACCAACACGCAGATTATTATGCCATTTCTATATCCACAGACTCTGCATAGTTCTTTCTTTTTCTGCAGCACAAGGTTCTGTGAAGTCATTGAATTAGATTGTGCAAATGAAATGCAAGACCTTTTAGAACTTTACCTAATAGCAGATTTTAGTGTTATTAGGGCTATGGCTGTTTGTATCTCCCTTTAAAATTAAATGGTCAAACATGAAAAAGGAGAAAGGAAAACATTTTTAAACTACGTAATCTGGTGATACCAGGCTCATTATAAAAGAAGGATTTCTTACAGGAATAAAGAAATTACGCTCAAAAGATTGATTTTGCAACTATCCAGACACTAACTGAAATGAAATTGGTGTAAAGAAATAATTCTAAAATAAGATACACAGCAATGTTTTTATTGTTGGTTTGCCATATCATTTGTTATAAGTTTAAATCTCTTAAAGGGTATTCTGCAAGGAAGATAACTATGATTTTGATATGTTAATGAATAGTTTAATTGTTTTGATCTTTTAGAATAGGTAGCCATAAATAAAGTATTTCTTCCCTCTTCTCTGCTCCTGGAAGAATATTTTTTAGGCAAAGATAATATAATTTGTTGTCTTAATACAATTGCTTTGGGGTTGTTACCATGTAGCTCATGGTAATGAGCTCATGGTCTGTTAATAGAGTCGAACAGTCTCAGCCAAACAGTTGCTTTACAGTGAGCCTGAAGCAGAGGACATTTTACTGTTTACTACATCAGGAAGAGTCTGTAAATTCTTCATCTGTTTTTTCTCCATTCTTATTCAACAATTTATATTGCAGCATACTTACAAAATATTTACTGTGCTTACTTGTGCAATTAATGGCAGTGAAAGGGGAAGGGGGCTTTGGGCCTGCCTTAATTCTCATCTGCTCTTCCACTCCATACTGTCAACACAATCTTCACTCTTCACAATGGAAATGCAAGCTATGCTATAGCTATGGCAAAAGGTTAAGAGCTAAGACTTAAAGCCTGCCTCTGTGGCAAGTGCCCCAGCTTTTTTGTGCAGAAAGGAATGTCTGCAGTTGGAACAGCCCTGCAGTGGCTTCACTTGCAACGAGGAGTTTGGCACCTATGAGGTACTGTGCTTGCTGGAACGAACAGGGATATGTTCTTGCTGCTTAGGAAAATCTGTTCCCTTCCCATCACTTACTCTCTCATGTGGAGGGAAAGCTTAGTCTTCAGATTTACTTCAGTGCTGTCCTTAACTAGTCTGTCACACTAGGACAAGTAGAGGGAGGAAGATCTTTGCATACTACCTCCCTGTTTCACCTAACAGTCTGTAGTGAAGGCATAATGGCTCTGAAATACCTGAATTCCTTCCTTTTAAAATGAGCTGTGTAGCAGAAGTCTGAATTACAAGTGAGGAGGGACTCATACAGATGTTCATTGATGTGCAGAGAGTGTTAAGAATCATGATCCAATTCACCACACTTGGATTTTTTTTACAGTGTGGTTTTGTTTACTTTCCAACCACCACCACCACCACCACAGAATGATCTATGGTATTTTTTGTCTGATGAAAAGGTCCATATTTGTCCACAGTGAGGGTATTAGATTAAAAAAAAAAAGCACACTACTTTGCATTCTTTTGTTGGAATGGTAGTAGTTTAACGAAAGAAAACTGAACATATAAATCTGCAGCTATATGAAACCATCTGTTTTGTGTTACTTTCCTCAGTAAAAAAGAAATCCAGCTGTGTTTAAAACCCATGGAGGTCAAATAAACTTCCTTCAGAAAATGGAAATCCAGACATCATAAAGCAGATAGTGACTAAAAAGAGTATTAGATTTTTGAGAGCTGAGATGAAATTTGAAAAAGCAAACTGCTGAAGATGTGGAAACAAATTTTTTTGCAACAGTATGAGATGCAAGATGCCTGTATCTCATACAGGGAAGGAAGGTGCGTAGAAAACTGCAGTGTAGCTAAGTTGTTCTGCAGCTGCCTTCCCTGTTGTTTCATCATTATTCATGAAAGCCTTCAATGGCATTTGTCATTGGAAAATCTTCAACAGTAAACTAGGCCGATTTAAAAGTACAGAGGAAAGAATGTTTCTAGCCAGGCAGAATACCACTTTATAGTCAGGGTAGTAATAGTAACCCATTCAGACTACAAATCATCTGTACCACAATCTTTCAGTTACTCTTAAAATGCCATACAAGCCTCTTCAACAGTCACTTTTGTTAATAAGATACTTATTCAGTTTAGTTAATAAAGATGAGAAATTGCCCAGTTATATCAGCAAAACTGGGAGAAATTAATTGCAGCAGCAAGTAACCTAGATGGTAATATATATTAACTTCCAAGCACAAAGAAACTTTTTCCAGTCTCGGTGAAATACATAATCAACCTCTTCCCTCTAGCCTTCCAAGCAGATGGTCTCCTGAAGTCCAGGGTTGTGAATCTCCTCCCTCCCCTCAGCATCATGAACTCTGTCATCTCATGATCACTGCAGCCAAGGCTGCCTTTTCCTTCGCATCTCCAACAAGCCCCTCGGTGGTGAGTATGCTGTCCAGCAGAGCACCTCTCCTTGTTGGGCTCCTCTATCATTTGGATGAGCTGTCGTCAATGCCATCCAGCAGCCTCCTGCATGGCTTATGTCCTGCTGTGTTGTTCCTTTACCAAATATCAGAGTGGTTGAAGTTTCACATGAGGACCAGGGCCGCCAAATGTGAGGTTGCTTCTATTTGTCTGTAGAGGGCCTCATCTGTTTGTTGTTCCTGGTTAGGTGGCCTATAGGAAACCCCCACTATAATGGTTCACTTACCTGTATTCTTTCTAATCCTAATATTGAGTTAGGAAACTATGTAACCAAATACCCTGCTAAAAATAATCAAATGTTATTCATTTTTTCGTGGTCAATGTTGTTCATATGTCTCAGGGAGACTTATTGTTATACTTGGTTTTCCATCTCTAAAGTACAGGTCTTGTTTTTTATCACCTTCCCTGACTTATAACTTTCCATTAGCCTGATCCTGGGAAGCAGTTATTACTGGAATAGAACACATTTTCACCTTCACTTGACCTTCTGTTGAAGATCAACAATACAACATGCATTAATAACAGATGATGGGAGAGCCTTCTGTCGGAGTTTCTTTTCAATAACATGAGGTAACATTTTGCCAAAGATCCTGTACATGCCTTAGAAGTATTACCACAAACATAGCATAGAGTGAAAGTAGAATTCCTATGTTGATAAATATTGGTAAATACATGCATACATATATATCTATCACATAATCATAGAATCATAGAAAGTTTTGGGTTGGAAGGGACCCCTAGAGCTCATCTAGTCCAACCCCCCTGCAGCGAGCAGGGACACCACTAACTAGATCAGGTTGCTCAGAGCCGTGTCCAACCTGGTCTTGAATGTTTCCAGTGATGGGGCCTCCACTACCTCTCTGGGCAATCCGTTCCAGTGTTTCTCCACCCTCATTGTAAAGAATTTCTTCCTTATATCCAGCCTAAACCTAACCTGTTTTAGTTTAAAATCATTACCCCTCGTCCCGTCACTGTTGTCTCTACTAAACAGATTGTCCTCATCTTTTCCTACAGGCTCCAAATTAATGTTTTAATAGGTCCACAATGGATGTTACAAAAAAAAGATTTATGATGGGAAAATGTAATATATTTACTTGTGGTGTAGTCTCTATTTTAGACAGTTACTTTGACAATATAAACCACATTAATTTTATCCCATATTAAACAAGAGGAGTAAACTCCTAGCTCTTTTTTCAGCCACTGATGGCTGATAGGAGACTTTCAGCTGCAAACAGGCCCAGACTTCACACTTGTTTGAATTGCTTTTGTTTTGATTTACTGCATACCCATAGAACATAGACATGTACTGTGAACCTGACATGTATGCATATGCAGGAAAACATGGGGGGAAAATATTTAAATCATGCAGACTGTGAGAAAAAGCACAGGGTAAAAATTTGTCATCTGTTGTTTTCCAGTCCTGAGGTTGTGAGGTCTCTAGCTGTGACTTCTCAAAGCAAAGAGAATGTACTTAAGCAAAAGATTTTATCGTATTAGCTTTACATATAGATAAATTACAATATTTGGTGATAAAAATTGCTTATTATTGACTAGATCTAATACATTTTTAGTAGGAAATTAGTAGAAAAAATACAATTATAAAATTAGAGAAAGTTGAATTTCTGTACTTTCCCATTGCTATCTAGATAGTATTTTTACCATGACAGTGAAAGATTCTTTATTATTCAGATCATTATCCAAGCTTTCATAAATATAGGTGGACTCAACCTGCAGTTTAGGATGGGTTTTCTCGTAAAGACACATGCAATAAATGCCATGCCTCTATAAGACATGTACTGACTTATTCATATCTTTGTAAAGAAAGTGAATTATTGTGGATGTATTTAGATGTCCGGTAAATTAATGTCAGCTCTGACCTGAAATCTGATCTGAAAGCCACTGAATTTCTTCACAGGTTAATCCCTAGGACTCTGGATTTTCTGATTAAAATGCATGTTCCTGACTGGTGTGTTAATCTAAAGCTATGTTTCTCTGCTGGAGCTATTCCAGGACTATTTCCATCCAATTTGATTCTTCTGTCTTTCTGCAGTGGTGAATTACAGTTGCCTCTGCAAATCTCATTTCTGAAACAGCACATGTCTCTTTCAAATGAAATAGTTTAGTCTTCTCACACTTGGTCTTAAGCGTATTCCTTGACAAAACAATTTTCATATGTTTTGTTTCCCTGTAGTGGTGCCAGTGCAGATAGATCTTGGGGCAGGGGTCAAGGAAGGAGACTGCAGGCATAGGGAGTGGGGGGACAAAGTAAAGATATTAATCTCAAAGATATGTACTAGAGTCAAGGGACTGTACATCAGTAGCTCTCTGTGATGAGGGAGTATTCCTGACACCTCTTGTGCACATGTGACGATGCCTACCCCCCCACCCCTGTAGGGCAGACACAGCCTACTTTTAGAAACTCCTAAACCTAACTGATTAAGATAGTTATGTTAAACCAAAAGCAGTTCCATCCAACCTGCTTCTGCTATATATTGTTCTTCTGTCAGAACTAATGAACATTCTATGTTCAAAACCACTTTGACTTTCAAAAGGCACTGGCTGGTTTAAGAACAGATATCCACTCTCTCCGAAGACCCTCCCCATAAAGCAACAATGATCCCAGTTTTTACTTTCTCAGTCAGTAGGGCTCCGTGGAAATCATTGCAGTAACACCACTAAAACCATTAAGTATGGAAGAAATCCACTCAGTCCCCTTTTTTTGTCATACACCATGCTTCTCATTTTCTCTCAGTCTGTTTCAGCCTTTGCAGAACCTGAAGTGAGTCTGTTCTATCCACAGGGCACTTCCTCGTACCCATCCACAGCATCATTCCATATTGTAATTCCCTATGCAGTATTCAAGTTTCTGTCAATGGGAGTGCTGCAGGTGGACGATGAGAGCAGAATATTCTAGAAGCCTGTAAAGAAGGTCAGAGAAAAAATGTAATTACCTACCAAGTTAATTAAAATTTTGCACCTACACTCTCAGGGGTATTTTGTAGAAAAAAAAATGCCAAGAATTTGCCTGTACAATTATTTAATGTGAAGAAATTTCATACCTGGATGACTTGTACATAGTTAAGATTATACTCCACATGTTAATGATCATAGAGCTTTAGCCCAGGAACTAGGAAGGAAGAAAGCTAAATTACTATCCGACATATGCTAGTCTCTGCATCTACTGTGAACTGAAACAGAGAAGGGCATTTCTTGAGGGTGATTCAGAACTCAGAACTTTTTAAGTATCCATGGATGTGAAGTAATCCTTAACATGATAAATCCAACTTGTGAATACGTTTCAATATAGCACTGAGGAACTACTGTAAATCACAGTTGTTTTTTCCATGTGGGAGGAAATTTACTGTGCCATGTAAAATGGAGGACTTTATTGGAGGTTTATAGTATAGTTTAATTGATTTGGTTGTAGCTTTCCCACTGAAGAGAAGGTTAAAGTATCCTAAAAAGCATAATGGTAATTACTTAATTATTTAAAATCTGTGTTCAATGTCACTATGCAATAAAGTGTAAATTGGTATCTCTATGGTGAGATACTAACACTCTGGATGAAATTCAACTTTTCAAAAGTAACAAATGAAAAATAAGAATGAAATGACACTTTATGGAATCAGGTAATTTTTCCATTAAAAATCACAGAATCACAGAATCACAGAATGGTAGGGGTTGGAAGGGACCTCTGTGGGTCATCTGGTCCAACCCTCCTGCCGAAACAGGGTCACCTACAGTAGGTTGTAGAGGACCTTGTCCAGGCGGGTCTTGAATATCTCCAGAGAAGGAGACTCCACCACCTCCCTGGGCAGACTGTTCCAGTGCTCCGTCACCCTCAGAGGGAAGAAATTCTTCCTCATCTTCAGACGGAACTTCCTGTGCCTCAGTTTGCGCCCATTGTCCCTTGTCTTGTCGGTAGGCACTACTGAAAAGAGCTTAAACCCATCCTCCTGACACCCCCCTTTCAGATATTTATAAGCATTTATTAGGTCCCCTCGCAGCCTTCTCTTCTTCAGGCTGAACAAGACCAGCTCCCTCAGCCTCTTCTCATAGGAGAGATGTTCCAGTCCCCTCACCATCCTTGTAGCCCTCCGCTGGACTCTCTCCAGTAGCTCTTCATCTTTCTTGAACCGGGGAGCCCAGAACTGGACAGAGTACTCTAGA
>Ga0065711_1013403_pt1 | contig 10706 bp, 8 predicted proteins | sample Hoacrofraction12_FD_59098 | JGI IMG/M metagenome (GOLD analysis project Ga0065711, IMG submission 59098) | Hoatzin crop microbial communities from Cojedes, Venezuela - Epithelial fraction 12 v2 (version 2) | ecosystem: Host-associated > Birds > Digestive system > Esophagus > Crop | place... | reverse complement strand
CATCTTCTTATAGAGGCCGCGTTCTTCGGGCAGGTAGCCTATGCGCTGCACGTCGGCGGGCTCCATGGTGCGTCCGTCGAACAGGATTTCGCCGCTGTCGGGCGCCGTGATGCGATTGATGATGCGAATCAGGGTGGTCTTGCCGGCGCCGTTGGGTCCCAGCAGGCCGAAGATACGTCCGCGACGCGCCGCGATGCTCACGCCGTCGAGCGCCGTATGACCCTCGAAGCGTTTCACGACGTCGCGCACTTCTAAAAAGTTTTCCATCTTGAAATTTTTAGTTGACAGTTGATAGTTGACAGTTGACAATTGCCTGGCGCAAGCCGCGTTTGGCGAATGCCTACTTGTCACTTGTCACTTATCACTTGTCACTTATTATTTGCCCCCGTACATCCGTTCGTAATAAGTCTGATAGTCTTCGCCGCTCACGGCTTCAATCCAGTCGTGGTGCTCGAGGTTCCAGAGAATGGTCTTTTCGATGCCCACTTCGAAGGTGGTTTCGGGATACCAGCCGAGGTCGGCCTTGATTTTCGACGGGTCGATGCCGTAGCGCAAGTCGTGGCCGAGGCGGTCTTTCACGAAGGTGATGAGATTGTCGTTTATCCACGAGAGTTCGTCGGGATTGGCGAGCAAATGGCGCAAATCGGGACGCTCTTCCATAATGCGTCGAATCGTGGCGATGATGGTTTTCACGATGACGATGTTCTGGCGCTCGTTGTGGCCGCCCACGTTGTAGATGCTGCCGTCTTTGGCGTTGCGCACCACGAGTTCGATGGCCTTGCAGTGGTCTTCGACGTAGAGCCAGTCGCGGATGTTGGTGCCTTGGCCATAGACGGGGAGCGGTTTGGCCTGCAGCACGTTGTTGATGATGAGGGGAATGAGTTTTTCGGGGAATTGGTAGGGGCCGTAGTTGTTGGAGCAGCGCGTGATGGAAACGGGCATTTTGAAGGTGTCGCGATAGGCGCACACCACCATGTCGGCGCTCGTCTTCGAAGCACTATAGGGACTGTGGGGCTGCAGCGGCGTTTCTTCGGTGAAGTAGCCGGTTTCGCCGAGCGAGCCATAGACTTCGTCGGTCGAAACTTGGTGATAGCGCACGCCCTCGCGCCATTTGGGGTAGCCGTGCTCGTCTTTGCCCACGACCCACGCGCGGCGGGCGGCATCGAGCAGGTTTTGCGTGCCCAGAATGTTGGTTTGCAAGAAGAGCTGCGGGTTTTCGATGGAGCGGTCCACATGGCTCTCGGCGGCGAAGTTCACCACGACGTCGATGTCGTATTTCTTGAAAAGTTCGTCGGCCAGCGCGCGGTCGCAGATGTCGCCTTTCACGAAGAAGCAGCGCTGCTCGTCGATGTCGGCGGCAATGGTGCCAAGGTAGCCGGCGTAGGTGAGCGCGTCGAGCACCACGATGCGCACATCGTCGTAGTTCTTCAGCAGATATTTCACGTAGTTTGCGCCAATGAAGCCGGCGCCGCCCGTCACGAGATAAGTTTTCATAGTTCCGTTTGCTTGAGTTTGTGTTTTGCGTTGGCAAAGATAATATAAAAAAGCGCAAAACAAGTGTGCAAACGCACAAAATCGTTCGCCGAAATCAAAAAAACGGTTTTTTTGTTTGTGGAATAAACAATTAGCACTATTTTTGCCAACGCTTGCGAACTATGTCCGCACGGCAAAACAGCCCCTCTAATCAGACGCTAATCAAATTTAAACGTTTAAATATCCCTATGAAAAAGTACATTACTCCCGCCACGTTGGAAACGACGTTTGTTCTGCACGATGCAGTCAACGAAGGAATTCCCATCAGCAGCAAAACGACCGAAAGTCCCCTGTCGCGTCGCAAGAAATTCGAATCTTGGGACGACGACGCCGAAGAACTCAGCGCCTTCGACAGCGGCAACTGGGATGGCTCTGCCGAAGAAGAAGAATAAGCCCTTCGCGCAGCACATAAGCCAAAGCGGCACTCTCCACCAAATGGCGTGGAAAGTGCCGCTCTCTTTTTGTTTACTTAATCTTTCTTCGAATGCTTTTGGTTTGGCGGCGCCTCGGGAATTTTCGAATAAATTCGAATTCCACTCGGCTTGCACAAACCTTAATCTTTCTTCGAATGCTTTTGGTTTGGCGGCGCCTCGGGAATTTTCGAATAAATTCGAATTCCGCTCGGCTTGCACAAACCTTAATCTTTGTCACTTATCACTTGTCACTTGTCACTTGTCACTTATCCCTTGTCACTTGTCACTTAAAAACACAAAGCGCTCCCTCGCAGCAACGGCCACGTCGGTGGCTGCCACTGCAAGGAAGCGCGTTTATATTGAGGGGAACTGCTCGGTGCCAAGTCCGAGCGCTATGGCTGCGGCTTACTCTTCTTCTTCGTCGTCGTCGAAGTTGCTGGAGCCGAACTCACGCTCGCGGATGCCGATGGTTGAATCCTTGCCGGATTGGTTGCCAATGGAGGGGTTTCCATCGTTCACGTCGCGAGCCACCATCATGTTCATTTCTTCTGCTACGGGTTGAGTGTACTTTTTCATAAGGATTGAAATTGTTGGAAAAGTTTGTTGTTTGAATTGAATTTTCTTATCTGATTATTTTCTTGCCGTTCACGATGAACACGCCTCTTTGCGGAGCGTTCACGCGGCGGCCATACAGGTCATAGGTCACAGGTGACAGGTGACAATTATCCACCTTGTCGATGGTTTCTACTCCGCTTATTGCCGCGTAGTCCACAAGGGCAAATGCTCCGCGCTGCTTGCCGGCCGTTGCCGTGGTCAGGTAGGCGGTGTTGGCGGGTTTCACGACGAGCGAGGAGGCATAGCAGAAGGCGGCAGTGTCGGCCTCGGCTGCGAGCACGTAGGCGTTCGCGGAAACGTCGATGTAGGTGCCTTGCAGCGAGTTGTCGGCGGGCGCGTCGATGTCGCTCTCTTCGCAAACGGTGGCAACGGCCACGCTGTCGGAGGCGGAGGCGATGAGCAGCACGGGCGTCGCGGCGGGCACGGCAGCGAGGGAGTCGAGGGCTTCGTAGTAGGCGCGATGCGCGGCGGTGTCGAGCAGGCAGACGCTGCAGGCGTTGACATTTTCGAAGCGCGCCGGATATTGCACGAAGGCGGTGGCGTAGGCGCTGTCGCCCACAGCGAGCAGGGGAATCTCGACTTGCGTGCCGGCGGCATCTTCAACGCGCCAATACGAGAGCGTGTCGGCCGTGGTGGCCTTGTAGCCTACGAGTCCGATGCTGTCGACGGTGCTGCGCGACACGAACGGATAGCTCGAGCGCGAACCTTCGCCCTGCAGGCAGACGTAGCCCGGCATGTCGTATTCGCCCGCTGCGAACGTGTGGCCGACGGCCGTCTCGCCCAAGCGAATGGTGTAGTAGCCGGGCGTAGGCTGCAGGTAGGAGCCGTTGATGAGCAGCGTGTAGACGTGGGCGGCCTGCTTTTCAAGATAGATGGGCGTCGACGCGTTGGTCGGTGCGAGCGTGGCGGACACCACGGTGCCCATTTTCTTGGGATTGCTGTGGCCGTAGCCCTCTTCGCCGTAGCCCATGCAGCCGTCGTCCATGCGATTGCGGATTCTATACCAGCCGCTCTCGGGTTCGTTGGCCAGCACGTCGGCTTTCACGGCAGCTGCCATGGCTTTCCACTCGTCGTAGGTGCAACCGTTTGCGAGGTAGTCGGCATACTTTTCGGCATTGGCCTCGTAGAATGCTTGCGACATGGCAAAGTAGCTGCCCACGTTGGTCGTGAAGTATTTTCCTATTTCATCTTGCAGTACGTCGGAGTAATCGGCGCGTTCTTCGATGCTGAGCACCTTGAAGAAGCGGAACTGTGCGAGCGGGCCGCTGAAGAGCGTGGCGTTCACCTTGATATAGGGCGCATATTCGTCGCCATAGAGGTGCGTTTGGCTGGCGGCGCAGCGCAGGCGCATGCCGTAGGTCGAACTGCCCAAGATGTATTCCACCGAGTCGGTGCCGGTCTGCACCAGTTCGTAGAGGTTGTTGGGCATTTCGAGGGGCAAGAAACGTCCGCTGGCGAATTGCACGTAGTAGCGGCCTTTCTGTCCGGTCGAAATGCACTTCACCACGGCGGCTCCCGTGAGCAAATCGCTGCTCGCGGCGCAACGCAACTGCCCGTCTTTCTCGTAGACCCAACAGGGGATGTCCATGTCGTACTGTCCGTAGTTTTGAATCACGTAGTACGCGCTGTCTTCAATGCCGGTGTACGCTTCCACCGGATTCGACAAATCGAGCGTGAGTGTATATCTCTCGGGCTCGTCGATGAAGCCGTCGGCCTGCGCTTGCAAGCCAAGGAGCAACGTGGCGAGGAGGAGAAAATATCTTTTCACGAGGGGGCTCGATTAACAAAACCTACGAAATCGGGGGCAAAAATAAATATTTGTTGCCGAAAATAATAGTCCGAAAGACCAAAAAAAGACGTTTTGCGAACAGTTTGGCACAAAATTTGTTCAGAGAGAGTGGAATTTGAGCGTTCGACTTGCCAAAAAGGCATAAAATTTCGGCGTCTTCTCGTTTTTTAAAAACAGAAAAGCCGCCGCGCCGCCAATGCGTTCATTCTGAAGAGATTGGCGCGCCGCAAAAAAAAGAGAACGCGCTCCCACTTTGGTCGTGGAAGCGCGTGGTCTTTGTAGGGTTGTCGATGGATTAGATGAGGCCGCCTTCAGCACTGCTGCCGGTGCCGTCGTCGTAGTCTTTGTCGCCAAAGTCGAGTCCGCGGGTTGCGTTGTCGCCGCCGTCGCCCGAGCCGTTGGAAACGACGATGGACACGTCGCAAGCAACGAGGATGGAATACTTTTCAGATTCAGGTTTAACGTACTTTTTCATAATACAATTATATATTATTTGATGATTTTCTTTCCGTTCACGATGAACACACCGTTCTCGGGCACGCTCACGCGACGGCCTTGCAAGTCGTAAATATTTGTCACTTGTCCCTTGTCACTTGTCACTTGCTGAATGCCGGTCACTTCGTCGGCGCTCACGAGCTTCAGGTTGCGCGTGCCGGCCGTTTCGCTGTCGATGTAGGCTTTGTTGGCGGGCATGGAGGCCTCTTCGCTCAATTTGTAGAAGCCGATGGTGCCGTCTTCGGCAGCCAGCACGTAGGCGCTCAGTTCGCCGGCGGCGTAGAGTTTCTTGGTGCCGGTGAGCAGGTTGGCGGCGGGCGCAGCGGTCTCCACTTCGGCCTTCACGGTGGCAGTCACGGTGCCGGCGGCGCTGCCCTTCAGGATGACGGGCGTGGCGGCGGGAATCGTCTGATTGTAAGCCTCGTAGTAAGCGTTTTCTTCGTCGGTCGAGGAGATTACGTTCACGGTGGCAGCGTCGTCTACGACGGCGGGGAAGTTCATCCAAGCGGTGGCGTAGGCATTGCCGTCGCCGCCATCGGTCAAGGTGAGTTCAACCGTCGTCTCGGCGGCGTCTTCGATGGTCCAATAGGAGTTGTTGTTGTTGGCACCTGCCAGATAGCCCACGAGGCCTTGCGTGCCGGCGCTGCAGTTCAGGTAGTTGTAGCCGTCGGTGCTCGAAGCGTTTTCGCTCGTCAGGCAAACAACGCCCGGCACGCCCTTGGCACCCAGTGCGATGGTGTAAGGCTCGGCAGTTTCGCCCAATTCGTTCTGCACGTTGCCGGTGCAGGCTTGAATGTATTGGTCGTTGATGGAGATGTTATAGGTGCCATCGTCGTTCTTTTCGAAATAGAGCACGCTGCTCGGGTCGGTGCTTACGCCACTGCCCACGGCGGCGCCGGTCTGGTTGGACGTCGTGCCGTTGTAGTAAACGTAGTAGGCGCTGGAGCCGAAGCTCTTCATGCGGTAGTAGCCGGTGGCGGGCACGTTCAGATTAGCCAGCACGTCGGCCACCATGGCTTCGTATTGGTCCTTCGTGCAACCGCTGGTGATGTAGCCGTTATAGGTTTCGTAGTTGGCATCGTAGTAATCTTGAGTCATGGTGAAGTAGCCACCGCCCACGCTGGTCGTGAAGTAGGCATTCACGGCGGCCTTCAGTTCGGCGGCATAGTTCTTGTCGCCCTTCACTACGACGGTGGTCACGTCGCTCGTGATGGTTTCGGGGTCGTAGGTGGCGTTCATCACCGCGTCGGCGAACGGCGTATTCTCTGCTGCGCTGGCGCCTTCGGGCACGGTCACCGATTGCGAAGCGGCGAGCGTCTCGGGGTCTTCGTTGTAGTAGAGTTCATAGGTCACGGTCACGCTCTGGGAGGTCGAAAGCGTCACGGGATACAACTTCCAAGCGTTGTATTTATTGTCTTCCCAAGTACCACCGCCGCGGCCCCACACTTTGTCGCCATTGCGGCCCATCGACTGAACGAACGTCGTCGTACGCGAGTTCACAATGTTCCAACCACCGAGGGTCGAGATTTTATCTTTGAAGTAGTAGTAATACTGAGCATCTTTCAAATCGGCATAGAGTTCAGAGCCATTGCTGTTGAAGTTCAGGTGGTAGGCGTTGTAGAACTGAATGGTGTAGAGCTTGTTGCCGCTGTCGTCGGTGCTGCCGTCGGTCGAGATTTTGCAGACTGTTTCTTTCGAGGTTTCGGTGACGAGCGTCAGATGTGCCGACGGGCCACCGTCGTAGATGTACTTGCCCGTGCCCACGTTGTAAATCACGTAGTAGCCGTCCACAATGCCGTCGGCAGTTTCCACTGCATCGCCCAACGTGAACGACGGATAAGTGTCAGCGTCGTAAATGGGTGTCACGTCGGCTTTTGCCACGAATGCGCAAAGCAGCGCGGCGAGAATAAGTGTAAATTTTTTCATATTCGCTTGAGTTTGAGGGATTAATTCCATACTTTTGCGCCGCAAATATAGCAAAAGTTCTAAAAAACAAACTATTTCCCAAACATTTTTCTAATTTTTTTTGCAAAAAAACGAACGCCCCCGCCCGTTTCGCCGCCCTACCCTATACACCATACCATTATTATATATACGCGCGCGCAGGATTCAAGTGACAGGTGACAAGTAATAAGAGTCACTTTTTTCACTAAACTTCGTCGTATTGCATAAAAAACCTACTTTTTTGTGCAACACGACTTTCTTTTTTGCAAAAAAAATCGTATTTTTGCCCCAGTTCACAGTCGAAGGCAATGAAAACTATCTTGCTCAACCAGCGCAAAGAGCGCGACGCCCTGCTGGGTCGCACCTATCTGCCCCGCCCCACCTCGCCCGACGGCGACACCCTGCTGCAGAGCCAACTCATCAAGCTTATCACCGGCCCGCGACGCGTGGGCAAATCGACGCAAGCGCTGCTCATGCTGCGCAATCGCAATTTTGCCTACCTCAATTTCGACAATCAGGCACTGCTCGACGCGTGGGACGCCGACCTCGCCCTGCGCACACTCGCCGAAGTCTACCCGGGCTACGACTACCTGCTGCTCGACGAGGTGCAAAACCTGAAAGGCTGGGACCTGTGGGTGAGCACGCTCTATCGCAACGGCTACAACATGGTGATTACGGGCAGCAACGCCAATATGCTGTCGAGCGAAATGGCCACCGTGCTCACCGGCAAATATCTGCAAGTCGAAATGCTGCCCTTCAGCCTTGCCGAATTCTTTGAGTGGAACCATCTCGACCTCCACCACCTCTCGGCCGACGACCGCACCGCCGCCACCATGCTCAGCGACGACTATCTGATGAACGGCGGCTATCCCGAAGTGGTGGCCTCGCGCGCCCTGCTGCGCAACTACCTCGAAACCCTCTTCGACTCCATCGTTTGGAAAGACGTGGCCAAACGCCACAACGTGCGCAACACCACCGAACTGAACAATCTGGCCACCTACTTGGTGTCGAACTTCTGCAATCCGGTGAGCGCCAACGAAATCACCCACGACCTCGGCCTTTCGAGCGTGAACACCACCACCAAATTCATGGGCTACCTGCACGAGCCCTACCTCTTCTACTACTTGCCGCGCTACAACAACAAACTGCGCCTCATGCAGCGCGCGCCGCGCAAGGTCTATGTGGTGGACAACGGCTTCGTGCAAGCCAAAGCCTTCGCCCTGAGCGATAACTACGGCCGCCTGCTCGAAAACCAGGTGTTCGTGGAATTGCTGCGCCGCGGCTACTCCCCGGGCACGTCGATGTTCTACTACCGCTCGCGCAACGACAAGGAGGTGGACTTCGTGCTGCGCGAAGGCAATCGCATCGCCCGCCTCGTCCAAGTTTGCTACGACATGAGCAGCGACAAAACAGCCAAGCGCGAGGTCGACAGCCTCGTGGAATGTGCCGGCGAACTGAAATGCGAGGCCCTCACCATCGTCTCCTATCGCGAAGAACGCACCATCGAAAAGGGCGGCCACACCATCAATGTAATTCCCGTCGGCCAATTCTGACTGCCCCCGCTTCCGCGCCCAAACAAAGCCCTGCATTTTCATCGGGCAAAAAAGAAATTTGAAAATTTTGGGAAAGATTTAAACTTTGACGTAGAAATAAACTATATTTGCCGCGCAAGTTCGCGCTTCGCGCTCGAATTGATAATTGATAATTGATAATTGATAATTATTTGATTATACTATTATCAGCGAGCGAAGCGAGCGTGCGCGATAGCGCCGTGCGAAGCACGATTAATTATCAATTATTAATTATCAATTATCAATTAAAATACCATGTGTGGCATTGTAGGATACTTGGGAACGCGGGAGGCTTATCCCGTTCTCATCAAAGGACTTCGCCGATTGGAATATCGCGGCTACGACAGCGCCGGCGTGGCGCTCATCAGCGACGCGGGCGAACTCAATATCTATAAAACGAAGGGGAAAGTGAGCGACTTGGAGGCTTACGCCGCCGAGAAGGACGTGAGCGGCTGCGTGGGCATCGCTCATACGCGCTGGGCCACCCACGGCGAGCCCAACAGCACCAACGCTCACCCGCACATCTCGGCCGGCGGCAACCTGGCCATCATTCACAACGGCATCATCGAGAACTACGTCGCCATCAAGCAGTATCTGCAGGGCAAAGGCGTGGCTTTCAAGAGCGAGACCGACACCGAAGTGCTCGTGCAGCTCATTGATTACATTCAAAATGCCAAGCAAATCGACCTGCTCACGGCCGTTCGCATCGCCCTGCGCATAGTGGTGGGCGCTTACGCCATTGCCATACTCGACCGCCGCAGTCCCGACCGCCTCATCGTGGCTCGCCGCAGCAGTCCGCTCGTCATCGGCGTGGGCGAGGATGAGTTCTTCGTGGGCTCCGACGCCTCCCCCATCATCGAATATACCGACCGCGTGGTCTATCTCGACGACAACGACATCGCCGTGCTCACCCGCGGCAAGGAAGCCGAAATCGTGGACATCCACAATGTGAAAATCGACCACGACATCCAAACCATCGACATGGACCTCGACCAAATCGAGAAAGGCGGCTTCCCCCATTTTATGCTCAAAGAAATCTTCGAACAGCCCGCGTGCTTGTCGAAGTGCATGAGCGGCCGCGTGAACGTGGATGTCGATAAAATCGTGCTTTCCGCCGTCATCGACCACAAAGACCGACTGCTCAACGCCAAGCGCATTATTATTGTGGCGTGCGGAACGAGCTGGCACGCCGGATTGATTGGCAAGCAATTGCTCGAAAGCTTCTGCCGCATGCCCGTGGAGGTGGAATATGCGTCGGAGTTCCGCTACAGCAATCCCGTTTTGACAGCCGACGACGTGGTGATTGCCATCTCGCAATCGGGCGAAACGGCCGACACGCTGGCCGCCGTGGAGTTGGCGCGCGAGAAAGGCGCCTTCATCTACGGCATCTGCAACGCCGTGAGTTCCAGCATACCGCGCGCCACGCAGACGGGCTCCTACATCCACGTGGGCCCCGAAATCGGCGTGGCCAGCACCAAGGCGTTCACCGGCCAAGTCACCGTGCTCGCCATGCTTGCACTGGCTTTGGGACGGGAACGCGGCACCGTTTCGGACCGAGAATACCGCGAAACAGTGGAAGCCCTCCACGCCATTCCCGCCCAAATGGAGCAAGTGCTCGGCCAAAGCGAGAAAATCGAACGCCTGTCGCGCGTCTTCACCTACGCCCACAACTTCCTCTATTTGGGGCGCGGCTACAACTACCCCGTAGCCCTCGAAGGCGCACTCAAACTCAAGGAAATCAGCTACATACACGCCGAAGGCTATCCCGCCGCCGAGATGAAACACGGCCCCATTGCCCTCATCGACGAGGAAATGCCGGTCGTGGTGATTGCCACGCAGACGGCGCTCTACGACAAGCTCATCAACAACATTCAGGAAATCAAAGCGCGCAACGGCCGCGTCATCGCCATCGTGAGCGAGGGCGACACCACCGTGAAAGCCATGGCCAACGAATCTATCGAGTTGCCGCACACGAAAGAGTGCCTCGAACCGCTGCTCACCATCATCCCGCTGCAGTTGCTGGCCTACTACGTGGCCGTGTGCAAGGGCAAAAACGTGGACCAGCCGCGCAATTTGGCGAAATCGGTCACGGTGGAATAGTTTTTTCCGCTCCTTCGCAGCCGCGCCGCCTTCGCTGCCGCGCATCAAGGCGCAAAAAAAGCGACTCCGCACTCCAAAAATCGGAATGCGGAGTCGCTTTTTTAGAACGGTGCGGAACACTAGTGTCCCGTTAAAATCAATTCAAATTTCCCGGACACCTTATAAATAAATATTACTGTCCGCTAAACATACAATCAATCCGTACAAGGCCTGATTATTCGGTATTGTGCGGATTATTTTCTTCCG
>Ga0065711_1012492_pt1 | contig 10706 bp, 7 predicted proteins | sample Hoacrofraction12_FD_59098 | JGI IMG/M metagenome (GOLD analysis project Ga0065711, IMG submission 59098) | Hoatzin crop microbial communities from Cojedes, Venezuela - Epithelial fraction 12 v2 (version 2) | ecosystem: Host-associated > Birds > Digestive system > Esophagus > Crop | place... | reverse complement strand
GTTCAAGGGAACATTACCCATTTGCAGGAAATTAGGGGTATTATCTCAGCCATTTTCTGCCTGCCTCTTGCGCTGAGACCGGAAAAGCCCGACAGTTTGAAACTCAACTCCAAATTCTCCCATCGCCCCGAGAACTTCCCAGGCTGCCGGGATAACGCAGTGCTTGTCCCCCGGCCAGGCCTGCCATCGTCCCGTGCAGCCCCGAGCGTGGCAGCGGGGGGGATCCCACCCCGAGATGGGGGTGCGGAGGGGCTCGGGGGCGATGCCAGGCTCCCTCCAGGGTGGGACCCCCTTCCCCCAAGCCTGGCAGAGCTGAAGCAGCCCCGGGAGGGGGGCACGGCTCTTTGCGAGGAGCATCCCAGCGGGACAGGGCTGTGGAGCTGCCGAGACACGCGCAGCGCCTGGTCTGCGGCAGCCCGTCCCCGGGGACCAGGGCACCAGCGAGGGGGTCCCTTCAAACCCGAGCAGGAGAAGGGCTCCTGCCCCACAGCCGCCCCACAGCTGCCCCATAGCATCCTGGGCTGCACTGGTAAGTGCTCCCCAGCTCCGGGGCCGTGCTCTGGTGGTTGTTGTTCTGTAGGGAACGGTTTATTTTTCGCACAGCTGAGGCTGTTGAATGGGTCCAGAGGGATCTGCTCCCCGCAGCTCCTCGCTCTGCCTCTGCCCGAGCGGCTCGGCTGCCGGCACCAGGGGTTTGCTGGAAGTGCTGCTGGTGAGCTGCTGCTGCCGACTCCCGTTCCGGGCTGTTCTGAAGCTCGGTGCTCGGCCCTTGCCTCTGCAGAGGGCTGTGGGTACATGGTATTGCTCAAAACCCCTGTTCCCAGAGTCGGGTGTTCAGCCACCACAGAGAACTCTGCTCCAGGGACCCTCCTCCCTGCAGGTGGGTTAGAAAACAGGACAGTGTGGATTCCACAGCTCCAGGCACCAGGACAATAAACCCCTCCCCGCTCTGTGCTCCTGTCTCTCCCCGGCATCCCTTCTCGGGGCGGTGGGGCTGGCACAGCCCCGGCACACGGCCGCACGCAGCCTGGACGCTGCCGCAGCGAAGCAGCAAACACTCCTCCCCGCAACCCGGGACCAGGCGGGCTCACGCCTGCTCGGGTTTGCCACAGAGCGTTTGTGCTGGTTGAAAATGGGCTTCACCTGCCCTGTCCCTGTTGGATTGTTTACCCCAGCAGCTGATGGCCTGATCCTGCTCAGCTGTTGGTGCTGCTGGCAAGCCGGTCCCTGCCCAACGCAGCATAAAGGCAGGGGAGAGAGCAGCTCCTGGCTGCCATGGAGAAGGAACCTGCCAGGCTCTCTTGCTGCTTCAGACCCCGTTCCATGGGCTGCCGGCGCGGTGGTGATGAGCTCGGTGAGCTGCTGCGAGCGGGGGAAGCCCGTCTGGGCGCTGGTGATGCTTGCTGGGGGCTGACCTGGGGGGACGGGTCGCAGGCAGCGTCTCCCCGCTGCCGCCCTGCCTGCGGGCAGCCCTGCCATGTGTGTCCGAGGGGTTTGCTGTGCTTTGCCTCCGTGGGCCGGAGCGGGTCTGGATGCGATGCCGGGGTCTGAGCTTGGAAGCTCAGCTGCTGCTGCAGGCGTGGAGAAAACGGAGCCCTTTGAAGTCTGGTTGGTGCTGAGAACGCTTCATTACGCTGCGCTAATGAACGGCTGATTCTGGGAACTTGAAATTCCTCGGCGAGTATGGGTGCCTCCAGACGGGCTCTGTCGAGAGGGCCTTTCTGGGTAACGCTCCCTCCCGTGGTGCTTGATTGCCCCTGGAAAGAAAAACAACTCCTCAGCGCAGCTTTGCCTGCCCTGACACAGGCGCTGGCTGGTTACTGTGGGGTTGCGTGCGAGGACCAGACCCTTCGTGTGCTGCTGTGTTGTTGCAGGGCTGCAGCCAGCTCTTTAAAACGAGCAGGGGCTCGCGCTGCGCCTGGTACACGTGGCTTTTACGTGTGGCTCGGGGAGCCGGAGCCCGGCGGGGCTGCTGGCTGGGTGTGCGCTGGAGGAGAGAGCTCCGTGCGTGGCTGTCCCCGCTCCAGGCCGGCCCGGGGAGCAGCAGGGCAGCGAGCGGGACCCCAGCGCGGTGACCAGTGTGACCTGTCTTGACAGGGCCCGAGGGCCTTAGCACTGCTGCTGGGCTCTGCTGATGCCCGGAGCAGGGTCCTGGCTCGGGGCCGCGCAGGCAGCGGTGTGAGACCGTGGCCGGTCCGTTCTTACGGGGTTCTGCAGTCCCGGCTCCCCAGCAGCCCAGCCCAGCCGCTGCTGCAGGGCGAAGGACGGGCGGCGGGGATGGAGCCGGGCACCCGTGGGCCGCTCCCGGGGTAACTCGGCGCGGATGGGGCGGTTCGGCGCAGGACCTGGACTGGAGGGTGTGCTGTCTGCCGTCTTCCAGCCCAAACTGTTCTGTGATTCCATGATTCTAATTTCACTGCCGTTTCTTTCCTTTTGCACTTCCAAGAAATCCCAGCCACTGTCACAGTGAGCTTGTTGACCTTATCAGAAAGGTAACCAGCTTTCCTGTCTGTGCCACCCTTGCTTTGAGAGGGCGTGGTGAGCTAGGCCGGCGCTGCCAGCCCCGTCTGGGTGCTTGAGAGCAGGGAGACTCGTCCCTTGCGTTGCTCTTCCTGCTTACCTCGACGTCAGGAGTCCCGTCTCGCCGTTTACGTGCGCCAGCCACAATGCAGAGCTCACCTGCCTTCCGTTACTTCTGCACACCGGCCTCGGCGCTCAGCACCCGTGAAATCTCGCACTGAACAACGTCTGCGCTCGGCGCTTTAGGGGGCGAAACGCTTTCCTGGACGCAGCGGCTCTGCAGGTGTCGGGCCACCGTTCTGGTCAAGTGACAGCGACTGCCAGGGTCATCCGGGCGACACGGCTCCCGTCGCACAGGAAAGCAGAGAAGGCTGCTCTGCCTTGGTCAGCCGTGCAGCAGCCACTGGCAACGCCCCATCCCTGCTACACAGAGACACTTGAGCAACGGGGTCACTTTATTGAAATAACATCTCTCCTCACTTACGAACCGCTGACTACACACCGACACTCAGCACTGCGTACTGGCTGTGCTAACGTGGTGGGGCGCAGGGACAGAGCTCAGAACACGGTACGAGGGCAGCTGCCTTCCCCAAGCTGCTTCTGCACTGCTAGCAAGGGCCTGAAGTTACATGCTCAATGTGCTGGCAATCGCCTGGCCTTGAGCTGAGTGGCTGCTTCTGAGTCGGGTTGCTCTGAAGGCTGTCGGACCTCTAGAGAAGACACGTCATTCTACTTAGCACCAAGTCTAGCTTTAATTTTACAGTAAGTATAAATATACATATTTAAAATCCACACTGTGAGTGATTTCTGAACAGTTACATAGGAAAAAGTAAAAAATTAACAAATGCTAAGAACAGCTTTTCAGTATCCTCCTGTGGAGTCTACCAAAAAACAGTCAATGCTGGAGTGTGTGAAGAATCATTTTGTAAAATAGAGCAAGCCTGAGAGCACACGCTGATGTGTCGTTCTGAGCCTGCTAAGGTTTAACCAAGCCTTACATCGGACCTGGGAAGTGCGTGCGAGTCCCCAGGCCGCTACCTCGCGTGACCCAGCGGGATCTTAAGAATGCGAGACTCTGCCTTCTGCCACAGCGCCCAGCACCCGCGGCAGCTCCCTCCGATGACTGCAAACGCTCACGCAGTGGACGCTGTCCTCTTCAGCTCTTGTCCAGCGAGTCCTTCAGTCTCCCTGAACAGTTCAGTTCAACCACAGCACGGAGGAGAGCGCTGGTCCTCCCTTTGCTGCAGTTACTCTCCTTGGTACACATGTGACAGTGAAACACCGTGGCTACACGGGTCATTCCGTGCACTAGTTACTGGTTAAACCACGCTAACTAGGGTCAAGAGCTTGAGCTTGCAAAGCTGTGGCAGGACAAGCCACAAGCCCTGGATACATGGGTATGTCCCTGCGGAGGATTTCAAACTGCAGAACAGGCTTTACTGGCCTTCCAGCCCAGCTCATTCTGCGCCCAGGCCTTTCCAACAATGAAAAGCTGCCTTTCCTAAGGCTCAAGAGCACAAGCACCTGTTCAGCAACAGCACGGGCGGTAGCGCCGTCATTAATATATTTATAACATAAGTTAAATTGGTAGGGGATGGGGATCCAGTACAAACGGGGAGTTGGTGCTACCCAGGCAGCCTTAGCGTGGCCTAGCTGCTAACAACCTTGGAATGGACGGAGAGGCCCCTGAGGGCTACGACACCTTTCTGTGTCGAGCAGCCTCCTGGAAAACCACTCTTCCCTTTCGAGGAGGTGCAGAGATGACAGCTGTTCTCCCCCACGTCAGGCAGTCCTTGCTGGCTTGAGGCTAGACGCCATTGGTGCCGGCCTTGCTGCTCTGAGATGCTTCCATCTTAGCCTAGGTGTAAGAGAAAGTTGCAGATCTTAGGCAGTACCAATACAAACACTTCTAAAAATTCAAAACCTCTTCTGGAGAAGGTGTCTTCCCATTTCGTACAGGAAGCTGCTCCAGAGAATAACAGCTGACTAAGCTCAAAGTTCTTCAGGGTAAAGGAGCATTCTCCTCTCGATAAAATGCAGCCTGGGCTCCCAAACATGCCTTAAGTGGGCATCCCAGATTTATACCTCAGCAGCTAAATTGACATTAAATATTCACAGAAAGAAACTAGGCAAAAGAAAAGGGAAGTCACTGTAGTAGTATTTTTTACAGATAGAAACTGGCCCTTCACACTGTGGTGGCTCTGACGGCAGGCTGGTCTGTCCTGGGGGTCCAAAGCAGATCAGGAAGGCGGAGCACAAGGAGCGGACACGCTGCTGATTCCCCACAGGGCTCTGCTACCTCCCCCCACATTGACTGCAGCCTCTCACGCGTGGCATTTCTGTATTTACAAGCTCTCGGTGCAGTTCTCGTCCACAATTTCTCCAGTTGCTCCTTGAACTCCACATTCACAGCATTTTGTGGCACCAATTTCCACAGTTTGACTGCAAGTTGTGTGAAGAACAATCTCCTCTGGAAAGCCCAATAATTTTGAAAAGCTTACCTCTCGTGGGGGAGGCTTCATCGACACTTCTGAGACTGGCAACTCCTTGGTTGGCCGAGATACAAATTCTTCATTCTTTAACAAGAAAGCAGCTTTAAGAAACAGACCGCCCCCCTCCTCAGAAAACAAAGCTCCAGCTAGACCCCCGGCAGTCCCTGCTCCTTTCCAGACAGGGCTGCTCCCTGCAACGCACCTTCGTGAAGCTGTTTGTCGGCATTTCCACCGCTTCCCCTACGCAATTTAACAGCACTGTTTGGAAATACTTCTAGCAGTTGACACAATATTCTCCTTTAATTTCTATTGCTACTTTTATCTGCATGGACTAATCCAAGGAACTGACTTCAGCCTCATGCTGAGAACCATATGCTCTGGCTTTCTTACTCCAGATATTTTGGCTCTTTTTGTCCTGGACAGCTCAGGCCAAGTTCACTGGGAGAGCTGAAAACCAGCCACCCTTAGCTGGCTTCTCCGAGCTAAGTGTACCCAGATTGCAGTCCCTGTGTTTATGCGAATAAAGCAACTTAGCAGACCGAGAGTGCTCCTCTGCTGGAGGCCAGCAGCACGGTGCTGAACAACCAGCTGCTTCCAGCAACAGGACCAGACGTGCCACAGCAGCTCTCTGTAGGCTTTCACTGCCTCTTAGTGAACACAACGGTGAGGCTCTCGGGCAAAAACACGCACACAGTGCAAGAACGGACCTTGCTCCTGTGCGATGCTGTCAAACACTGGGTGTTGTCTAGCTTTGGAAAGGTTTGTTCACCTGCTCTTCCCAAAGACTACAGCACTGTACGCTCACTTTCCTACTTGCAGACTGCTACTTTCTAACCTTTCTTCCCTGTACAAGGGGGGCAGGATCCACCAGGGTCTCCTGACCTTCAGGAACAGATGCCATCATCTCAGCAGTTTCACCTCTCTACAGAAGAACACACAGTTCAGCACAGTTAAAACCTCAGTCCACTTGGAGGATCAACGAACAAGTTTCATGCTACAGTGCTTCATTTTTATAATGTGTAATAGTTCAACTATTAACCTGAAAGTTGTATTCAAGCAACTCACCTTGCTTTGTGGAACTGGAACAGATTGTGGCTTTATGTCTATCAAGTACAAGGCACGGGAAAGCAGGAGCAGGGAAGGTGGAACGTTCTCTTTCAAGTGTAGATCCAGCCACTGTTAGGAGGGAACAGAAGGAAAAGTGATTTCATATTGGCTTTACATCAGTACTTCTTTATATAGCACTCTTTGCCCTTAAAGATCTTGGTTATCTTGCATTTGGCTAATACAGCTTTAAGTTACCACCATGAGAAGAAATAGTCTTGACGAGTTCAGGTTACCGCACGGAACAGACACCAGAGAGGAAGGCTCCAGCTACTCCAGGTGAGGTACCGACATCACGGCTGACAAACAGCCAACAGCGAAAGCGAAGTGCTTTGAATTATCTGCAGCTTATCCGAAATGCAGCACCTGGAATCTGCTTGAACCCTTATGAAAGATTGGTGTTGGCTCTACTATCAGTCTTGGCTAGTTATCGAACATATATAAGATACATGTTCCTTTTCCGGGTTAAGTAAAGGTGGCCCGTCCACCTGGAGTCAAGTCCGGTAGATTTGTCTCAATTTGGTATGCAACGCGTCACGATCTCGAGTGCCCAATATAGTCCCAACGTACCACGGAGACCAGAGGTGTAGTGTGGGGTGTTTCCCACTGTATCATCATTTCGTTTTTTCTTTTATTGGTAACAGTTAGGGTACAACATTGGGGACAGCAGCGAAAGAGTCNAACAATCAAACCGTACAATCCCGAGTTCGCAAACTCCAACCCACTCAGTTCCATTCCCTCTTTCACCAGCACTCAGTGGCACCAATGGCCACAGTGGCACCAATGGCCACGATGTCTCGTTTGGCTACCGATACATAGATGACCCACACGGTCAGCCCTTTTTGTCACAATAGTTTGAGGATATAGTCATACCAAATACTTTAGAAGTTTAAAACGTATTCCGCCTCCCCACTTCACCTTGCTTCTAGCTGACCCTGATGCCACTTGCTTTTCTCTTTAGTCGAAGGCATAATCTGGACACTTCACGCCTTAAAGCTCAGCTATGCAGGGGAGAATCCATCTAGAAACACTTGCATGGACTCTTAGTGAAACTGTGCCTGCTGTCTGAAGGCTGCACGCCACTGTGCTAGGAGAAACCTTGCCAAAAACGACAGACCAGAGCGTACTTGCCTGTCTGAGCTGTTCCTTCAGCTGCTCCTCTGAGAGACCCAGCGATCGCATCCCTCTGGCTCTGCAGGCGCTCTGCAGTTCAGGCACGCTCAGGCCACTGACTCCTTCCTCGGCAATCATCTGCAATGAAAAGGCACGTTCCTACCCTAGGCACAGACTACGCCAAAACCCCACGCGCTTGATGAGCTTGAGCCCAGAGAAATGTCTGTTCAGGTCAACGCGCACAGAGTCATACCAGCACCACGATGAGACAGAACGGACTTTGTCGATTCGTTCTGTCCTGCAACATGGATAGTCTTCAGCTACAGAGGATGGAAAACTCTGATCCTGATTGTTCTGTTTTTCCCCCGAGTACTGAGAGTTTCCCTTTCACATGTGATCCTACAGGTCTGCAGAATTCCCTCGGAGGCAGTGACCCTGAGGACTGTCAAGCTGGCAGGCTTGAAGCCAAACCTGTGGTGAGCTGCACACGCCTTTCGGAACTGGTCGCCTTTTGCTAGCGAGTTTTCCGGTCTTTCCTCCATGTCGTAATAGGATTCTTAACACCACTCAAACTGCAGTTCCTACACAATCACAAGGTGGAGGCTGGAAGGGACTTCTGGAGGTCTGCAGTCCAACCTCCTGCTCAAAAGAGGGTTAACGTCAAAGTTTCTTTACATTGCTCAGCCCTTCCACTTCTGCTTTGCGCCTCTCCAGGGATGGGGATTTCACCACCTCCAGACAACCTGTTCCACTGTTCACCCACTCGCTGATTTTAATTTTTTTTCTTATCAAGTTGGAATTTCCCTCGCGGCAACTTATGGCCACTACCTGTTGTCCTTTCACTACGCACCTGTGAGTCTGGTCCCACTTTCTAAACAACCCCGTTAGTCAGCTGGGAACAGCAGGCAGATTGCTCCTTGGCCTTCCCCATGCTATATAAATCCAGCCACTTTATAAACTAATATAAACTCATACTGAATTCAGCTGGTTAAAATCTGGTGTTTCCATGTAGTATTTACTCCAGAATTGGAATCTCCCTTTTTTTATGAGTTAGTATGACTCCAGAATAAAAACACAAAGGTGTTCTAAACAGCAACAGCATCTGCAGTGTCATACTCCTTAGGGTTCCCCAAAGGCAGCAAGGGTGCAGGAAGATGAATTCTCATCCTGTTTTTCTCTGGAATCTCTCATGGGGGAGAATCCCATGCCCATCAACAGCAAACTTCACCTCTGAGGACGGAGTGTGGGCAGTGACCCATGCCTTGTGTCAAGCAGGCAGTCTGTGACTCAGAGGGCAGAACCTGAGGTTGCAAAAAGCCTCCGTGCCACCAAAGCGGTTCGATCTGTGCTATTTTAAACTTACTTCATCATCTGTCTTGATCGTTCTGAGTCTCAGCAGAAGCTGAAAGCGGAGCAGATTGTTGGTGCCAATGGGCTGCAGCTCGAGCAATTTGCAAAGAGCTACCAGCTGTGCCCGTTCCAAGTGCTCCAGGGTCAGCTCGTCCTCAAAGAGCTTGGAGAAGCGTACGATCTCCTGGGTACTGGGCTGATGGCCGCTGTGACGAATCTAAACAAAGCAGAGGCATCGGGGCCAAAAGCCAAACCTGAACAGAGTGACAGTCCGTGAATCCGCTCCCCCCTCTACGCAAGGAGCCCCTCCTGTCTCCCGCAGAGGCACTCCCGTCTGTGGAATGGAAACGGAATGAGACAGTCCAAAGGCCAAAGTGAAACAGGTTTTTTGAGTGGCCACTTCAAGGATTTCACAGGGTAAAATGTTCACTGTTGTTCCAGGATGGAGAGGCTTGTCTGTACAGACAGCTCTGGCAGCGGGGGTCAAAAGCCAGCGTGAGCAGGGTGTGAGCTGCAGGAGGGCACCCAGTCAGCAGTAACGCCTGACAGGACAGCTCTGCGCTGTCAAACCTCTCGGCAATCTTTGCACAAATCCCCTGTCCTCCGCCCCAAACAACAGCGCTAAAGCCGGCCTAAGTACGCCTGCTGCCCTTCCCAGCGCAGCCCGTCTTACCTGGTGCACGTAAGAAGAGAATTGTTTTCCTTGACCTGTATCTGCCTTGTTCCTTTTGGCCATCTCTGCAATGGTCTCCCGCAGGAACTTTGCTAGCTCCAGCTTTGCATTCAATTTCTTTTTCTGCTTTTCTTCCTTCATTTAGGAAATAAAACGTAATTAGAAATTCCACTTCAAAATCAGAAGGGCAGGGATTCCGGGATAGAGATGAAATAGGACTGCTCTCCTGTACGGGAATGAGCTAGGAATGCCCGGCCTAGACGTGTGTCTGACACCCGTGTACAGCAGCAGGCAGGAAACAACGGCTCTGTACGCAGCTGTATGGATGTTCTAACAAGCTGGGGTATAGAGTCTACATCTTCAGAAAGGACACAAACCTTTTTTGACTCCGTCTCAAACGTGGAGGGCAGCATTTCAGGGAAGAGCTTCAGGAACACAGGTAACAGAAATTCCATGAAGGGGACGATGACAAACACCAGGAAGGGGACCAGCCGGAAGAGATCTGCGCAAGTTCTCAGCAGCTGCACAGAGAAAAGCACAGCAGACGTCATGATTCAGACAGACACAAGAAACTCGCGTTCCAGAGAAGCCTGGGCACCGAGCGGCTGAACGCCTTTCATCACAGCAAGCCTCCTGACGCATCGTTTTAGCAAGGCGTTTGTGGGCCTGGCACTTACCCTTCGCCTCTCCCTCCTCGTGAGGACCTGACCATGCAGCAGCCTCCACACCATCCGGGCAGCCACTGTGGTATCGATCCAAAGCAAGTGGAACCCGCGGTAATAATGTTTCAGCTCATCCGCAGCTTTCTGGCGTAGAGACTTTTTTCCCCCGGGAGCCTCTACACCGCGTCCTGTCGGCGCCTTGGCCGGCAGCTCCCGGCGCACGCAGGCAGACGCGTGGAACGCTGGCGGGGCTCCGGCTGGCCAGCGAGGCAGGGCAGTGCCCACCCAGGTCCGGCTGAAGTGGGAATCCACGAGCTGGAGCAGGGCAGCCGCCGGAGAGCGGGAGTGCGCGAGCAGCTGGCAGGCTCTGGAAGGGGAGAGGTGTTTCAGCAGGCGCCAGTGGGCCGGGGCACCGACGCGTCGTGCAGGCTGGCGGCCTGAGCGTGGGGCAGCCGGGGTCAGCCTGGCGGGACAGATCCGCCCCAGGCCCCCCTCCTCCAGCCGCGGGCAGGGCCCCGGGGCCTGCTCCCGCGCCAGCAGCGGGGAGCGCCGGGAGGCTCCAGCACAGACCGCGGCCCCGGCGCTGGACCTGGTGACAGAGCCACGAGCTGGCGGACTGCTCCGTGTCACGACAGCCGCCGACAGCCCGCAGCCCCCGACAGATCCCGCCAGGGCCTGCCGGATCCCGGCCCCGCGATCCCGGTCCGGGCCTCACCTCAGCAGCAGGCGGCAGCGGGGCAGCGCCATGGCGCGGCGCGGTCACCTCGCCTCCCGCGGCACCGGGGCGCGCTG
>Ga0065711_1011094_pt1 | contig 10706 bp, 15 predicted proteins | sample Hoacrofraction12_FD_59098 | JGI IMG/M metagenome (GOLD analysis project Ga0065711, IMG submission 59098) | Hoatzin crop microbial communities from Cojedes, Venezuela - Epithelial fraction 12 v2 (version 2) | ecosystem: Host-associated > Birds > Digestive system > Esophagus > Crop | place... | reverse complement strand
GGGTCCGGGCCGGCCCGCACCGCGGCCGGGCCCCGCTCCGGCTCGGCCATGGCGTCGTGCGCCGACATCCTCCGCAGCGAGTTCCCCGACCTGGACGGCGAGGTCTTCGCTTACGTGACGGGTGAGCGGTGCCCGCCTTCCCCCCCCCCTTCCCCCGTCCCGCCGCGTGTCGCGACTCGCGACTCCTCCCCGCTGTCGCGACAGCCGGGCGCCGCCTGCCGGGCGCGTCGCGACGGCGCGAGTGGAGGGGTGTGCAGCGGCGCCGCGGTATCCCCCGCCAGGGATCCTGCACGGCGGCGGGTCGGACCTGGAGTCGGTGGACGAGCTGGTGGAGGCGGTGGGCGAGCTGCTGAGGGAGGTGTCGCCGGACGCCAAGGACGACGGCGACATCCGCGACATCTGCCAGCGCCTCTTCGACACCCTGCAGCTGTAAGGGCCGCCCCTGCCCCCGGCTCCGCCGCCCTCGGCCTTCCTCACCGCCCCCCTCCTCCTCCTCCTCCTCTCTCGCAGGGACGGGGCCCGGGCGCAGCGCTGCAGCCAGGTGCTGCTGGACTCCCCCATCCAGCTCTCCCAGATCACCGACGGGTGCGGTGAGTGGGGCCCGGCCGCGCGTCCCCCCGGCGACCCCGCTTCCAGTTCCCGCTGCCGGGCGTGTAGGGGTGTAAGGAGAGGAGCTGCTCCGGTCCCTTGTCCCGTTGGAGCAGGGACAGGGGATGGCAGCAGCGCGTGGTGGGGCCTCCGTGGAGCACGCGCTCACCGGCCCAACCGTCTCGTTGCAGCGGACGCCGGCGTGGACCTGCTGCCGGGGCTGTTGCTGAAGAGGGGCCAGACCTCGGTGAGTGAGGCCGTGCCCGCGCTCGTAAGCGGCGAGAGACTGACGGGGCAGGCGGCCGTCCTCGTTAGGGACTGCTCCTCCTCATCAGGTTCGCGGTGATTTAGGAGACTCTCGACCTTGGTCTGGTGAGGAGGCTGAACAGGCGGTCACAGCTTGTTAACTTGACAAGATCTGTTTCACCATAACTTCTTCGTGAGCCCCAAAGCGTGGTGGGTGCGCTGCTCAGAGCGCGGCTTCTCTGACTTTCAGAAGGGCCTTTGGCTCCTACAGCGAGGCCTTTGACTGGGGAAATAGGATGTGCCGGGGTGACATCTCACCGTGTCCGATGAGAGATAAAATCCTGGCTGGTGGCGAGGCGCAGGGATGTTACAGGCGGGGAGCTGGCACGGAGCAGCTGTTTTCCAGAGCGCTGCTGCAGGGACCTGGTAGGCCCAGCTTTAGAAATGGCTGTGGGTTGTCGTGGTTTGAGAAATAAGAGCAGGAGCAGAGAAGTTTGGAAGCAGTCACGCTCTGTGGCCTGGAGGAAGCCGAAACACCTTTGACGGTGACACATGTAGCTGCTTGGGAGCGACCCGGCTTGCCCTCTGCCTTGGGTGTGCCAAGGTCCGAGTAGAGGGAGAGGTGCGGCTGGGCGTCTGCAAAGCAAGGGTAGTGGTAGCTGTGCAGGGTGGGAAGTCTCCCTCCCAGGCTGGTCGCTTGTAGAGCTCTCCCCTCCTGCGGTAATGTATTGAGGACGGGAGCCCCTCGCTCGGAGGCTGGCACCTAACGCGATCCCCGCGTGTCGGAGTGGGAGTCTTGAAGTGAAAGCTGGCAGCTGCTGCTGGTTTTGGCACTGGAGTTGTTGCTGCTGGGTTTGCTCTCTGGCTCTCGGGTCTGCAACTCAAAGAGGATCTTCAGAAAAATTGGAGACAGTTCAGAGGAGGTCTAGGGAGGCCTCTCAAGTTTGGAGGACATGTCTTACTGGGAGATGCAGGGAGCTCGGTGTGGTTTGCAGAGTGACTTGGTCTGTCTGTAGGTGCGGGGTCACAGCTGCAGTAACAAGACGCTCTTCAGTCTAGCGTGCAGGTCTGTAACGTGTTCCGGTGGCTGCTGAGTTGCCTGGAAATACCTAGGAGCGTTCCTGGGCAGCCACAAGCATTTGGCTTGACGCAGGAACAAGCTGGAGTGGGCTGAGAGCCTGGCCAAGGCCAGAGGCCGGGGTAAAACACTTGGCTCCTTCTTGCCTTCGGGTTTAATGAAACACTTTGTGTCTCTGTTGTGATTGATCCACCGCGTGAGCTGTTTGCCCCAAACTGGCTGATGTGTAAGGTGTTGGGCAGGGAAACACCTCGTGGTCCTGGGCGAGGGTGGGCACAGGGCGTAGCGGAGGAGGCGCGGGGGTGGCAGGTTGCTGCTGTTGAGGTGGCTTGGCTGAGCCAGGTCCCTGGAACTACAGAAACTGGCTGTGCGTCGGGTCAGGCAAACCCTTTGCCGAGCTGAGGCAGAACTGGTGTGTGTGAGCAGCTGATTTAGGACTTCGTTCCCGAAGTGATTTCCTGGCCCGATTAGCTTCCTCGAAACGTGCTTGAATCTGTCCCAGTTACCCTGTGCTACGTCCCTCCCTCCCTTCCAGGCATGAGGGGTTGATTGATCTCTTTTCTCCTGGCGTTGGGCTTTGGGGGCTTTTGCTCAAGACGCTCTCTTCTCTTTACACTCTCTGCTTCGTGCCCCAGATGGTGAATGCCAAGAAACTGGAGAAGGCGGAAGCCAGGCTGAAAGCCAAGCAGGACAAGAGGATGGAGCGGGATTCCCTGAAGTCATCTGGCCCTCTGTGAGTGTGGAGGATGCCTCCGACATCCCCATTCCACTCTGCTGAATGTGGCTGGGATCTGGCTGTACCAGAGCTTTCCTGTCCAGCCTCCGTCTCTGTCTTCTGCCTGGCCGCAGGGTCCTTGAGGAGGCGTCTGCCAGCCAAGCTGCCAGCAAGAAGGAGACTCGCATGGAGTCGTCGGGCAAGAACAAGTCGTACGATGTGCGCATCGAGAACTTCGACGTGTCCTTCGGTGAGCGGTGAGTGCGGGTGGGGAGGGACAGATCTTGGCTGGGCTTTGGACTGTGGGCCCTTGAGACTGGACTGGAGAGTGGCTGGCAAATGACTGATGGCGTGGGAAGCAAGGTGGGCACCTCAGCCGGCTGGCTTCAGGCAGGAGAAGTCTGTGATGGTTGCTTGGCCCTGGCACAGCCTGAAATACGCTTGGGGAGGAGACTGCCGGTTCTCTCCCTCTCCGCGGGGCAGCCTGACCAGGTACCTGCCTGTTCTCTTGCTTTAGTGTCCTGCTGGCGGGAGCGGACCTGAACCTGGCCTTTGGACGGCGCTACGGGCTGGTGGGCAGGAACGGGCTGGGGAAGACCACGCTGCTGAAGATGATCGCCAGCCGGAGCCTGCGCATCCCCTCGCATATCAGCATCCTCCACGTGGAGCAGGAGGTAGCGGGGGACGAGACGCCGGCGCTGCAGAGCGTGCTGGAGTGTGACACCACTCGGGAGAGCCTGCTGCGGGAGGAGAGGGATCTGACGGCCAGGATTAACGCCGGCAGGTGAGGCGTTGCCGCTGGGTTTCCAGCCCTTCTGTGGCTTCTGGACCACGAAGTCTCGTTCTGAGGTCTCTCCCCTCAAAGGGAGGGCTCTGGCAGGGGCTGCGTCCTGCCCACCGTAGTCCTGCCTGGGCAGATCCACCTCCCCCAGCACTCACACCCTGACCCCCATCAATCTCGCACGCTCCTCTTTGTCCTGCCCCAGGGGAGAAGGGACAGAAGGTGCCAGGCTGTCGCAGATCTACGCGAAGCTGGAGGAGATTGAGGCAGACAAGGCCCCAGCAAGGTGAGACCGCCCTGTGGGCACCGCTGTCTGTTGGCACGGGCAGTGTTTTGGGGCATGGAAGGGTGATGGAATCCAGCATGTGGGGACAGGGACCTCTCCCTGCTGCTCTTCATGTCTCTTCTTCTGTCACAGCTCTGCTGGGTTAGGAGTAGTCGTGCTTCCCCACAAAGCTGGAGGGATATTTCCCCCCCCCAAACGGCTTGCATTGTTGCTGCTGCTCCTCTCAGACCTCCCCAGGTTCCTGGTGGGCTGAGGAACTTTTCTGGGATGTTGGTGGCAGTGACTCTTTTCCTGGCCAAAGAGCTGAAAGCTTGTTTGTGAATCCCCAGTGGGACTTCACATGGATGCTATGAGCTGCTGGGCTGCATTTCCCAGCCACGCGCTGCTCTCGGGCGTGCCGTGAAGTTTTCCTGTGCCAGAATGGCCTTAAACCGTGCAGCAGAGTCCCCGCAGTGCCTGTGGGTCTGAGACCTCAGACTGTGCTCTGCCGTTGGGTGCTGTCGCTGGGTTCCAGTTCTCTCCCTTTTCCCCAGGGCCTCCGTCATTCTCGCTGGGCTGGGCTTTAATGCCAAGATGCAACAACAGACAACCAAGTAAGTCTCCAGGTTCTGGGCGTCAAGACAGAAATGGGTCTGGGTAGACGCTGCTCCTAGCAAGCCCCTGGGCACTGCTGTGGCTGTAACTGCGGGAGGGGAGCCCTGTGGGAGAGCGAGGGGCTATTCCTGCCCTTCCGATGCGGGCTCCTGCCCTGGGGGTGCCAAGCCACCAGGCTGCAGGTCTGTGCCTGAGGTTCCTGCAGGGACAGGCTGTTTCTGGGGGACAGCAGAGCCAAGAGGGCCGCAGGGGAGCAGGGAGCCTGGCAGGCAGGTGGACGCAGAGTCGTTCTGTGTTAATCAGTAACCCCTCCCTGCAACCTCTTATCTCCTCAGAGAGTTTTCCGGAGGCTGGAGAATGAGACTGGCCTTAGCCAGAGCCCTGTTTGCCAGGTTGGTGTCCAGGCCCACATGCCATGGGGTTAACCCTCCTTGCTGCCCATGCCACGAGGTGCAGGGGTGCTGCCTGGGGGTCCTCTCGACTCGGGGTCTGAGGGTGGGGGGTGTTGGAGGCATCGCAGCTCTGTGTGCTTTGCACTGACGCAGTGCTCTTTTTGCTTCTGAGACCCACGTCTTGTTTTTCCTAGGCCGGATCTCCTTCTGCTGGATGGTAAGTCGATACTGTGAGTCCCCTCCGACTGCGCCGCTGGGCCTGCCTGTGCCCTTGCTGGGGTTGGGTGTGCGCCGTGGCCTTTAGCTGCCTGCTCAAAATAGCCCTGCGTGACGGGGCCGGGCTGGCCGGGCTGTCAGTGCTCCCCTGGCACAGCGGGCAGAGCTGCCGGTGCTGCTTGGGCGGCCGCTTTCGCTGCGCTCAGCGGAGCTCTGCCCCGTGCCCCGGCCGAGTGATCCACGTGTCACCGTGCCCCACGCAGTCCCCTTCCCTCTCCCAGCGCCGGGGTGGGCCCTGGCTTCCAGCCTGTGCTGGGGGGAGTCCTGTCACCGCAGGGGGTGACCGCGGCGCTGGGACGTCTCCCTGGGGAGTTGCCCACCTTGGGTGGGGGGTCTGGGCGAGACGCTGCTGCTGGGCACCAGGGTCCAGGTACCAGAGTGGAGTGGGGGGAACGTCCCTGGCTGAGCCGCACGTGCGAGTCCCCTGAGCTGTGGGACCCAGTCCCGGCGCAGGGTCGCTTCCTCCACGGTGCTGATCGCTAGCCTTGCCCATGTTAAAAAAGCGTAATCCAGCCATCCTCATCCCTGCTGACCACAGTGCCTCTTTCCCTTCCCTCAGAGCCAACGAACATGCTGGATGTGAGGGCCATTTTGTGGCTGGAGACCTACCTGCAGGTAGGGGGTGGCGGGAAGCTCCGGGACTGAGCGAGAGTGAGGGATGGAGATGTCCTCCAGGCTGGTGTCTCACCAAGCCCTGTGCTCTGATGCTCAGGCCTCCCTCTTGCTGTCTCCACCAGACCTGGCAGTCGACCATCCTCGTGGTGTCCCACGACAGGAACTTCCTGAACGCGGTGGCCACGGACATCATCCACCTGCACTCGCAGCGGCTGGACGCGTACCGCGGGGATTTTGAGAACTTCATGAAGATCAAGGAGGAGCGGCTGAAGAACCAGCAGCGAGAGTACGAGGCCCAGCAGCAGTACCGCGAGCACATCCAGGTACTGGGAGAAACCAGTAGTGCCGGGGCACTACTCCCAGCCTTATCCCTTTCTCCGTGCTTCTAATGAGCCTCCCGAGCTGCCCTGCTTCCAGTAATCCCTGCTCGTGGAGTTTTTGCTGCTGTCTGGTCTTGCGATGACCTGCGGCTGTGGCTCTGTCATTGCAGGAGGCTTGGCAGCAGAGCGGGGTAGCTAGGCCTGAGGGGGCTCTCTGATGCTTTTCTCTCTTGTAGGTTTTCATCGACCGCTTTCGCTACAACGCCAACCGGGCGTCCCAAGTGCAGAGCAAGCTCAAGCTGTTGGAGAAGCTGTGAGTGCCTGTCCTGCTCCTCTCTGGAGGTGGGCAGGGGGGGTGCTCATGGGAAGACACAGAGGCTACCGGGGTGCCTGGCAGATACGGGGATGGTTTGGGGTTTGAGTGCTGTGTCTCTGGTCCAGAGGCTCTGGCTAGGATGTGGCATCACAGAGCTGACGCCGTCTGGTATGAGAACAAACCCCCAGTGCAAGACACCTTGGTTATGTGTCTCCTCTTCTTGCAGTCCCGAGCTGAAACCTGTGGACAAGGAGTCCGAGGTGATCATGAAGTAAGTGTCCCCTGAGCCCTTGTTTAGAGGACACCTGGCTCTGTTTCTGACGTGAGCCCCTCCTGGGTCCTGTCCCAGCTGGAGCAGCCACCCCTTCCTGCGGGCCAGCCTTACTCTGACAGGGAGCCCAGACAGGCCCCCGCGTTCGAGCTGGGTTCCCTCCTGGGGCCGAGGCTGCAGATATGTGTCCCCTGCTTGTGACCGCCCTTCCCAGAGGCCCTGCGTGGTAGGGAAGCCCCCCTTGCCGCCTGGAGGTTGCAGCAGTTGTCCTGAGAGGCTGGGAGCAGGGTCTCTGAAGTTCCTGGCCATCTCTCACCTCTTCCTGCCTTCCCAGGTTCCCCGACGGCTTTGAGAAGTTCTCTCCCCCTATCCTGCAGCTAGATGAAGTAGACTTCTGTTACAACCCAAGTCACTACATCTTTCGTTCCCTCTCTGTCTCTGCTGACCTGGAGTCGCGCATCTGTGTGGTATGTGGGACTGCAGAATAGTGTGGCTACAAGGGGCCTTGGGGAGGTCCCTGCTCAACGCAGGGCTGGCTTTGATGTTAGGTCAGGTTGCTCAGGTCCTTGTCCAGTTGAATTTTTGGATGTCTCTAGGGAGGAATATTTTTCCCATTCCTCTGGGTCCCACTGCAGCATTTGATCATCCTCATTTTGAGGAACGTTTTTCCTAATCGCAGGTAGAATTTGCAGCTTGTGCCTGTTGCCCTGCATTCTTTCACCGGGCACCTCCGAGAACAGACTGGGTGCATCTTCTCTGCGACTCCCTGTTAGTTAGCTGATGGCAGCAGCATGTAGCTGGGGCTGCTGCTGCGTTGAACTGGGGCACCAGAGAGATGCTATTTGCACCGGGTAGTCCTTAGGCTCGAGGGTTGGTGAGGGACCGTGCTCCAGCACTGCTGCCTGTGCTGCTCCTCAGTGAGAGAAACGCAGCTTCCAGGTAGCTGGAGCCGCTGGTTAGAGACTCATCCCGCCCTCCTCCGCTGCGTGGTCATCCAAGAGAGCTGAAATTCCCTGATCCCTGCCCCCCTCCCCAAAGTGCCTGCGTGGGCTTCATGTTCTCCAATGCTGCTGCTGCTGCTCTAGGTTGGGGAAAATGGAGCTGGCAAGTCAACCATGCTGAAGATCTTAATGGGGGAGCTGGCACCAGTCAGAGGGATCAGACATGCTCACAGGTACCTGCTGGGAACGGCTGGGGGACTGGGGGGAGTGGTGCAGCTGGAGGGCTGCTGGGCCGTGCTTCGGAGCGGTGGCTGCCAGAGCGACAGGGATGGGTCCTGCACGCCCACGCATGTGCCCCCTTTCCTGTAGCTGCAGCGGCGAACGCTGCGGTTGCTGGGCCTGGTACCAGCTCCCGATCTCTGTTCTCATTCTGCAGAAACCTAAAGATCGGTTATTTCAGCCAGCACCACGTGGATCAACTGGACTTGAACATCAGTGCTGTGGAGTTGCTGGCGAGGAAGTTCCCAGGTGAGTTTTGGAGATCCCAGGAGATGTGGGCTGTTGCGGTCTCCTTTGCCACGCAGGGAGCAGCATGGGTTTGTTCCCTGGACCTGGGCAGAAGGCTCCGTCACGTCAGTGCTGAAGGGACACTGCCTGCTCTGGGTTAGCCCCCCACGTCCAGCACAAGCTCAGGACACGAGCCATGAAAAGCCGAGCTGGTTGCGCGGGTGTAGCCGGCACTCTGTGGACCTCAGGCTGGTGCTCCGCCGTGGCTGGGTTTTGGGGGCAGATGACCCGCTTTCCTGCTGGGCACAGAACAAGCACCCGTTCCCCCTTTCCCGCTGCCAAAATCTCTGGCTCCCTTCTCTACTGAACCTAACCTAACGTGGCAGCAGGGAGTTGGGGACAGTGACACTTGGGGTCGGTCACCAGCCCTGCAGCCCCTGTGCTGGTTGTGTCAGTCAGGTTTTCCGCGCAGACCCCCTGCTTGGGAGGAAATTGCCTGGAAGCGGCGGCTGAATTCCCCCTCCGCCAGCTGGTCTGGCACGGGCTGCCCGGCCGCGGCGCCCACTGGGCTCGCGGCGCCGAGGGCCCGGTGTCACGCCAGGCATGCCGCAGCTGTGTTGTGACATGCTCCTGCAGGGAAGACGGAGGAGGAGTACCGGCATCAGCTGGGGAGCTACGGCGTCTCGGGGGAGCTGGCCGTGCGTCCCGTGGCCAGCCTGTCTGGAGGTCAGAAGAGCCGCGTGGCCTTCGCCCAGATGACTATGTCCTGGTAATTTTCTCTGAGATAATGTTAATTTTTGCACGGCTCCGTCCCTGGAGCCTGTTTCAGCGGGGGGATGGCAGGCATCCAGGGACTTTCCACAGCCCCCCAGAAGCCTCATCCTTGGGTCTTCCATGGGGAGGGAGGTTGTCACCCAGGGGGGACTGTGTGGAAGGAGGCAGGTGGCTTTCTCCTGACGCTTTGGGCTCACAGGGAGAAGAGGTCTCCCTGGAGCTGGGCAACACCGATCTTGGGGCCAGGCACATGCCGACGGCTGCGGCTTTTCATGGCTAACGCAGCGGCCTGGTGGAGGTCCTTGCAGTGCGAAGGGGTGCGGACCCAGCCCGGGCCTGTTCCAGTGCATGCTCAGAGCCGTCTTCTCTTCCAGTCCGAACTTCTACATCCTGGATGAGCCGACAAATCACCTGGACATGGAGACCATCGAGGCGCTGGCAAAGGCGCTGAATAAGTTCCGGGTAAGGCTCCCTCTGTGACATCTCCCGTTCTTCTAACGCTGCCTGCAGCCTACAGCCCGGGTTACTTGGTATCTCAGCCGGAGGTGGACAGTCGAATACCAGTGATGGCTCCAAGTCCAGGACAGATGTTGGGGAGGGTCAGGCAGATTTCTGCCTTAGCCGTCCACCCTGGTGGTTTGTTTTGCTTGCTGGCTTTGGCTAGGGGTGGCTGAGAGAGGCAGCAGCAGACCAGAGAGCACCTTGACCCCCCATCTTGGCCAGCCACCTAGCCTCTGTGACTCCTCGTGCGCTGCAAGCAGTGCTCAGCCCTGTCTCGGGGCCTCTCGGCTCTTCCTCAGGCCTGATTTGTGGCTGATCTCCACAGACTCAGTCTCCAGACACCACTGTCATCAACCTGGCCTTCACCCTTTCGAAGTTGCTCAGGCCGGGGCAGCTTTCCTGTGGAAGAAAAGCTTGGTAGAGGTTGTTAGGGGCCTTGTCCAGCCACCTCTTGACTGTCGTTGACTCCAGCTGGAATCTCCATCCTTGAAGTTGTCGGAGACCTGGAGAGCCAGTAACAAACCCTGCGCTTGCCTTCTGGGAGGGGAGGCTAAAACGTTACCGCTGCCCGTGCCTCCTCTGTCCGTGGTCTGTCTGTGCCCCAAAGGAAGGAGAGGCTGGGGTTAGGGCCCTGTCGCTCAAATACGGTTCAGCTTTCCCTGGAGAGGGTGGAAGCCTGAAGTCCTGGGCGCAGGCTGGACGCAGGATCTCCATGCCACCAGCACGGGGCCCTGGGTTGTACCCTGCTGAGCTCCCCCCCTTGTGTGTTGGCAGGGGGGTGTGATCCTGGTGTCCCACGACGAGCGCTTCATCCGCCTGGTGTGCCAAGAGCTGTGGGTGTGCGAGAACGCCGCCGTGACCCGCGTCGAGGGCGGCTTCGACCAGTACAGGGACATCCTGAAGGAGCAGTTCCGCAAGGAGGGCTTCCTATAAGGGAGGCGGGAGCTGGACTGCGCCGGAGCTCGGCCGCCTCGGCCTCCATCCCCGGCAGAGCGACGAGGACGCTGCCACCCGCGCGGGCCACCCGCCACACCGTCGGACTGCCAGCGGAGCCCGGCGGGAGGACGGCGAGGGAGCAGGAGCCCGGTGCCATGCTGCTCTGCCCAGAGGAGGGTGCTGGGGGTCGCGCCCTGACCCCCCCCGGTTTAACTCTGCGCTCCGGGGGCGGGAGAGGAGCCGTTCTCCATCTTCCTGCGCTTCCCCCTCTGCCTTTTTATTTCTTTTTTTGTTCCGTTTGGCTGAACACCGGTCCGGCCCCGGCCCCGGCCCCTCTCACGGGAGGTGAGGCCTTTGCTGCTAAAAGTGACCCCCGCCCCTTCCCCCCCGCCCGCTCTGCTCTGCCCTGCCCGGGGGCTTGCGCTCGCGGGGCTGGGGGTGCCGGACCCCCCCGGTGCTGCCCGCCCTCCCGTTCCACACCGGCCCCGGGGTGGGGGGGGCTGTAAATAAACGCAGGACACAGTGGGCACAGCGCTCGCCTTTCCTTGGGGGGCTGCGGGGCCTGAATT
>Ga0065711_1050686_pt1 | contig 10707 bp, 5 predicted proteins | sample Hoacrofraction12_FD_59098 | JGI IMG/M metagenome (GOLD analysis project Ga0065711, IMG submission 59098) | Hoatzin crop microbial communities from Cojedes, Venezuela - Epithelial fraction 12 v2 (version 2) | ecosystem: Host-associated > Birds > Digestive system > Esophagus > Crop | place... | reverse complement strand
CCCCCCCCCGCCGGCACCGCGCTCCTTCACGCATCTTGCTATTCAGCCTGCGCCTCGCAGACAAGGTTACCCCAGAGCGGCTCTGTAATCCTTCACTGAAATAGGCTTTATTGATTGCTCTGGTCTATTGTTCCCTTTTCAAGTCCCCCAAGTTCAAGTTCATCCTGGTGTTACATCATGTCTCGTTGCTAGGGGCAACCAGACAGCCCCAGACGTGACTATCATTAGCAAGAGCCGCGCTGCGCCCTCCCACCGCCCGCCAGCCGCTCTGACGTAGCAGCCCCGCTGCAAACACATTGAAGTATTTATTCTGCCTAATTTATGACCTCCACAGCAAGAGAGACCCCCACTCCAAAAACCAACACTGTTGTATATTTAATTAATCTGTCTTTCTCTGGCACTTGGGAAAGTTAGACAAAGGGCTAATTATTGTGTGTCGCTCCCCACACTTTTCTTTTTGGGGTGACTATTTGCATGGGAAAAGAAACGGCGAGGCTGGGCGCGAGTCCCCTCCCTCCAAAACACCTTTTTTTTCTCCCCTGCCCTATTGACATTTCATGAAATACTTTAGCTGCTTAAGGGAATTAGAAAAAAAAAAATCTGATGTGAATGTAACTCCTTCTGAGTTGGTATTCAGTAACACAAATCAACTCATGACATGTTTAAATTTAAATGCTAACCACACACTCTGCGAGTTACTTTAAAGGTTAGTTTTTAATCAATAGAAGTTGCTGACTCCGGAGTTTTTAGCGGCGCAGTGCAGCTCTGGGGCCTTTGTCTAGCGCCGGGCTTTCAAACTTTTTTTTTTTTTTCCTTGAGATGATTTTAGCAATGATTTGCAGACACAGAGTGCTATTGTGCTCCTGACTAGCAACATGTCAATAAAGGAGTAGAGTTACCATGCACTGGGGTGTCAATATGACTCCTGCAGACACTGCTCGGCCTTAATACCAACGAAGAACTTCATTAACCCTTACAGGATCGACCCAAACCGCGCGGCCATTTTTTAAAACTTCTGCGCCGGGGCTCTGGATCGCCGTTCCTGACAAGCTGCCTTTACCGGATCCGAACTCGGAGCACCTCGCAAACAGCTGCATCCCGCTTCGCCTGCTCCCGCGGCCCCGCTTTGAGGAGATGTTTGATGGGCAGCGAGACAGGGAGCGCATTCACCCATCGGATCCCACCAGCACCCCTCTCACGACACCGGTTTAATTTAGAGCGTCTTACTGCTGAAACGCGCACGCAGAATGATCCTCCTTTCCTACTAATCATTTTGATATTAAGATCTCATATCCCCCCTCAAGCCTCCCGTGCACGTCTAAGTCTTCCCGGATTAGGTCTGAAGAGCACCATTGTCCTCCTGAAGCACCTGCGAAACTTCTCCGCCAGGGGAGAGGAGACCTCCGCGCGCCAAATGAAAACGTCTAGGAAGCGCATTACGCGCTCGGAGCCCTGCTAGTTGGCATCTGTCAAGTTTTTTTGGACGATGATGGGGCTCTGATGGGTGAAAAAGCAGCCTGGATCCCTACGTTTGGGTGGCTGAAGGGTTCTTTGCCTTCTTGCAGAGGGCTGCTCAGCGTGGCGCAGGCTGTGCTCTCAGGTCTAACCACCTTACCCAGTTTATCCCTTCACGTGCTGTAACCTATCCGGCTGCTCCCAGACGGAGAACGGTGTATTGCCTTTCTTAATTTAAAATCTCCATTTAAATCACGTGTACTACCACCATACGGTCAGGATGATATTATCTCCACGCGTTTTCATAAAAGAGCCGGTGTTTTATTTCCCCTCTATTTACTCTGCAGCACTGTTCTCCCAGGGAGTTCAGACCTAAATGAACCCACCGGAGCTAAAGGTCCTACTCGGTAAAATCCCTGCCGCACAGTCGCCGGTGCCGCTACGGGTCTGTATTGTCCTGCCGAGCATCTCGCTGTCCTTCCCCAGCGCTCAAGGTGAAACAGCAGAAAGAATTCTGCAGTCCGGTACGAGATCTTCGCTTCCCTTTCTCCCTTCAAATGAAGAAGTAATCTCATCAGGTTGAAAAGTGCTGACTAAGGATTTAATAAAGTGCCTGCAGATGTGTGTCATCTCTAAGGTATTCAACTCATGTAATGCAAAACAGTTCCACACCGAATGTGCTTATAAAATTCCATTTAACCATTGCAGAGCTCTACTTTACTGATCTCGGAGGAGTATTATCACACTTCTTCCCCCCCCCTCCTAATTTACAGCACCATGAAAGTTGAAACTCTGCGGTGCCAGTGTCGGAGGATCCTCACAGTAGTCAGGTTTTATGAACCATAAACAATATCTACTTGAGTGAATCCTAAACAGGAAGTCTGAAACGGCAATTACGCTTCTTTGATAGCGCAAGTCTATTTGTTTCTTCTGCTCTTCTGGAGACAGCAGAGCCACGCAGAAATCTTCAAGCCGCTTCTGACAACCGGGTCCTTTGTACGGGAAGCACAGCACGGAAACGCTCCGCAGTTCAGGATAGTTAAACGGAAAGAAGCTGAGGGTGCCTCTGCTGACTCTTTCTGCCTGCGTCAGGAGCCCAGGAACGGGCCCATTGTTTATTAAAATCACCTTCCCCCAGCCTTCCTGCGCGACGCGCTTCACCCCCGGCTCCCAAGCCTGACCCCCGGCACCGCTCGCGTGTTTTTAACCAGGGAGACAATCAAACAGCAAACTTGTTAAATTTACCTCTACCTGCACATCTCCTGCCTTAACAATGAGACCTTTCAGCTCGCGCAGAAAGTGAGGGTTGTAAAGCCGCCCTATCTGTTTTTCGAATTAAAAAGTTAAACAAAAGTCCTCAAGGGCAAAGTTTAACGCTGCGGAAGGAGGTTGTTAATGTGGAATCCAGAACTGGGTGTGACAGTTGGCTTCTTTCTCCGGCAGACGTAGGTTATTTAAGGACATTCACACGTTTGAAACTCTGACAACTTCCACGCACAGGAGCTTTTTCTTCACCTAATCCGCTCGGGGCAAAGACCTGGCCTGCGCTAGCCATTTTCCTCGGGTTTCAGCCCGGTTCGGCTGCCCGGCGGCGGGACGGGTCGGTGCCATCGGGACTTCAAACGTGGCCACCGCAGTGCCACGGCCGTTGCTGCCCCGGGCAGGGCCACGCTTGTGGGAAGTTATCACTGCCTGGGCCCGGGCGGGAAAATCCACCTTTGATAAGAGCCTGAATAAAAAAATAATCCTTGCAGCTTTAGAGCTCGCCGGCAAAGGGGCTGTTTGAGCAGCCGAGCTGAGCCCGAGCCACGGCTGCTGGGCACCTGCGAGGATGCACCGCGGTGCGTCAGTTGAGTGGTTTTGTTTGGGGATGACATTTCAGTCATCTCGAGAACTTCAAGGCAATCAAAAACATGAACCCCGGGAAGGTGAATCGGGGTAACACAGAATCACAGAATCACAGAATGGTCGGGGTTGGAAGGGATCTCTGTGGGTCATCTAGTCCAACCCTCCTGCCGAAGTAGGGTCACCTACAGCAGGCTGCACAGGACCTTGTCCAGGCAGGTCTTGAGTATCTCCAGAGAGGGAGACTCCACAACCTCCCTGGGAAGCCTGTGCCAGGGCTCCGTCACCCTCAGAGGGAAGAAGTTCTTCCTCATGTTCAGATGGAACTTCCTCTGCTCCAGTTTGTGCCCATCGCCCCTTGTCCTGACGGCGGGTCCTTCTGGTTGCAAAGGTAAAACGAGAATGCAAACGGCCAGGCAGCAGACCAGTCCTCTTGACATCACCTTGCGGGCGGTGCCTGGAGGGCTCTGACCACGACGAGGCGTTTGAAAGCCAGGGCCAAAACCGGGGCTTCGAGGCAATTTCGCAAGGACTGCCAGGGTGAGTGAAGGCAGCAGCAATTCAGCTTCTGGTGCGACTGGCTGGAGGGCTCCCGCAGATACAGCAGCTCCTCTGCTTTACCCCACACGTCTGAATTCGTCTCCCTTTTCCATTGGTTTCTCCAGAGTTTCTCCTGGCACGAAATTTGATCCTACTGCGTAGACCGGAAGGTGAATATTAAAGACAAGGTCACCTTTGTGCCTATGGAAGTTATTTTCTTAGAGCTGGGATTAATTATTTAGTAATTATATTTTCCAAAATGCAATACCGAAAGGGACATAAGTAGCATGTTGGTCATCCCCAAAGGGACATAAAACAGTGAGCGAATCTTCTGGTTGTCCAACATCTGCACTCCGGAGAGTCGCACGCCCCACTGCGAGCGTATTTCTCCTGTCTCGAGGAAGATAAAAGCCGTCCCGGGAGGGACACTAGTCTCCAGGCGATGTGTACACTAGCTCTGCATCCAATAGCTTCTGCGAGAATGCCAATTGTGGCAAACTGCATTAAATTACATGCAATAATTTTGTAATATGGACTTCTGCCTGCTGACTATTAAAAATGTATAGTAGTCCAAACCACTTCTCTCCTGGGACCAACAAACTCACTTCGGGCAAGATTTCTGCTTGGGTTCAAACCTCAAGTTGGGAACAGTTAGTGTTTTTAACCAAGTCACCCCAAACCCTCCTAAACCTATGAAAACACACTCATGCAGTAACTCCTGCCGTCGTTCCCGACATCTGACCGTTCCAGTAAAGCATCCCAGCTGGCCCCAGATGTTTCTCCAGTAGAAAGTGATGCTGTGAGCGCCGGACCCCCTGCCACCCGAACCTGAAGCGCAGCGGATTAAAGATTGACGGCGCTATGACATATTCGCGTTTAGCCTGAATGTAATACAGCAAAGACTTATCAATGGCAAACGTTTGAAATGTAATCCAGCAAGCAGAGTAGGCTGGCACTGTGAGCATGATGTATAAATAATGTATGGGAACTTAAGATCTAAATTAGAGCTACAGGAAGAAAACTTTCCCTTTTCTCTGACTCTAAAAGAAAGTTCTCTCACAATGAGGTCATTTTTATGCCCCCGTCTTTCGGTTTACAATTTGGATTTTAGACAGAGGGTCCTCCTTTTACTTTGGAACATCTCACGAGTTACAGTTTTCCTCCAGTTTTCTAAACAGTTAAGCGAAGAAGTGCATTTATTTGTTAGTAAATTGACTTTGCAGTCTTCAAAATAACTTTTAAACTTTGCGTCGTGCGCTGAAAGCTAACTGCAGCAACGCCAAACCGTAACCCTTGCTGTTTAAAAAAAAAAAAAAAGAAAAAAAAGATAGTGGCGTGAAAGAGAGAGAGGAAAAAGAAAGGGAGAAAGAGAGAGAAACAATCCCATTTTGGTTTTTGTTAGAGGACGGCATACTACATAGATCAGAGACTTTTCAAAAAATAAAAACCCCCACTGTACACAAAGCACAGGAAAATGTGAGGAAAAAAGGAAAAACCTAAAAGCAGCTTAGAATGTGTTAACTCTGCCATTCTGTCAGCTTAAAGAGTATTTTATGCTTGATCAACAGCTCTCTTTTATTATGCTTTTCTTTCATTCATTCAAGACATCAAAGACCAGAACCACCAGTGTACCTGATCTACCAGAAGAACTTGTAAGGGTGTTCTAAAGAAACGGGGGTATTGGGAGCCAGACACCCCTGCGGACAAGGCAGTTCAAAGAGAATATTTCAACAATGATTACATTTTGTAAATCTTTGTACGAAAGACAGCTTATTTCCTGCTTTTTTCATGAAAAATAGATTCTATCCATTAAAGTGAGCCCACAGTATGAAAGTTACTTGAGATCTGAGGTACAGCAAGCGGATTAAGTGGATGGTGAGATGAAATCTTTGAGAGAGACGATGGCTTTCTCCGATATTTGTCGCTGCCATAAGGTTTTCTGACTGGGATAGAAACTTTTTTTTTCCCCTTATTATTTATTTGTAGACTTGCTGGTGGCAGCGAAGACATTTATAAAAGCAAAATAAACCAAAATGAAACAGAAAGGAGAATCGTAACAAATAAAGGAACTAAGCAAACAAATGGCTGCAGAAACCTTTTGACATGTTTAAAAGAAAAACTCTCTATATTTGCCCCCCTCCCAAAATCGCAGGCTAGCCGCTGAAAGCCGGCAGACAGTTCCGAAGCGCAGCGCACAGACCCAAGCCAGCTGTTTACTTTTCAAAGCCCGTGGTGGTTTCTGCATTGATAAACTATATAACCTCACACACACAGAAGGGATTTTAGCTATGCCAGACCTCATTGCTCCGTCCCGCTCTCTTTATGCGCTGTCACAGAATAAAAATGACCCTAACACAAACCCTGAAATAATATCTTGCTCCAGAAAGGACATCTTTGTAGATATTTCCTGAGTTCCTGCCAAAAAGAATTTTTTTCGCCCATTCATCCTTTCAAAGTTTTTCTATAAACACAGCCAAAATTGTTCGGGAGTAATCAGAAATGACCAAAATATGACCAAAATATGACCCAGCAGGCATGTCCAGCTGGGGGGGTGGACACACGCTGCCCCAGAGCCTGCGGCCCGGCCGCAGCCACCTCTGCTGCCACACCTGGGGACACACGCCGGCTCCCCGGTACACGCATCGCCTTTTACCAGGGAAAAAGAAAAGAGCAGCACGCCTTTTATCACAGAAGCAAAAAGACGACTTCAAAACCCGCCTCGTGGTTTACACCCACTATCGCGATTTGAAAGTAAATACGTTGCGAAGGGGTTTTTAAATTCGGCGCTTTCTGCCTCGCTTTTTAGACAGCCCTGCATTTTCCTCCGCTGGAAGCACGGTTAAATTTCCTAGAGAGTGCAACACTTTAATATTTGTTCGGCTAAATCTCACTTATTTCTTTCCTTTTACGAAATAAATCGTGCATCGGGGCTTGGATCTGCTTATAACTTCACGCCACACGCTGCTGCGACGGGACTTTCCGGCGTTTTGCTAGGAAAAAAGCGAGCCCCTCGGGAACCGCCGCGAGCCCAGTCCCGAATCTCCGGTGCTGGCATCGTCCCCTGGACATGGCACAAAGCCGGGGGGTGCACGGGGACCCCCCAGCCCTGACGGCGGGCGCATGGGGCCGGCGGCAGCCCCGGCTCCCAGCCCCTCGCAGCCGCCGTCTGCCCCGTCCCGGGCTCCGGCAGCGCGTTTCCAAGTTCAAGTTCAGGTTTAAGCGAAATGAAACGCTCCTCGGGAGCCCGCAGCCAGCCCTCATTTACATGTGATCCCTCTGAACTTCGCCTGCGCCAGCGCGCCCTGTTTCCAGGGCCCGCCGAAGGAATGTTTTACAGTTAGAGCCCGCAGTGCTTTCTCAGGCATTTCAGACCCAGAGGCCCAAGTTTCAAGCTGCAGCATTAAAAGTTTCCACAGAGCTACTGCAGAGAGAGGGAGGAAGGGGGGGAGGAGGGAAATCAGGAGAACAATATCGTCTTAATTGTCTCTATATAGCTCCACAGTTAAAGTATTACTTTTTAAAGGGACGTAATTTATTCTGGAGGCACGGTGTTATAACAACCAGTACATACTTTCACCGCGGCGTAACCCGCTCTATTCTTCATTGTGCTCTCTGGTTTTGTTGCTTTTGCAGAACTCCTTGTTACCCCGTCCCCTGTACTGTACTTACAGTTTTATTCAATTTAAGCCAGTTCCTGCGGTCCTCAGGCAAGCGAAACTCCCCTGAAGCCTCAGGAGTTTCGCCTGCACCAGGACTGCAAAACCCATCTCCTCGCAACCACCGTTTCCCCCCAAAGTTTCTTTACTTTTATTGCTTCAGACAATCGGGGAAAGTCATCCAAAGCAAAGCAACCCCCAGCCCGGGCCTCCCGAGCTGCGTGTGCAGCGAGACAGCCGGAGCGCGCGCGCACGCAGGGGCACACACAGAATCGGGGGGTTTGCCCCCAGGACCCCCCTTCCCCGTCCCGTGCCGGCGGGGAGCAGCGGAGCGGCCGGAGCGACGCGAGGGGCTCGAGGGGTCCCGACGGGACGGGCTGCAGAGTTTGGGGTACAAAGGGTAGTTTTCAGCTGCTTTTCTTGACTGCCCTGACAGCACGCAGCGCAAGAGGAAAGCGAGGGGAGACAATAACTCGAAGCGGAGGGGAAAGCAAGCGCTCCCTCCGAAACCCCCGGTGACAGCCTCCGGCGCCGGACGGCTGCGGGTGAAGCAGGCAGAGGAGCAATGAAGCCGGGAGACGGCAGCAGGGCGAGAGCCGGGGAGGGATGGGAGGTGCTGGCGAGGAGCTGGGCGGTGGGCAGCGGGACAGCGGGGTGGGCGCCGGGCAGGTGGACGGACAGAGGGACAGCGTGGGAGCTGGGGACGGTCCCAGAAGCGGGCAGGGGAAGGTTGGGGTTTAGAGATTGCGGAAAGGGGAGAGGAACTGGGGGCTTGGCGAGTCCTAGGCATACTGGGCAAGGAGATCAAAATCGGTCTCCAAATTAACACAGACAGGAATCAGAGCACAGAGGTAACTCTGGTGTTTTTGACACACTGACCTTAAAATTAAAGTAGACAGCGAGCTGGAGGAATAAAGAGGAATCAATTCAGCAGTGAACCCCCCCTTCCCAAATCTCCCCTTAAAAAAGAGAACACTAAGCTGACCAAAAAACCCCTCCTGAACGCGAGAACTTTTCATGCCTGCGTTTTTCCTCACGCTTTGTACCTTGCTAAGACGAACAAATCGCTCTAAGAGCAGTGGGAGGCCGTGCCCCGCGCCTGGGCTCCCGTGGGGATCAACGACGGGACTGTCCCCTCACACCCCAGGGATCCCCGTCCAGGGACGTGGTGGCCGACGAGACCCACACAGCTCCGTCGGGGCCATCAGGGTCGGGACGATGCAGGAGCTGGGTGGCCGGGGTGAGGAAAAGCCACCCCAGCCTTCGGAGACAGCCAGCTCTCCGGCGGCGAAGCGGGAAAAGCCTTAGCAGCACGCGATCTGCCTTTGGATGAGGAGGGACGCATTAGACATGGTTGGCTAAAGGGAGCTGGGTCTTGGCCTAGCGTGGAGTGATTTTCACACATATTGTGAGATGCCAGTGAAAGTCCTGGTGGAGTGTAAAGTCATTAAATGAGATGAAATTAAACAATTTAGTTATTTCTGCTTCATCATATTTGTGCAGTATGGCAGGCAGAATGAATTGCTACTAATGATCGAATTTAGTAATACTAATTAAACTATCTCAATTTAATTAATACTAACAGAGAAAACAGACAAAATTACTAATGTAAACCTTGAACCTAAAATCAAAAGGCGCCTCTTCGCTTTCATGAGTCACTGAATGTGAGGCTTTTTCTCTGAAAATAGACTCTGTAGAAGTGGCTCTTGGTGCTCGGGAAGTAAGCTGCTCCATTGTACGGAGAATTACAGCTCTCCCCCCTTTTTTTTTTCTTTTCTCCAAATGTTACTTCTTTACTCCTTGTATTCCTGAAAAGCCTCCAGGAGAAGAATCTGAACTCGAGTTTGACTCGCGCAACATCCACGGGACTGATAAAGCCGTTACCATTACCGGGACAAATTCTGCCCTTGTTATTACCATTACGAAGCCGACGAGTTTATAAAGTGCCAGTAAATTGGGAAAACCCCCAAACTCAACTCATCTCTACATCAAGGAAGATTGCTCTGGAGTCGCTGGGAGGTGATACCTGTAGCCACAAAATAAAAACTCTAGAGATACACGATGACTGCACTGCGTGCACTCCCCATAAAGAAAACATGAATTTTAACCTTTGTCTTACTTGAAAAAGACTAGATTTATTCTACTGTGCATAGCTATAAGCAAAATACCAGCATAACTACACAAAAATATTACTGTATTACTAAACCAAACTCCCGCCAGTAACAAATCTTCCATCTCTACTTTCAACAACTCCAATGAATGTGCAGGCAGGTCCCACACCATAGATTCACAGACACGATCTTTAACCCAAAAGAGTACGAGAAAGTCCTTTCAAAACAAAAGAGAAGAGCCAAACACGGAACATAACGTGTAAAAGTGTTCCTGCAAAATCTCAAATGTCCTTGTTTAGCACATGCAAGGATGAAAAACCCAACATACAAATTTCATATCTAACTTTAGCCCACTTTTTTAAAAAAGATACCTTTTCTGCTGTCATATTTAAGAAGAGCCCTTGTTACTGCCATTAGGAAGGCAGGCACAAAAGGACCAACCTGAAGTTTATAAAGGTGCTCCAAGCAATGCAGAAATTGTTGTGATCAGCCTTGAAGCTGGCTGCATTTTATTGGTAGTGATTTTTGTTACTCCTACCTCATAATTAAAATCACCTTTCATTGGCTTCTAAAATGTATTTAGCTGCATCTCTTCATGTGTAATAACTAGTGCTTGTACAGATGATGTAAGAGATGGGTCATGCAAGTGAATATATCCGAAAATATTATGATTATAGTGTCAGTACTGTTTTCGAAATTGAATATTAATAACGAAAGTAACTAAAGGCTACATAGTCAAGCCTAGAAGATATGTTTGCATTTAGCTTCTTGATTTATCAATATTAGATTTTTACTTTTTTTAAAAGTATCCCGGTTTTGGATTATTGCGAGGAAAGACTGAGGGAGCTCCTGGAGAAGAGAAGGCTGAGAGGGGACCTTAGAAATGCCTATAAATATCTGCAGGGTGGGTGTCAGGAGGATGGGGCCAGACTCTTTTCAGTGGTGCCCAGCGACAGGACAAGCGGCCACGGGCACAAACTGGAGCATGGGAAGTTCCAGCTGAACACGAGGAAGAACTTCTTCCCTCTGAGGGTGACGGAGCCCTGGCCCAGGCTGCCCAGGGAGGTTGTGGAGTCTCCTTCTCTGGAGATATTCAAGAC
>Ga0065711_1050684_pt1 | contig 10707 bp, 7 predicted proteins | sample Hoacrofraction12_FD_59098 | JGI IMG/M metagenome (GOLD analysis project Ga0065711, IMG submission 59098) | Hoatzin crop microbial communities from Cojedes, Venezuela - Epithelial fraction 12 v2 (version 2) | ecosystem: Host-associated > Birds > Digestive system > Esophagus > Crop | place... | reverse complement strand
CCGATTAAAGGGAAGCTTTAGAAACGCTGTCCAAAACAAATCAGCGTCTTCAGCTTAAAAGGAAGCATTTCTGTTGTTTTCAACCCAAACTTTATCCAACTGATTATTACAAGTCACAGGGAATGTTTCTTTTTTTCTTTCCCATTTGCCACAGAAGAAACATCTGGAACAAGACTTCAACCTTTGCTCTGGCTATTTTGTGCCTGAAGAGCAGCAAGCCCTGCCACCACAGCAACGTACTGCAGAAAAGAGCTACAGACCACTTCTGAAGATCGCTTCAAAAGTACCTATGACAAAATGGGGAGCCCTGGGGTTGTTCTGCCTTTCTTCTCCGAATGCTACCACCACAAGCCACTTATCTTGCATCTCTGTTGAGGACAGTGCCTAGCGAGGCATGACAGAAGGTCTTGCTGCTCTAGTTGTTCTTCCGCTGCCTTGGCATTAGCACATCTTTATTGATAACGCACAGGAGGCTTTGATGCTCAGCAGCGAAGCCCAGGCAGGCAGCCTGCATGACCAGCCTTGCTGCAGGCTGGCAGCCTCCCGCGGAGAGCCAGCACGGGTACACGGAGGCAGCGGCATCCTCAGCCATAGCAGGAGGCTCCAGCAGAGCTGTCCCTCAAAGCTCTCTGCACAGCAGAGTCCAAGGAGCAAGCATGCTGCTGAAGCCCCTGTAGCAGCCCAGGTAGACTGTCATGTTTTACATGGCCCCAGGTGACTAAAGAAACAGTTCAAGAGGGAGTGCACGCAGAAGTGGCTTACAACTCTGGCAGGCAGCTTTGCTTGCTTTGTTTTGCCTTGCAGATTTGCAGGAAGATGTATGACTCTTCTCATCTGAAGAGACTCCTGTATGTTTAGGGGTTTACTGCTGGATTGTCACATCAGCGACAGAGAGATTGGAAGGACTGGAGAAGAGATTAAAAAGCTGCACATTGCTCTCATATTTCATAGAAGAGCTTGAAGTAATGGTGAAATACCCATGATTTATACATTCATAGAAAAATGCAATCATGGCGAAAAGGTCATCTCATTTGCATACTAGATGCTCAAATCAACCACTCTGGTTCTGTAGATCTAAAATGACAGCAAAGCAATACTGTTGGCCAGTCAGAGATGTAGGATGAAGACCTTGGTAAAGGACGAGGGGTGTTTACAGTCACAGCTAGGATGCACTTCTGATACGACAATTAAAAGTGATTTAGGCAGAAAATGCTGCTAAAGGAGGTGGTCTTACAGCCCATGGTCCCATCTCCATCTTCTCCCAGAAGCTGAGCCATGGGACAAGCTGACTCATCTGGCCGATCCAAGGGAGCGTCGTTTCTCTTTCGCTCCAGGGTGAGCCTGCCACTTGATCAGCCCAATGCATTGATTCATCCTGAGGCTGCACAGCCACTATATCCAGCGCACAAGCAGCATGTGGACCTCGGGGCAGGGCTACAAAGAGATGTGGGACTGCCCTCTCCAACAGTAATTTACCCTTAGATCACTTTAATTGTAATACAGAACTTCAGCCCTGGATGTGAGAAGGCAAACCTGCTCGAGCTCCTCTATCACCAGTGAAGATGCACTGGGTTGTCTTCTTCTGATGCCAGTCACACTTCAGAGAAAAGTAGCTCTATTCAGTCCCTCATCATCAACACAGCTCTCTCCCCCCCGCCCAGTCCACCACTCCTCTTTGGTTCTGCTACCATTTACAGTACCAAAAGAGAGACCAAGCTTTAATTCAGCCAGGTCCACAGTCATGCAAGTGCCTCTGCATCAAACCTCTGCATGCATTTGGGTCTGGGAGCGTGAGACACAAGCAGGACTAGCGTCAGCAAACCTTCTTTTACTGCACATCTGTTTTATGTTTGTCTCTCACCAGCAAGGTACACTTTGCTGTTTGGGAGCTGCTGCTGCTCTGCAATTCTGATACACTCTAAATTGGGGGAACTGTACTCTTACTGTGAGGGAGCTTGGGGCAATCAGTCTCCTAAACTGGCCTCCTAATCTTCCCAGCTGTTGTCAATAACCCCACACGACAGCAGCTTGTAAGTTTTTCAATCATAGATGAGTTCACTGTCTTTTTTAAAATCCACGCTACTGCCTGGAACCTGCAACATCCATCTTGGAGGACTTCTGACACCTCATGGTTCATGTTATGGAACCATTAAAAATTCTGCGGCCTGCAGCAAAAACCATTTCACAAGCTAAACTTTAATTTTCATATTCACCATACTGAAGAAAATTTATTTCAAACGTTCTGTAGAAACATCAATTAAAAAAAAAAGAAATACCATGTTCATCTGCATGCACATGAGTTTGGGAAGGCAGTGCAGAGACTGTGTATGAATTAGTATTGACCCCTGGTCATTTTATTAGAACTGGGCAGGTACATTCTGAAACAATCCAAAACCACTTGCCTGTCCCTTACCGAGTATGACAGAACTGACTCTCCTCTGGGCAGCTCTTTCTAAAGACTTGTCTAGTATTACCATTTCGTAATAAAATATTTTACCTTTTGTTGCTGGTAAAATTAGCAAAGTTAACAAACTATGTGGTATAAAATGAATAATGCTATCAACACAGTTCACATTTATCACGCAAAGGTGACCTTTTCCCTCTCTTAGTCTACAGCACACTACTCTCCGAATTCAATTTTTCTTGTGGCAGATCAGCACATGGCTAGCAAAAATTTTTAAAATGAAAGACATTAAGATTCTTACTAAAGCAATAACACAAGCAGAGACTTGAGAAACCTAGCACCAAATAAAAACAAAAACAAAAAAGCAAAGAAACCATGTTTTGATCTTCAGTGACATTTTGACCCTATGTATAGCCTGGAAAATCCTCTGAATCATAAATACATGTGTCTGACAGACATTATTAAAACGTTTGTGTTAACAGCTTATCAAACCATTTATCTATCTCTATACCTTCTACAAAACTATGCTTTATACGAATGTCTTGCAAATTAAAGAATACTTATGGGGAACTACATAAAATCCTCACCAGACTCTGCTTATGTGCTAGACTGATGTACGCAGTATTTTAATTGTCTGCAAATTAAAAGCATCATCTCTGACCCAGAGGAACAAACACAGACCACCTCCAACAACAACAATCAGGAAAGAGATCGACAGCGAAGTATTCCAAAATTCTTTTAGATTTCTTTCTTTTTAAACACTGAAGAAGTTATTAATTTATTCCACAGTATTTTCAAAACGAAGTTATCATGAAAAACATGTAGCATCCAGTTCACAGATAACCTGGGAGTTCATATGGCAGGATTTTCAGAGTTTGTAGAGGAAACAAGGAAAGGTTACCCAAACCCTACATGACAGGGGGGGATCTTCACACATAATTTTCGTTTTGATTCATTCCAGAAAAACAGGCACCTTCCTACTCCCCCAAGTGATCCTTAGCGGGGAACTGGAGCACCGAGCTCATTACAGCGTATTGATCCACCAAACAACAGGGCCCGCATCCATTGATCGGCTCCAGCTCGGCCCCGCACTGCCTGGCCAGGCCCGGTGCGCAGCTGTGCATCACTCAACAAGGCAAGCAACACGGCACGTCCTCCCGGCCGGACCCGGGCCAAGCGTTCCGTGGGATCCAGGGGAAGTCACACAACCGACCAAGCGGACAGCAGGCAGCCTTCAAAAACAGCTTTTCCCAAGATCTTAACTTGGTTAGCCTACAAAAAGTTAAAGTGCTGCATGGACGTTGATGGTCACCCACAGGAACAAACCTTCAGCCTATTATTGATGTCCTACGTGATAAAAGGCGCTTCAAAAACTAAGAACCATCTTTCTCTATTTTTTTAAGAGGAACACACAACTTGATATTATTACGACCGCAAATGAAAAGCAAAGTCATTGAATCAGCTGGAACATAAACACCACAGGCTCGGAGACGGCGGCCACCTTAAGCCGGGCTTCATAGCCGGGAGCTATGACCTCCCCCAGCAGACTAGAGCAGCCATGGGAAGCTTTGCTGGGATCACAACACAGATTTGTCTCTTGCAAAACCGGGTCCCAAAAACAGGTACACCTGTGACTGCGCCAGGCTTTGCTTCCTTTAAACAACAAACCCACCGAAGGCTAACAAAATCTTTCATTTCAGTGACTACTTTGGTTTTTGGGTTTGGTTTTTTTGTTGTTGTTCAGCATCGGTAAATTGCAGAGCCTTTGTTGCAAAAATCCGGAAGAAATAACTTACAGATCATTTGCAGTTGTAACAACAGACAAAATCACCTTGTCTGAGGAGAAAATGATCCATTTTTATAAATAATGACACGTACCACTCTTAAATATTTAATTTGAACACAACCATAATGACAAGATTTTAATTAAATGAGACTTGACACAGCCAGAAGTGCAGACAGTGACATGCAGCGTAAAAATGAGAGGGGTTTTTTTTCTGTTGTTAAGTTTTAATGTGATACGGACTTAATTCAGGTTCTGGGAAACATGCTGCCTACAGGTGCACCTCTGACACGTGAAATGCCAGATGTGCTTGGCGCTCCACGCTGCCCAAACTCCTACCGTGACGTATCTCAGCTCTGCATAAAGAAGCTAAAATTCTCTCCAAATTCTCTCCATGCTCTCCAAGAAGCTAAAATTTCACTCCCTTTCATTGCTTCTCTCTTATGAACAGTCTGGAAAGCACCGTGATGTTGACCTTCCCCAGCTACCCTCATATGCACAAACACTCCCTGCCTGCATGTGCTGCCCCAGTTTCCACCAATTTCAGCAGTATTTCTGCTCTTACATAGTAAGTACCTTTCCAACACAAACTCCTTCAGAAGAAACTAAGCCAGTCAAGTCTCTTTTTGCATAACCTACCAAGCAGCTATCTGTTAGAGGTTACTGGATGCAGATGACAGGCTGGATCTCAACCTGTGACCTCCAAGCGACCTACACTACTCCATTAGCCATCCCTTGAGAACCGAATTAATCAATTTTTTATAAAAGCACAAACATGCACTAAAGCACCGTAAAGAGAAAACTGGAGTTATTTGAACAGGAAAGCACACACTGAATTAGAAAGCAAAAGACTCTAACATATTATTTCTATGGTGTAAAAAGTTCACTAGCTGCTCTATAGAAAACTCTTAACACAAGTTTTTTGGTTTTGTTTATTCTCCCTTGAAGAACTCAGACAATAAACAGCACTGAAAACTAAATCTATGCAAATAATAATTGGATTTCACGAATGCACATTTGTAAGAGTTTGCTTTAGGGAAGTACGTTCCAAAGAACCTTTAGCATAAAAGATGATGCTGAACAACAAACCCCATGGACAGCTGATGGAAGGAGTATGCAGGGATGGTAAAACCGCACAGCTGACCCACTGATACAGTCACACTTCCATCTGTCAAACAATACAGTTACAGAGCGTAGTCAGCCAGTTATCAGTGTGTCAATGACTGACAGATGTTTTACAGATTAGAGAATAACAAGTTTAAAAAGACCCCGAAACCCACATTTTAAATGTATGATCTTTATTTACCTTTCCCCACAACAGATTTTATGTACCAGCTTTGTTGCATGGCTGCTCTTTGTTGAAAAATAAGTTTACAAACTACTTAAGCCAGGCATTAAGTTAAATTCAAGTTTAAGAACCTGCATTCTCTATGCAGCAGAAAACCCTACAACACAAGCATCAATAATATTTTATGCATCCAGTTTCTGTCACAAGGCTTGAAAATTAAATGGCTGTACCACACAGCAGTGATTTTAATAGTGAACATAAACATGATCCAAAACCAGGGAAGTCAAAAGAATAATTTCCACTGACTCAGCTACGCATCAAAACCTGCACAACTAATTGACGGAACCTGAAAGAGGGGAAGACAGGAAAAACCTCATGCACACTCAGTATTATGTTACTGATGTTTAAAAGCCACTCACTTGTGAAAGGGATTTTTTTTTCCCTCTTTTCATGTGTTTGAACCAAAATACTGACCTAATGCAACCAGTGAGACACCATTAATAAAGGCTCCATGCTGAAAAACAACTAAGAGCTAACCCTCCACCCACACATAATTTTGACACAGGTATGCTAAATGCAGAAACCAAAGTCTGTTTACATAGATGTTTTGCTTGTATTTGATTGCCAGTTTACTTGTATTTGAATATCAATTTGCAAGCTAATTAGAGAACATTGCTGAGCCCATTACAGAAAAATAGTGTTCCACCATTAACTTCACTGCTATCTCACTAATTCCTTTAAAGACTAGCTTCAAACACCATCTTCATCTCCATTCAAAACAATTAGTGTACATTTATTTCACATCTTAAACTGCAGAGAATCAAATTTTTAAACACTTTAACAGATTGCACTGCTATTTTGATAGCTTTTATGTTACAAATTATGCTTTTAGGGATTCGTAACTTTTCTGTTTAAGGGAATGTTAAACTGGAACTCACAGAAGGGCTTAAATAATCCCTCTTCTCCACAACCTGAAAGGCATGTGCCATTAACTTTCAAAAACAAACAAAGCCTGCTTCTTAAAAGGCAGTGCGGTGCACAAGTAAGAGCTTGCTCCTGCAGGCGAGTCGACAAGACTGTAACGCCCGCCACTGCTCAGGGGTCTGCCAGATCGCATCAGACAGTAAATGGGAACAGGAAAACCGCAAAATGGGCCAACTCCTGGAGCTCCGTGGGCAGCTCGGAGGAGGAGACGCGCCCGAGCCGTGCTGCGCTGCTGCTCCTCCGGCCGGGGCATCAGTGCCCACCGGCAGGCAGGGGCTGCAGCGGGGCCAGGGGCAGCAGCGCCCGGTGCCCTGGTTCTCCGGGATTACCCGCAGCCGGGCTGGTGGGTTAATGGGATTGCTGGCTGTCATCTGCAATCCAGCTAAGAACCGCCGGTGCCATTCCTCACTATGCCTGGACAGACCTGGCATGCAGCAGGCAGCAAGGGACAGGCAGGGAGCTGATCCCTAGCTGCCCAATCCTGGAATAAATTAAAACGGCAGGAAGAAAACTCCTGGTTGCTCCACAGGGAGAAAAGGGGGGGCAAAAAAAGAAAAAACAACCAAAAACCACAGAACAAAAATCTAACAGAAAATCCAACACAGTGGAGTTTCATTCCTTTTCTCTCATCACCCCTAACAGACCCCTTTTCTAATTACCTTACGCCCTTTTCCACAGCAGGTCTCAGTAAACCAAGAAAGCAAGCTGACTCTGATGAGAAATAGCCCATCACAAAAAGCAGGGATAGTTTTGTGTCAGATCAACTTGCTGATCTAACTCATCCTGCAGCCACATCACTGTGATGCATTTATAACTCCAGTTGCATTTTTGGTATATCCCCTTCCCAGCTTTACCTCAGGCTGGTATTTTCACGGGCTCTTAAACTGCACATCTATAACTAAGGTGAGAAACACTGAAAAAAACATTACTGGTACCAACTCACCTATAGCAAGCGGCAGCAGTGGGTTTTGAGACCACTCTACAGACAGATGGACTCCTGAGTGCTCAAAGCCAATGCTGCCTCCAGGACACTGTACAAGGCATTACGCGCAGCTATAGGTACTCCTTTAGCAAGCCTCATATCCTGGCTGTAAGCTTAGTTTATCTTCAAAAGGCTTTTCCTTGTGCATGTTCTGATCTTGCCTGAATACTCAGATAATTAAGTTTCTTGGCATTAGTATAAATTGCAAAAAAATGGGAGCTGTGGGTATCGTGTTGTCATTCTGCTGTCAAAAAGGCCTACCAGTTTCTCCTAGAAAAGCTTCTCAGCACTATCTGCTGACTTAATTCACTTCCGTGAGCTCCACTGGGTCCTTGGCATTTCCCTTGGGATGGATATCAGATGCTCAGGACTAGCTCAAACTGGATGTCATGAGGAAACCTGAAAGTACTCCAACATGGCAAGCATGGTGGTGTTGGGGTGACGGTTGGACTTGATGATATTAGAGGTCTTTTGCAACCTTAATGATCCTATAAGGTACTTTCCTTCCTACCTTAGGTTGCTTCTGCCCTCTTCTTTCAACCAGTTTCTACAGTTGTGGAGAATACGTGATTTCCTTTCCCTCTTGAACTACACCAGGGTCTCTATTCATTCCTTCACCCACTCCAGCATCCTTCATCACCCCGACTCTTCTGCTTCCATCCCTTCTCCAGCCTCAGCCCCCCTCTCCACTCCAGAGTTTCACCCCACTCACCCCCATCATTATTCTCCTTGCCCTCTGGAGGACAAATCACCCAGCTGGGGTATACGGAGCAGAAAAACATCTGTTTTGTGTTAGATTGGAAAGATTTAAAGGGTACCAAGAGCCAGTTACTCCTACAGCCTAATTAGAAGACAACAGCATCTCTAGTCATTTCCCTTCCATTCAAAATCTGACACTGTTCCCGTCCTATCTCCGTTCAGCAGGGCTGTCTCTGGTGCCTAGGACATGCCCTGAGAGTTTGGAAGTCAACTCTTGCAAAATTTATCATTTCCAGATTAAAAAATGCCCCCATGTTGAGTGTCACAAGTTCAACCAAAAGCAATGAATCTGTCTCACTGCATTCAGCCAAAATCAGAGCAGTTCACACTGTACGTGGATTTGTTGATTGACTTCCAAGTCTTCAACACAGTAGTATTTGATTTAATGTAGTCATTATGTGTTTAAACACTACTGGAATTTATCTCTATTTAATATGGTAATATGTTCTGTACTAAAGGGCATTTTCCTATAATTTCAGTTCAATAGGATGCTCTTGTAAATTTGTCCTCCAGATTGTTAGAAAGATGACAAGTCCACAAAACACATAGTCTCAAGCGACAATTTGAATGTGTAATTATACATACCATGTGTCTCACGCTATGCTAACACAGATGGCCTCACCTGAGTTCTTCCTCCATGTATTCCACATACTGATCTACCCACATAAAGACTTACTTTTTTTTAATGCAGCTACTGCAAGCAACAGCAACTTTTCTTCTACCACTAAATAAATCTCCCATACCTAAGGGCACCTTTGTCTGCTGGGGCTGCTTTCTGCACAGCTTTGCAACCACCGCTGCTCCCAGCCTCCCCCAGAGCACGGGTCAGCCTTGGAGAAATAACTATAGCGATTCCAGGAGAAATAATGACCCCTTGGGAACCAAGGCCAGATGGCATAGTTTAAAACTGAGCTAAGGCTACACTAAATGGTGTTAGAAACAGCATAAAGCCAGACCCAGCTTCAGACGCAGAAACAAACGTCTCCTTTGCCATACCCCTCTGAGTCATGCCCAGATCTTACCAGGGCAGCTGACAACTCAGCTCTCATAATTCATATTTCTGCAAAGAAAGGACACTACATTTGAGATCCTCATAAGTAACCAGCTGAATATAGGAAAAGGGAATGAGTACTAATTAATTCATAGCATTCCAAGTAAATGCATCATAAACAGAAATGACTATCAGAGCTGGACTAATTAACTAAGATAGTAATTTACACATCCCAGAACACTGCAACCATTTGGGATTTCTATAGTTTCTCTGTATTTTTCTCTTTATCAAGATACAGTTATAAGAGTCTACCCTGGAAACAAAAGCAGCATTCCTTTTGCAGGGAGTAAGGACGAGTCAAGTTTCTCCTCTGGAGAAAGCAGATAGAATAGTGCATTTGGGATTTTTTTTAACTACAAAACGTATTTCCACCTCTAATCCAAATGTTCCATAAAGGAAAACATTTTTTTTAGTGCATGTTTATAAGTTTCTTTTAGAATGCCTTCCTCTCTAGAACTCAAGTGATAAATTCTTTGATATTGGATATACAAATTGATCCAAACGCCACAATTCCCGACCAGCTTTAAGGTCCACCAAGGGATAAGAGAGCTATGTTTCTCTGCCCTTTGCATACACCCAAAAACATCACTGAATTTCATTATTTACATTTATTCCCTGTTTATATGTATATATGTAATGATCTACACACAAGCTTGCAATGAGAAAATACCAACATTAATCAGTAGCTCAACACTAAAGAGTAAAACCAGGTATCACATACCAATTAGACGTAAAACTTCACAGAAATTAAAGTGAGAAAAAAGGAGTCACCTTTCAAACAGATATTTTACCACTGTTCAGCAAGGTGACCATCTGTTCTGTATGGTCGAGGATATATTCTATGTTTAACTATGGAGTGGTGAAAGGGAGTAAGGAAACCAGATCTCAAGTGACATGATCTCTTGCTTCAGCAAAAGAAAGCTCTGATTTTCAGGGGACAAGGATCTGAGAATAAATTAAGAGCTTGGTACGTGAATAGACAACAGGCATCATAAAACAGGCACTGTGCTAGTACAGTTAAAGAAAACAGAAGCAGCTCTTCCAATCCCGGACAGTAAGCTCAATATCAACACAGAAGAATTTAGGATGCTGTGTGGTACAGAAAGAGGACAAACAGGAAAGCTGTTTGAGAAAAGAAGAGGAAAATGATTAAAAAGACAAGAGACTGAGAATTGTAATGCAACTGTAACATAAAATAAATCAACAAGGCAACAGCATCACCAAGTAACGGCATTAAAATTTACACTGCTTCACACGGAAGAGGTTAGAACTTCACCTACTAAATGTTAAGCAGGACTATGGAGGGGGAAAAAAAATGTATATATATATATATTCACAACATAAGCTTCTGGGGAAAAAAAAATTCTCACTCCCACTTTCAAGGCCTGAAAGAATAACTAGAAGGATGTAGAAGGATGGTGGTTTGGGTTATTTTCTTTTTCCTTTTTTTTTTTTT
>Ga0065711_1012466_pt1 | contig 10707 bp, 4 predicted proteins | sample Hoacrofraction12_FD_59098 | JGI IMG/M metagenome (GOLD analysis project Ga0065711, IMG submission 59098) | Hoatzin crop microbial communities from Cojedes, Venezuela - Epithelial fraction 12 v2 (version 2) | ecosystem: Host-associated > Birds > Digestive system > Esophagus > Crop | place... | reverse complement strand
TCTTAACCATACCCCAGGTTGGATATTCCCTGTAACATACACGGTGGATAATGGTGGAGAAGATATGACTCTCTATGGAGGTAACTCTATATATCAGAATAATATCGTAGCTGCACTAACAAAAGGTGGATATTATAAAGGTACTAATACTATAAATGAAATCAACCTCATTGCAGAACATAAACTTGACTTCATAACACCAGGTCTGAGCGTACGAGGTATGTTGTCATACGACTACGATTCTTATTATAAGAAGACCTTCGGTGCTACATACGCAACATACGAATATAATTCAGGTGATCCAAGTAATATAGATTCTTACACCAAGTATAATACAGATGGTGAGTTGGGTTACAGCAAATCAAGTAGTACTACATACAAACTGTATATGGAAGCACAGTTGAACTATGCCAGAAAATTCGGAAAACATGATGTTACAGCAATGGTTCTGTATAACCAGAATGACTATCATTACAACTCTGAATTGGCAAAGCGCTATCAGGGTATTGTGGGACGTGTAACTTATGGTTATGATGACAGATATTTAGCAGAGTTTAATGCTGGTTACAACGGTTCTGAGAACTTCATGAAAGGTAAACGATTCGGTTTCTTCCCTGCTATGTCTGTTGGATGGCGTATTACACAGGAGAAGTTTATGGAAGGTACTCAAAATTGGTTAAACAACCTCAAGATTCGTGCCAGCTATGGACAGGTAGGTAATGATGTATATACCGTAAATGGTACAGCACAGAGATTCCTTTATCAAGAAACGTGGAATCAGATATCCAATGACTATTACTTCGGTACATCAGGTGTGACTGGTATATATGAAACACAGTATCCAAACTATGGCGTAACATGGGAACGTGCACACAAATATAATGTTGGTTTAGAGTTTGGTTTGTGGAACGGTTTATTGAACGGTAATATCGATTTATTCTATGAGAAACGTAACGATATTCTTACAGCATATCTCACTCGTCCTGAATGGGTCGGTGTAGCAATGGCTGCAGGAAACCTCGGAACCAGTAAGAATAAAGGTTTTGAAATCGAACTGCATCATAGTAAGTTGTTAGGTAAAGAATTCCGCTACAACGTAGATTTTGCTTTCTCTCATGCAAAGAATGAGATTGTAGATATGAATGAGCCTGCACTGAAGACTGCATATAGAAAAGAAGCAGGAAACCGTATCGGACAGTACTATGGACTGATCTGTGAGGGTTTTGTAACTTCTGAGGATATTGCAAGCGGGACTCTGCCAATATCAACATACTCAACAAACGTACAGGTTGGTGATTTGAAATACAAAGACATGAATGGTGATGGATATATCGATGATCGCGATGTTACAGCTATCGGTTATTCAGATCTTCCAGAGAATACATACTCACTGACTTTAGGTTGTACATGGAAAGGTATAGGTTTCAACGTGATGTTCCAGGGTGTTGATCATGTTAGCCGTTATTACGATGCCGATGCAATGTATGCTTTTTATAACAACGGTAAAGTAAAGGAGCATCATCTTGGTAGATGGGATCCTTCTCAGACAGAAGCATATAACCTTGCTAATGCAACTTATCCATTGCTGCACACAAACAGTTATGGTGACCACAACCAGCGTGTTAACTCATTCTTCCTACAAAACGGAGCATACATAAGATTGAAGAATATAGAACTCTCTTATATGCTTCCATTGAAATGGATTCAGCACGTAGGTATGAGTAGTTGTCGTATATATGCAAATGCAAACAACTTAGTAACATGGGATCATCTAGACGGACTCTGTGATCCAGAAAGTAATGGTTCTAACAGATATCCTATCATGAAGACCATCAACTTCGGTGTGAATGTAGTATTTTAAAAGATTATGATTATGAATAAAGCAATATATAAATTCGCTACAGTTGTAGTAGCAGCTTTGTCTTTACAAAGTTGTAGCGACTTCCTCGATAAGGAACCTAGCAATGTTCTTACGAGTCAAGATGTGCTTACCGACTGGGCGTATATGGAACAATTCCATTATGACACATATAATTTCTTGCTCCACGGAGCTTTAAGGATAAACAGTTCATGGCTTGATTCTGCCACAGACTTGGCTGAAACTAGTTATGGTACAGGTGGTACGAGGACAACTTTCAATATAGGAAACTATTATGGTAGTGGTGGCGCTGCTGAATTAACAAGCATCTGGGAAAGCCGTTATAGAGGTATTCGTAAATGTAATATGGTTCTCACTTATATTGATAACATTACACCTCCAACAGACCTTTCTGAATCAGTTTACCAGTCACGCAAAGCAAATTATAAAGCTGAAGCAAAATTTTTCAGAGCATGGTTTAACTGGGAGATGTTTCTAAGATATGGTCCAGTACCTATCGTAAAAGAAGTTCTTGATCCAGACGGAGACCTATTGACTGGTTACACAACAAGACCCAGCATTAAAGCATTTGTCGTTGATTACATCTTAAATGATTTGGAAGAGAGTAAAGATAGCCTTCTAAGTTATGATGATGCCTCAGGTAATACATATTCCGGACGTATTTCACAACCGATGGCGTACGCATTGATTGCTAGGATTAAACTCTATATGGCAAGTCCTCGTTATTCAGCAGAGAGTGGCATTACTTGGCAAGATGCATTGGATGCTAGTTTGAAATTCATTGAGAAATTCGGAGACAAATATAGTCTTATGCAAGATGATGCATCTAAAGGTCCAGGTTATATGACCGCCTGGTCTTTCACTCCTTACGGTGATAAAAATACAGAAACCATTTTCTACCGTAACGACGCTTCTATAGGGTGGTCTTCAATATCAAGTGATACCCCTGTCGGAGAAGGAGGTAGTGGCGGTCTGTGTCCTAGTCAAAATCTCATAGACATGTATGATATGGCAGATGGTTCTGCACCGTTTACTTCTTATGATGCTACAGGAGCACCTGTGTATGACAGTAATGGTAGACCTACGATAAACACCGAATCAGGATATACAGATCAGACGATGTGGGAAAACCGTGATCCTAGACTCGAAAATACGGTACTTCATCATGGATCTACATGGAATAATAGGGAAATCAACGTTATTGCTGGTGAAAGTGATAATCCTGCCGGTAACGGTAATGCGACACCTACTGGTTACTATGTAAAGAAATGGATTCCAGAAACGATTCTTGCAAACGAACATTCAGGAACGGCTAAACGTCTTTGGAAATTCATTGGTTTAAATGAGATATATCTCAATATAGCAGAAGCTACTAATGAGATAAGCGGGCCTCAGAATGATAACGTTATAAATATGCTTGATGCTATAAGATCTAGAGCAGGTATTACAGGATCTGTAGCAAATCGTTCAGATTTGATGAGCAGCCAAGAAACAATGCGTAACTTTATACATAAGGAACGTACTATTGAGTTAGCGTTCGAGGAGCACCGTTGGTGGGACTGCAAGCGCTGGAATGTAGCTGTAGAAGCGTTCTCTAGACCTATCTACGGAATAGATGTAGCAGCTGATGGTACGATTACAAGAAAAACAGCTCAAACACGTACCTTTGAAAGTAAAATGTACCTCTATCCTATCCCTGAGACAGAATATTGGAAGACAGGTATAGAAAACAATAGTGGTTGGTAAAATTCTAAAAGTAATTATTATGAAAATACAACATATAATAAACCGATTTTCTGCCTGTGGTAGAATTGTTGTCTGCGGAGTTCTGCTGACAGCAGCAACATCATCATTTGCTGATGATGGAAAGATTCTAAAAGGTAGAATAGTAAATGCTGACGGCGAACCGATAGTCGGTGCTGTAGTAAATGTGGCAGAGAATTTAAGAATAGCTGTCACTGATGAAAATGGTTTCTTTACACTAAAGAAAGTAAAAGACGATGACGAGGTCAATGTAACATGTCTCGGTTACAAGAAGGCAACAGCAAAACCTGATTTTGAAAACTTTACTCTTACAATGGAGGAAGTAAACGAATATCTTGAAGACGTACCTATGCCTTTTACCCGTAAGGAAAAGATATTGACAACAGAGGCTACGTCTACCGTTACCGGCGAAGAACTGCAAAAACATCCTGTAACAGTGCTTCAAGACGCTTTCACTTCTACTCTTAATGGAGTAACAACATATCAAAGTTCTTCAGAACCAGGATGGGCGGAGACGACCATGTACATAAGAGGATTGCGTACAATGAACAGCAGTGCCCGTTCTCCGTTGATAATAGTAGACAATGTAGAACGTGACCTTTCCTTCTTAGATGCATATCCTATCGAAAGCATAACCATACTCAAAGATGCTGCTGCTACAGCAATATATGGTATGCGTGGAGCTAATGGCGTTGTTATGGTAACCACAAAACGTGGTGCTGCAGGTAAGACCAATATTGATTTTACACAAGAAGTGGGTTGGCTTACGCTTACCAATACTATGGAGACCCAAAACTCCTACAATATGGTAAAGACGAGAAATCAGGTAAGATATCTTTCAGGACTTGAACCTCTTTATTCAGACGAGCAGGTAGAGAAATATCGTAAAGTGTGCGCTGGAGAGGAACTTGAAGGAACCGATAAATACAGATATTTCAATACAAACTGGTTTGATCAACTTTATCGTTCTTCTGCACCTATACTGAGAACAAACTTACAGATTTCTGGTGGTGGTAAGAAAGCTCGTTACTATGTGTCATTCTCTTGGCTCAGACATGAAGGTATGTGGAATACAGAGGGTACGGAATGGAACTCAGATTTCTCCACACAGCATGTGTTGAACCGTTGGAATCTAAGGTCGAATATCGATATTGACGTTACAAAAAATCTTAACGTTAGTCTTGACCTCGGTGGACGTATTGATAATATCAAACAACCTACAACGGGTGTGTTCTCTTTGGTAACCTTCGGTGCTGTTGAGGCAGAGCCCACACGTCCTGTATATAACCCTGATGGATCATTGTATGCTTCATCCGTAGCAAATAATCCAATAAATTATTTGGCGGCATCAGGTCAGGAGAAAAACCGTCGTAGAAATCTATACTCTACATTAAATTTGAAATATGATTTAAGTGATTTGGTAAAGGGATTAGGACTTTTTGCTACAGTAAGTTTTGATGCGTACGAAACGTTCGAATCCACTCAAACCAATGCTATCAATACGTACAACTATGATCTTTTTGGAGATTGGACAGATGTTAGTGATATAACATATACTAGATATACAACAGCTTCTGCTCTATCAAATCCCTCTGCTAATCAGAGAAACTACTATTATAATCTGAATACCTACGGAGGAGTATCTTACAAGAATAGATTAGGTAAACATGGATTAGACGCAAAATTATTTATGCGTTTCTATAGGAACGAATTTGCAGGAAGTGATAATACTTCTCGTCAACAACAATCCTCTAGGAGATATATGTCTTGGAATGGAATGTTTACATACGATTACGACAGACGTTATGTGGCATCGTTTAATCTTTCAAGAATGGGAAATGATAACTTCTCTGAAGATAACAGATGGGATACGTTCTTTGGTGTAAGTGGTGCTTGGAATATTTCTGAGGAAAAATTCTTTAAGAACGATATTACAGACCTTCTTAAGTTACGTCTTTCTTACGGACGCACAGGACAGGCAGAAACCGGAACTAACCGATACCCTTATCAGAGTACATATTCATCAGGTACAGGTTATGCGTACGGATATAATGCCTCATACGTTACCGGTTACTATGAGAGTCTGGCCGGAAGTGAGAATAATAAATGGGAAATTTCCAAAATGATAAATGCCGGACTCGACTGGGATTTCTGGGGTAAGAAATTCTATGGTAGTTTTGATATTTTCAAGGAATGGCGCTCAGACATCCTCGTTTCCCGCTCTACAATACCGTCTATGGTAGGTGTAAGCGTGGCACAGGATAGTTATGGTAAGGTTGAAAGTTGGGGGCACGAGATAAAATTAGGTCATGCCAACCATATTGGAGATTTCGGTTATCATTTTGAGACTCAGTTCTCTTTCAGTAGAAATAAGATAACCGAGATGGATGAGACAGAACCTTCTGTAGAATGGCAAAGAAAGACTGGAAGACGTATTTATGGTAATGAGGAAGTTGCAAGTATTTATGAATGGGAAAACCGTACTGCTATTGGAGGATGGAATATATATCAATTCCAGCAATGGGCTACAGATGAGAATCTCATTGCTACCAGTCAACAGGATGCTATTGACCATCCAGAGAAATATCCTTACAACACATTCGGTACCCAGACACTTGGTACAGCTGTATTCGTAGATGTTGACGGTGACCGCCAGATAACTTCTAATGATATGGTTCCAGCCACATTCAATATGATACCGGATATCGTATGGAATTTCAATTTAGGATTTAGTTGGAAGGGATTTGATGCACGTGCCGTATTCACTGCATACCTTAACAGAAATGTATTCCTTTCTCCGGCTATAAGTTACAGCGGTTGGAGTAATATGGGTACTCATGAGGTAACAAAAGCATGGGGTTATTATACAGATGATCCTACAGACCCAAGAAATATTAATGCGACCTATCCAAGACCATTGTATGGCGGATTCGATGCTATAGATTCTAACCGCGACACAGGAACGTACAAAAACAGTATTTGGATAGTAAATGGTAATTATTTGGCATTGAATAATGTTGAGATTGGTTATTCTCTTCCACAAAAATGGATATCAAAGTTATGGTTGACAAAATGTCGTGTATACTTTAGTGGTTATAACCTTACAACATGGAGTTCTCTACCTGATGGAGTTGATCCAGAAAAGCCTATGAGCTACTGTTGGTGGTATCCTAAAACAAGATCATTTACATTTGGTGTAAACATTGGATTCTAAAATTAACAATTATGAAAAATATATTAAAATATTTATCTATAGCGCTGATTACTACTGGTGGAATGGTATCGTGCAACCTTGATAAGGAAGTAGATCTTTCTCTATCAGCAGATAACGTATTCAGTAAATATGAGAATACACGTGGCTTTTTGGCTAACATTTATACATATCTTCCTGATGCATTTGCTGGATATACAAATGGACAATTCCTTGCAGCATCAAGGGATTGTATGACAGATAATTCTCTTTCGTATTGGAATGTACACTACTATCATAGCGTACTGAACGATGCTTATAATGCAAAAAATCATTATTTTGCAGAAACCTATTGGACAAATGACTTTAAAGGTATACGTGCATGTAACCAGTTCCTTGCGAATGCTAAAGCAAGCGTTGTTGGAAACAGTGAAAAGACAGGTGACGACAACCATTTGTATGACAGATGGATGGCAGAGGCTCGTTTTCTAAGGGCAATTTTCCACTTTGACCTTGCTTCGTATTTTGGAGCAGTGCCTATCGAAGGAGATGATGCTAACGGTAATCCTATAGTATATGATCCGGGAGATCAAGGTAGTATGAATATTGCACGTACTAGTGCAGCTGAAACATACAAATGGGTTGCAGATCAGTGTGATTATATAATCAATAATTATATAACACCCGGATATCTACCATTCCGTTATGCAGATGAAACATCTAACTGGGGAAGAATAAACGGTGCTGCTGTTTACGCTTTGAAATCACGTGCACTACTCTATCGTGCTTCACCACTTAACAATACTTCAGGTAATACCTCATGGTGGAAAGAGGCAGCGCAAGCTGCATTGGATTTCATAAACGTAAACGAAAGTAGTAGTAATCCATATAAATTATATTCTACAGGTGATACACAAAATGATTATTACAATTGTTTCATTTCTACACCTCACCTAAATCCGGAATATATTCTCTGTCGTTCAGAGTGGACTACATACGATATAGAGCTATATTTAGCTCCATGTGGTTTCTCGGGAAAAGTAAATTCTGTAGGAAGAACCAATCCTACACAGAATTTAGTAGATGCATACGAAACGATAAATGGTCTACCTATAGATCAAGATCCTACATACGATCCACAGAATCCTTACGTTAACCGTGACCCAAGACTTGAACAGACAATTCTGCACCAAGGTTCGTGGTGGGGAGATGCTACTCAAGATGAATATCGTCAGGTAGATGTGGCATATTCTCCGCAGGGAGCTGACTATCAGGAATTACATGGTGGTACAACCACTGGTTATTATACCAAGAAGTTCCTGAACAACATGTCTTTTAAGAGTCCTACCACATATACCCACGGTTGCCCTATCTTCCGATATGCGGAGATTCTTCTGAATGCAGCTGAAGCATTGAATGAATCAGGACAAACAGAAGATGCTTATCAGTATGTCAATAAGGTAAGAGATCGTGTAGGAATGCCTAATTATAGTGGTATGACACAAAGCCAACTTAGGGAACGTTTACAAAATGAGAGACGCGTAGAACTGTGCTTTGAAGATCATCGCTTCTTTGATGAGAGAAGATGGAAACTGTTTGAAGGGAAAAATGCAAAGAGTGAAACATCTTTGCCACGTTATCAACAAGTTTATAATATCTATTCAGCACAGATTAAACTTGATGACAATGGTAATCCATCTTATAGTTATGTGAACGATAATTCTCACCCGACGCGTATATTCAACAGTCCTAAGAATTACTTATTCCCCATTCCTTACGATGATTTTATGGCATGTCCAAACTTAGGACAAAACGCAGGATGGGAAATGTCGAGTGACGATGAGGAATAATATTAACAAATGAAATACAAGATTATGAAGAAAATATTATTATTCACAGTATGTACACTCTTTGCTCTTTCCTCATGTGATGACAGAGAGTTTTATGGAGATGGATCAGATTATACGTCGTTTAAGTTGAGTACACCAACGGTAAGTGATACTACGGGCAATTCGGCCACAATAACATCAACTATAACAGGCTTAGTGAAATCAACTTCGACACAAGGATTCTATGTGAGTTCAACAAACGGTGATCCTTACGGAGGAGAAGATGGTGTTACGACAATAGAATGTAGTACGACCACAAGTCCTGGTTCAACACTGGCATATCCTATTTCAGAATCATTGACAGGTCTCAGTGAATTGACAACTTATTACGTGAGGGCATTCCTTCTGCAGGAAGGTGTTTACTATTACTCTAAAGTAGATACTTTTACAACGTTAGAAGGTGACCCAGAGGTAGTGTCTATCGAGGTGACGACAGCTCCAACTCGTAACACATACTACTATTACGTTTCTGATGCAACGGCAGGAATGGCTGAACGTAGTCTTACAGTTGATATGACAGGAATGGTAGTTGTTGCCAACTATGATGACGGAACTCAGGTGGAACTTTCAAATAATGATTTGACATACTCTACCACTGTTCCCGCGGAAGAAGGAACGCACAAAGTTACGATAACCAGTTCTGACGGTTTTTCAACAACGACTGATATCAAGGTCGTATTGACTGATGCAACAAATGTTCACATGAAACCAACGATATTGGGTGCGGAGGATAATACCACTGGATTCTGGGGCGTGTTAGCTGATGATGTGAACATTCCTGCAGGTGAAACATACGCAGTTAATTTCACCAACTACACAAATGGGGCTAATAACTATAACAATTTTGTCGTCATCCTACGTAATTCTGATTTAACAAAGGAATACGCTGTATTTCGTGCCGACAACTATGGTTGGAGTGTATATAATCAAGAAGACTATAATTCAAACGTTATATTTAGCAGTGGACAATCGGATTGGGCTGCATGGTTGGCAGCTATGAACGGTGCTGAAGTTACTGTTTATGTAACAAACTGCAACAACGGTAAGGCTGAAATTCAGATGATAATGAATGGTAATGATGGTAATACTTACACGCAGTACTATCTAAATATTCCAAATATAGATGCAGATGATTTAGGTATGACATTCACTATTGATGGAAGCCATATTGTATTTAAGTAATACATAAAATCTAATTACGAGAAGTGTCATATTTATACAGACACTTCTCGTCTTTTTATGAATAAAATTATGAGAAAGACAATTTTAAGTGTTTTTGCTGCGTCTATGGTATTAAGCGCTGGCGCATATACCATGGAGCGAGTAAGCGTACATGATCCAAGCGTAGTATTGGAACCGACATCCCAAACATACTATATCTTCGGTTCACATAGGGCGGCAGCTAAAACGACAGACCTGATGAACTGGACTGCATTCACTGCTCCATGGAAAACGGCATCAAGTGATGATGCAGCTAATAGTGAGGCTTTTACTACTCCCGAGGTAACAAAGGTTTCTATTGGTGGACAGGAAGTGGATTTCCCTGCCTTCAACGCTATGGCATGGTCGGCAAAAGGTAATTCAAGTTATAACGTAGATGGATATATGTGGGCTCCTGATGTTATATACAATGAGGCCATGAGAAAATGGTGCATGTATCTCAGTATCGATGGAGATTATTGGTATTCAAGTATAATACTACTCACTGCGGATAATATAGAAGGTCCCTACCGTTATCAAGCACCAGTAGTGATAAGCGGTTTCTATGCCGATGATAATTACAAGGAGACGGATCTGGAACTTGCACTAGGTTCCTTAACTTCTCTTCCTGATAGATATGCAACAGGAACCGCTTGGGGTAATCGTTATCCCAATTGTATCGATCCTTGCGTGTTTTATGACGAGGAAGGAAAACTGTGGATGGCTTACGGTTCTTGGAGCGGTGGTATATGGATGCTGGAACTGGATGAGAATACAGGACTACG
>Ga0065711_1050685_pt1 | contig 10708 bp, 14 predicted proteins | sample Hoacrofraction12_FD_59098 | JGI IMG/M metagenome (GOLD analysis project Ga0065711, IMG submission 59098) | Hoatzin crop microbial communities from Cojedes, Venezuela - Epithelial fraction 12 v2 (version 2) | ecosystem: Host-associated > Birds > Digestive system > Esophagus > Crop | place... | reverse complement strand
GAGCTTCCTCTGCTTCAGTTTGTGCCCGTTGCCCCTTGTCCTGTCGCTGGGCACCACTGGAAAGAGTCTGGCCCCGTCCTCCTGACACCCACCCTGCAGATATTTAGAGGAATTTCTAAGGTCCCCTCTCAGCCTTCTCTTCTCCAGGCTGAAGAAGCCCAGCTCCCTCAGCCTTTCCTCATAGGAGAGATGCTCCAGTCCCCTCATCATCCTCATAGCCCTCCGCTGGACTCTTTCCAGTAGCTCCTCATCTTTCTTGAAGTGGGGAGCCCAGCACTGGACACAGCACTGCAGATGGGATAAAGCAGGATAAACACAGCTTGATCTCATCAGTGTCCAGGTCTCCTCTTAGCACTGCCACTCGGAAAACAAAACCTCTCGTGTTTACACGCCTTTGGCAAATGTGGATAGACCTTATTAACAAATGCGGATAAACCTGAGTGCTTTTCTTACCGAAGGCAGCGCTGGGAGCTGCCTGACGTTACCGGATCAGGCTGCAGGTCCGGTTCGGTTGTCACGCTGCCCTGGGAGGGAATCCGGAATCCAGCTGGCGGTGCCGGAGGGTAGATGGGGTCGGGCGGTCTGAGTCTGTAGCTTTTGTTTTAGCTGCGTGCTGAGTCTTGGCTCTGATCTGCGCCCTCAAAGCTGCCGTTGCAGGGTGGGATATGGTTGAAGAAAACCAGTGCTGAAGTTTTAACGCTGTGGAAATCTTTTCCTCGGCTCCTGTTGTCTAAGCAGCCAGGCTGAGGTGTTGCAGGTCCCTTCTTGGGACCGGGGGTGGATTCCCTCCTCAACGTAAGAAGGACATAGATGTGTTGGAGAGGGGCCGGAGGAGGCCACGAAGATGATCCAAGGGCTGGAGCACCTCTCCTACGAGGACAGGCTGAGGGAGTTGGGGCTGTTCAGCCTGGAGAAGAAAAGGCTCCAGGGTGACCTTAGAGCAGCTGCCAGTGCCTGAAGGGGCCAACAGGAAGGATGGAGAGGGGCTTTGCACAAGGGGGTGTAGTGGTGAGACAAGGGGGAACGGCTGTGAACTAACAGAGGGCAGATGTAGATTAGATATTAGGAAGAAATTCTTCCCTATGAGGGTGGTGAGGCCCTGGCCCAGGCTGCCCAGAGAAGCTGTGACTGCCCCCTCCCTGGCAGGGTTCAAGGCCAGTTTGGATGGAGCTCTGAGCAGCCTGGGCTGGTGGGAGATGTCCCTGCTCATGGCAGGGGGGTTGGAACCAGGTGAGCTTTAAGGTCCCTTCCAACCCAAACCATTCTATGATTCTATGAGATGGACCTCTGGTTCCACCTCCTGAACACCATGCAGTCTGCATGGCCTTGGTGTGTGGCTAGGGCTATAGTGGCTTGATGCTCACCAGGCCTCCTTACCACCCTCAGACAGTGCCAGTGCTTTCTCGCCTTCCCCTTAACTGGCTGTAGCTTACTTGAGGAAGGACAAACACAGAGCATCCCTTCTCCATGCCCTCTGTCCGTGGTCTGGGGCTAACCACTTGCTATGGCACTGGGATCGCTTAAACCCAAACTACCTTATTTCCAGGGTGCCTTACCGTAGAACCAGTCCTTGGGAATGGAGACATCTCCTGTCCCAAGGCAAGGTGGGTGGAAGCCAGTGCTCGAGTTGACTCAAGCACCGCTTGTTGGATCTGGGGCTGTCCAGTGGGCTCTAGGCAGCTGAACAAGTTGTGTGTCCTTCCCGGGCGGTGGCCTCTCTCTCCAGAAGATCGTGCTCTCCAGAAGATCACACCGTTCCAAGGCAACAGCCTGTCCCACTGATCTTTTGCTCTTGTTTCCTGCAGGGGTCCTGACAGCTGGAGAGCACAGCTTTCCCTTCCAGTTCCTGCTGCCAGGTATGGTGCAGATGAATGGCTGAAGGCACTTCCCTGTACGCCTTGGCTTCTGCAGCTGCTCGAGCTGTGCCGAGCAGGACTTGGGCTGGATGGCAGAGGCAGGCTGGCAGCTTGGCCCGGAGATGCTGGAGGGAGCGTAAGGGCAGCCACAGGCAGCAGAGGAGCTTGGACAAGTGGCTGGCTTGTCTGGTGCAAAGCCAGGCCCGAGCCGTCACTGACGCCTCTCCCAGCGTGACCCTGCGAGCTCTTGGGGTGTGCGCAGGGGTCCTGGGCTGTGGCCAGTCAGCCGCCCTGCACACAGAGAGAGGATCTCTGCTCTCGCACCTGTGGTTGCAGAGGATCTCTCTTGTAAGGAGGTGCAGCAAGGTCTCCGAGTGACCTAAGTGTTCAGCCCCAGGACTTTTATGGGGGAATCCCTGTGTGCTCTGTCTCTCAGGTTCTTGCAGAACTCCTCAGGTGAAGAGGAAAGCTCTTTAAAGGGACTACTGGACTTCCAGTTTGGAAACACTTGGCCTGACTCAGCCTAATGATCCTTTTCTTTCTCTCTCGACTCCAGCCTCTGCTCCTACATCATTTGAAGGCCCTTTTGGCAAGGTCCTCCATCAGGTGAAAGCTGTGGTAGACACACCTCGCTTCTCCAAGGACTACAAGTGCAGCAAGATCTTCTACATTCTCTGCCCTCTCAACTTGAATGACATCCCTGACATTGAGGTAAGACCAGGGAGGAGCATGGCTGGGAAGTGCCAAGGCTTCAGCGCTGGTCCTGCGTGCCGTCTGGGGAATAACCGTGTGCTCGGGCAGCGCTCCCTGACTGCATGCCCTGTCTGTGCAGGAGCAGGACAGGGACTCCTGATCTGTCCTGCCTTGCCATCAGTCCCTGCTCCAAGTGATTTTTGACTCTTCTGCATGTTGCTTTGAAGGATTGAGGTGAATTTTCAGCAAGCAGAGAGAGGTGTTAGCTGATAGCACCAAGTGCTCGTGGAGGCCTGGGCTTGGGGAACTTGCTGTGGAGGGCAGAGCGACTGATAGGGTAGCAGAACTGGGGGGATGGAGAAGTGAGACCTGTTGTCTGTGACACTGTTGTGTTGCTGGTTCTTTGTGTCCTCTTAGATGAAATATTCCTGCTTGCTTGTTTTGAATCTCTGTTTTCCTGGAGGCTTTCTGACTCTCTTGAGCCAACGTCTCTGTCTCTCTGCTGTCCTGCAGCAGCCCAACACGATGTCAGTCACCAAGAAGTTCAACTACAAGCTTGTGAAAAGTGGCAACATTATCTTGACCGCCACCTCGGATCTGAAAGGGTACATCGTGGGGCAAGCAATCCAGCTCCGCACGGACATAGAGAACAAATCGGGCCGGGACACCGGGGCTGTGGTAGCCAGTCTGCTCCAGGTAACCATCCGAAAGGGCGATTTTCCAGCTTGTGCTGGTACTCCGTACCCTGAGGCCTCTGTGAAACTGGGGCGGTTCTCACCAGCGTGCATCTGTGCTGCGTGTGGCTGGGAGGTGGCAGTGAGGAGCCCAGACCTCTGACCAGCTCTGTTTCTCTCTGCCTTCCTGGGGAAGGAGGTGGTAGAACTTGTCTTGCTCGCACCGACTCAGCCTGTCACGTAACGATGGGCATTGCTGCTCCGCAATATGCGCGGTACGTTTGTGCTCGTGTGCTTCTTTGACAAAGCAGTTGGGTGGTTTGGGGTCCTGACTTACATTTGTGGGAGACAGAAGACCATCTGCAATCCCTCTGCTAGCTGTATTTTCTCCTGTCTGCACAGAAAGTGGCTTATAAATCCAAGCGGTGGATTTATGACCTGAGGACCATCGCGGAGGTGGAAGGCTCGGGAGTGAAAGCCTGGAAACACGCAGAATGGAAGGAGCAGATCCTCGTTCCGGCACTGCCCCAGTCCATTCTGCAGGGCTGCAGCCTCATACATATCGACTACTACATCCAGGTGAGTACGTCCGTGCTCCCGCTGAGCTCCAGCGCGCCGTGCTGCAGCTTCTGTGCCCGCTCCCGGTCTGAGCTCAATCGCTGAGCTCCGTAGCTGCGTGGCGCGGGTGGCCCTCGTGTCAGGTCAGCCTTCCCGGTGCAGTGTGTAATGAAGAGGCTGCCACTGTTTTTCCTTCTCTTCCAGGTTTCCCTCAAGTCGCCGGAGGTTTCGGTCACTCTCCCCATTTATATTGGTAACATCGCTGTGAACAGGGTGCCTCTGAGCCCCTCCCGGTCCATCCAGCACATACCATCTGCGGTGGTACCCAGTGCCCCACCCGAGGAAGAGGAGGCTGCCGGTGGTTATCACCCGATGGACAATGTCTCGATCCCCACCAAAAGCCATTCCCAGCAGCAGCCGTTCAGCTACGCCCCCGGACTGAGCTTCCAGGAAATACGGGTGGAGTCGGAGCAGACGGGCTCTCCAAACCATCCCACGCTCTGCCTGTCGACGGGAGCCACTGTCCCTTACTACGCTGAGGGGAACGTGGTGCCCGTCCCCACGGCCAGCTCCCTCATTTTGCCTCCGGAGTACAGCACGTGGGGCTACCCGTACGGTGAGCAGCCCGCTCCGGAGATCCAAACGGGCTGGCGGCGGGGTAGCAAAGGTCTCCTACAAGAAGAGTCTCTGTGCTAGCTGTGAGCTGGGTGGGAATATAGGGATGTCAGCCTGCGGGGGCTGATGTCAGAGGGGATGGTGAGATCTCTCGGCCTGCTTTAGCCTCCGGAGGAGTCCCCTCTGACAGCTGTAAGAGCTGGCTGTCCGTTCCCACGTCTGCGCCCATGCCTGCCCCGGGCTCATTGTGAGAGGATCTCCCTGTTCTTAAATGAGCTTTCAGCCTCCCACTGACAGAAAAACTTCTTGGCTTGTGGTGAGGCTGGTGGGAGCAGAGCCAGTAAAATGGCGTAACTGAAATCTTCTGTCTGACTTGGAGTGGGCCTGCAGCTGGGCTGAAGAGACGAGCTGTGGGGGCGGGAGCTGAGAGACTGTCCAGGGCAGAAAAGCTCGGGGAAATCCCGGCATGGTGGGTTCCTGGAGCCGTGCTTGTCCCAGGCGGCTGGGTGGCAGGGACCAGCAGTGTCCCTTAGCACGGTCCTACCCCAATAAACCCGTACGTTAGCGCTGGGCTGACGAGACACTCGATGTGCCGCTTCAGCAGACGGAGCACGGGTCAGCTGCGATCTGGAGGTGCACGAGGATGCTTGTGAAAGAAGGGGAGGAGCAGAACAGGACTTTGAGGTGCTGATTGTAGCCCCTGGAATAGGGTAGGACTGGCTGGCTCGCATTCTGCGTGTGCACGTGCAAACCCCGTGTATTTCAGCAGGGCAGGTTGTAGGGTCCTGGAGAGAGAGTGCCTGCATGCGTGACGCGTGTGCGTGTTGGCAGTTTGCTTTACTCTGCACCGAGTTACATAGACTGGGGTGAAGGAAACCTCCCAAACACCCACTGTAACCGCTCCTGTTCTCTCTTTCCCCCGCAGAGGCACCTCCATCCTACGAGCAGAGCTGCAGCAGTGCCAACTCCAGCATCACCAACGGCAACTAGCCTCCCCCGCTTCGGGTCCCGCCGGCGCTGCCCACCCCCGGGCGCCACGGCTCACCTGCCTGCCGCAAAGTCTGGTACAGCACAAGGTGTCTTTCTGTCTCTCTGGCTGCTCGGTGGGGGGAATGGCACAGCCCGGCCTGGGCTTTTGAAGTCTCTTTCTAGGGAGGGGGGAAAAAACCAAAAAGGGCACCAAAGCAGCCCGCGTGTGTGCGTGGGAGAGATCTGGGAAACCAAGCCGTCTCCTGCTGCTGCACCAAGTGCTGGAGAACTGCTTCTGCCCCAGGGGTGCCCTCTGCAGCAGCCTGTGTTTAAAGTACTGTAGTCAACACTAACTGCTTTACTATCAAAGCACCTGCGATGCCTTATCTGAAACGCTCCTGACTTGGCATGTCTCCACTGTAGGTGAGGGCCGGGCTCTGTGGACTTTCTCTTCTCTTTTAGGGGCCATGTGCTCTCCAGAAATGCTTTTGACAGCCCTTCCTCCTTGTCCTCGTAGGTCCTAAGGGTAGCTGGAACAGGAGGTTTCTCGGAGTAAGCAGGTTCGAAAGGTCAGGGACTCTTAAAAAGCCAAAAGCACAAGCCCTTGCTATACCTGCTATGTTGTGGGGTGAGTGACTGGCAGCCTTTGATCCTCTCGCAGCCGGCTGGACCGCTGCCTGCGTGTGGTGAGAGGAGAGCGGGCTCTGGCAGCGGGGAGCTCGCTGGGGCACTCGCTTGTAACCCAGGAGGCTCTGGTGAGCTGTGGAGGGAGAGCCCGGCGTTGGCGCGGGCTGCCCACCGGCCTGCTGCTGGCCTTTTCCAGCAAGGGCAGCTCTCAGGAGCCCGGTGGGAGACAGCCCATCGTCGCTCGCTGCTGGACCGCAGCGCCCGGGATGAACAGCAGCAGTCAGCCTGCGAGCGGGGGGACCGGACCCCCCGCGTCCCATCTCCCACCCCCGCAGGCTGCCTCTCCATCCCAGCTGCCGCTGCCTTTGGCAGGCCAGAAGGACGTGACAATCAAGTTACACAGATCTGTGCGATGCTACCTCTGCGTCTGCCCAGGGACCCTGTCCGGGGAAGCCCTTCCCTCTGGCACGACCCTCCCTCGGGGCTGCGTCCCTCGCAGGAGCAGGCCGCGCCGGCGTGCCAGGGTGCTGGGCCTGGGGACTGTTCTCTCCGCCAGCCGGTGCTGGTTTACCGCGTGTCTCCCGAGCTGCAGCAGGATGCCAAAACGAGTGAGCGGGAACACAAACCACCGCGCCTCATTTGCAGCCTGCGCTGGACCTGGCAGGTCGGGGGAAGAAGCTGGTGGATGTAGAACAACATTTTTCTTTGTGCTTTTTTCCCCCCCCTGCTTATTTAGGTTTTTTAGTATTGACCGCCCAGGCTGGGGAAACCACAAACCAGATACTTGGAGAGCTGCAGGCGTGCGGCCGAGACCATGGGCTGCAGCCCTGGGGCACTGCTGAGCAGCGGTCTGCAGGCTCCTCGCGCTGGGCGGGCGATACCCCGCAGACCTGGTGGGAGCACTGCGGCCGAGCCCGCCGCAGCGCAGCCCTGGCAGGCAGCTGGGGACAAGCCCTGCTTTGCACTCTTTCTTTGCAAATGCTTTTTATTGGATTTGATTTTATTTTGTAAGTGTTGAACCGCTTTAAGGGTAGCGTAGCGAAGGTGCCATTCTGAGCAGTGCTGGCACAACACGCACCGATGTTGATAGAATGATTGTCATTGTCCCTGAATATATATATATATATGAGATGAAGTTTTGTTTTTAATGATTGAATTCATAAATACAAATTTTAATGCTGTATTTAATAAATTATTCTAAGAGAAATGCTGTGCTTTTTCATTCATTTCTGATGCTTAACCCTGTGCCTGTTCATGCCAAATCCAGGAATGCACCTTGCCGATTCCTTACGAAACGAAGGAAGCTTTTTGCTGTCACCGGGAAGGACGGTGACTTCTGCCAGGGCAGCGTGGGGGAAGCGAGCCCAGGGCAGCCTGACCGTGGCGCTGGGCCCGTGATTCTGCGTGGCTGGAGGGAGTTGGCACCACGTGGGCTCGGCTCCGGAGAGAGCAGCCCCCGCACCGCAGCGCTGCGTCCCCAGCCCCGTGTCCCGAAGCCGGCGTTTGTCCGTGTGGCCCACAGGGCTGGGGCTCTCCCCTGCCATACTGGAGAGCGGGCTGGTGGGGCGGGAGGGGAGAGCAGACTCTCCCTTCGGGAGGATGGAGGTGGAGCAGCCAAGGTCTGGCTGGAGACACCAGACCGTGCCCTCTCCGAAAGAGCCGTTGGGAGGAAACTTACTGAAAACGAAAGGCGGCTCCTCCCCGCTCCCGCAGTTGGGTGACGCCACGTCTGAAGCGTGTAGGTGTTGCCTGGGTGCTGTCAGCGCACGTAGCCCGAGGTGTGGTCTGTGCCTCAGACAGGAGGCTCCTTCTTCACCCTCTGCTCACCTTAGCTTCTGCCCGGCTTTTGTTATTCAAGCTGCTCTCCTCTGCCTGGTGGTCTGTGCCTGCCGTGGGAAGCATGCTTGGTACGCAGGGGCTCAAAGGCAGCTGCTTGTTGGTTCGTAGTGGTGTGACTCTTCCCCAGTGCTCTCCCTCTTCCTCCCATTTAGCTGAACCTGTTTTGCCCGGCTCAGCCCATAGCTCCTGTGGCCTTCCTTGCGGGCGGCAGTGCGTGTCTCTGCTCCCAGGCCTCAGCCCGAATCCCTTCCACACCTGGAAAATTCCCTGTCAGTGCTTCTGGATGTGCCGGGTTGGGCTACAGGCTCCCACCCCAGCAGGGGTCCGGGAGTGGCAGCCTGGGCCGGGACTGGGCTCCCAGTTCCTTGTTCTCCAGCCCTGAAGCTGAGCTGCTGGTGACCTATCCAGCCCACGCTCCTTCGCTGGAAAACCTGAACGCTGTTTGGTTGCTGTGGCTGGAGCCACCGGGCTGTCCTGCTGGACCCCCAGGCAGCGTGTCCTTCTCGGTGACCCTTCACCGTTGGCAAGGCGCCGTTGGTGGTGGAGACCGCGAGAGGAGAGGCTGGCTGCATCCCACGCCGCTCCGATGCTGTGCCCCGCATCTCCGCAGTGCTCCCGTGCGCTGCAGCTCGCTTACCCGAACTCGATCTGCTCCAGACTGGCCCTTCAGCCCCTCTTGCTGCATACGGTGTCCCCTCGGCAAGGCAAGGGCCAAGCGGGCACGCTCTTCCTCGCCGCTGAGGAGCGTCCATCCCTGCTGGCTGCTGTGGAGGGAGCAGGAGGGAGTCGGAGCTGGATCTCGTGGTGGTCCTCAGCTGGAAGAGTTGATGCGAGGGCTGGACACGCACAGCTCCTGCGAGGAGAGGCCTCTCCAAGGCGGCTCCAGCCGGGGTGCAGCAGGTCGGCACCCGAAGCTTCTCTCCGACCCCCCTCGCTGTTGTGCCGGCGGACGGAAAGAACCGGCGCAGTGCTGTGGTTTTCAGCGTTCCTGCCCAGCCTTGCCTCTCCCCCGGCGCAGCAGCAGGGAGCCAAAGCCCGGCATGAAGAGCTTCTTCGTGTTTCACGGGCGGCCCTGGAACAGCCCGGGGCTGCAGGACGGAGGAGGGAGCCCGGCTCTTCCGAAACCTGCCCGCAGCGTGGCCCCAGGGCACGGGGGGAGCGAGTGCTTTGGTGAGCGCGACGGGGCGAAACCCAGTGTTGGGGTGCGAATGTGTGCCCCTCTGGAGAGGGCGAGCGGGCGATCCCCCGTCCTCTGCTCACTGCGGTCCCTCTGCTCTGCAGCCCCTCGGGCTTCGACCTCCCCACGTCCTGGGGAGCTCCTGTGGGCCCCGGGCCATCCCCCTCTCTTCCTGAACTCCCAAAGAGGGAAAATAGACCCATTTTCGGAACCCAGCTCTGGGTGAAAACCTTCCATGTGGAGGAACTCGTTCAAATTCCTGGCTCAGGTTTGTAAGCAGTTGTTTCTGGTGTTGTTGAAATGAGGAGGGGAGGTGGTGGGGCGCGCGTGCAGCTTGTGAGCGATTGGTTTCCAAACTCAGCATTCAGTGGAAAATACCAACATTTCTTCTGTGCTTTTTTCTTTTTTTCTGCTGTTTCTTTTCTGTCCTTCGTGGCTGTCTTCTCGTCCCGCTCTCCACATGTGCCGCCTCCGTATTTTTGGCTTTTTCAGTGTTGTTTGTGTCCTGCTAAACCCCGCTTTGGCACCTGCCTGCGGGAGATGGGGAGAGGGGGGACGTGGAGCGCGAAGGCTCTGCGTGTTGGGCGGTGATTCTGTTTCAGCTTTCCACTGAACTTTCAGTGGTTTTGTAAAAGTAAGTTATTTTCTGCTGGGAATTTTTCCTGTTGAGCCAGTGCAAGAGAGGAGATAAAGGGGGTTCTGGGGTCTGTTTGGTTTTTACACTGTATTTTACAATATTTCCAGCTATCAGCAGCAGGAATGTCCCATCCCTCCTCCCCAGGAAAGACTGGTGGGGTGAACCCCTCAAACCTCGTGGCCTGTCTCGTACCGACGCTCGTGGCTGCGATTCGTGGTTCCTGTGGTTCTCTTTGCAGACCTGGGGGTTTTATACAACAACGTTTGTGATGGCTCTGCACAGCCTAAGACTTTATTTACTGGGTTTTACGTGATTTATTACTGGGTTTGAGGACGTAAACTGGCAGTTTTACACGTTTTGCACAGCTTCTGGGCAGTATTTTTGTGCTGGGTTTTAAACCGCCAAGTGTGAAGAACTGAAGATGTAAATAAAGATCGCGTTTGCGAGCCCGGGGGAGCGTTCGCTGGGGGTGGATGGGTGGCGAGACCCGCGGGGAGGGCCTGGCGCAGCTGGGGGGAAGAGGAGGCATCGCGTCTACGGCTGGAGCTCGGAAGCTGATTTACGGCCGACAGTGAAGCGCAGCCGCGTCTCCTCCGGCGCGGTGGGGCCCGCCGAGGTGGGCAGGCGCTGGTGGGCGAGCTGCGCCGTCCCTTGCTCCTGCGATGGAGACGGGCCCCGGCGGGCAGGATGCGGGCTGGCAGCCGGAGGAAGCACTGGGGCCGCTGGGATTGTCTCTTCCTGCTGGCAGGAATCCCGGGACGCGGAGGTCCGGCCCTGCTCGCCCTGCGCGGCGCGGGAGAGGGCAATGTCAGCGCGGCCGCAGCCATGGCCGCCATGGCGGGGCCCTTCTCTGGCTCCATGCTGCCCACGCAGAGTCCCCACCTCGCAGCAGCTGCGTCGGGAAGATGGGGAGATGGCTGTAAACCAGATTGTGTCCTCGCCCCGCTCGCTCCGTCCTACGAGGAGAGGCTGAGGGAGCTGGGCTTGTTCAGCCTGGAGAAGAGAAGGCTGAGAGGGGACCTTAGAAATGCCTCTAAATATCTGCAGGGTGGGTGTCAGGAGG
>Ga0065711_1050679_pt1 | contig 10708 bp, 10 predicted proteins | sample Hoacrofraction12_FD_59098 | JGI IMG/M metagenome (GOLD analysis project Ga0065711, IMG submission 59098) | Hoatzin crop microbial communities from Cojedes, Venezuela - Epithelial fraction 12 v2 (version 2) | ecosystem: Host-associated > Birds > Digestive system > Esophagus > Crop | place... | reverse complement strand
CCTGGACAAGGTCCTGTGCAGCCTGCTCTGGGTGACCCTGCTTTGGCAGGAGGGTTGGACTGGGTGACCCACAGAGGTCCCTTCCAACCCCTACCATTCTGTGATTCTGTGAAACACTGGCTTCATCCTGTGCCCTGGGTGAAGCAAGACGTGACTATGTACAGTGAACTGGATCTTGGTGTTTATTCTGTGCCACCTTGTGCTGAAACAGCTCGGTGCTTTAATGAAAATATGTTGCAATAACATGTCTCCTGGACCCATCTAACCTAAGCCGATGGTTAACCCAATCATTTCCCATCTGTGTGAGATCACATTTTTTTTTCCTTTGCAAGGCTTTCTGTTATAGAATGGTGTGGAATAGCTTGGGAAGAAGACTTTTCATGACCCCTGTTAAAGATTGCTCTCAGTTTTTGCAGGTGCATAGAAAATCTGAACCTTCTGAACTTAAGTACTGTAGGGTGAATCTTGTGTGAATGCTGCTGGTTCTACTTCACCTCTGGCTGCACTAACTGGGCTGACTGGACTCTATCCTACTGAGGTGAGAAGTGGCTGAAGGCCAGTGACTTCCCTGCAGCAGGTCAATGACTCTCAGGTAAGTAGGCCAGCGTGAGGATCTGGTTTGAGAGCTTCAGCTTGCATTACATGAGTGAGAAATTTCCTCCAGTGGAGGAGCTGCTGAGTGAAACTCTTCTGTTCTGGCTCCCTGTTCCTCTCCTCTGGTATTTTCCTTGCACCTTTGGCTTGATGTACTTGGAGGTGGTTTTCATGTGGATCTTGAACAGAGAAGACACTGCTGTCCATGGTGTCCATTTGGTGTTGTAGTCAAGCCAAATGTGCCCATCACCTCAATGACTTTGTCCTTGTCGCCCTTCTCATCTTGGAGGCTGGCTTTGAGAGGGGCTTTATGAAGGCCCCTGACTTCCCATCTGCCTGGAAGACACTGCTCTTCCCCATCCTACCTGTAGCAGAACTGAGGCAGGCATTGGCAGAGGAGTCCGGTGGGAAATACTGCTGGCACGAGAGCTGAATCCAAGCTCTTCAGAGACCCCTGCCCACCCTGACTTCATCTGCTGCTGGACCAGGTGGTTGTGGTCATGTTGCCTGGGCAGAAGGACGATTGCCCCTGCCTTGCGAGCAGCCCCCATGGAGCAAGCCTGTATCTGGAGGAGGCATTACTGCAGAAATTTTGGCAGGGCTCCTGCTCATCTTTTGTGCTTGTGGAGCAGCAATAGCGGCTGCTTCGTGCCCTCTCCAAGCCAGGAGAGAGAAGTAGGTCAGAATTTGCATTCTTTGCCTGGCTTCTCTGCATAACTTGCACGCTTCTCTTTCTTTTTTTTTAAATTCGGGTCCTCTTTTTAAATGAGCTGTTCCTGTACATGCGTGTTCCTTGGGCTCCCCTGAATCGGAGGGTGAAGTCTTAAATTCAGATGTACAATTGGGCTTCAATGTGTGTCTTCTGTCCAAGAGCGCTTTTGGGAGACTCCTCAGACTCTGAAGGGCTGATCCCAGCACGTAAAAATCAGAAATAAAAGCTTGGGGCAGTGTCTTCATTTTTGGCTGTTGCATTGCCTGGATCAGGATTTGAATTTTCTCCTGTAGCTCTTTTTGCATGACAAGAGCAAGTAATTGGGATGAAATCATCCATGCTGCAAACATGATGGTGAGATTTCTTTTCGGTGCTTCTCTGTGTTTCGTTGCTGGTTTGCAATGTCCTGATGGGGAGGGGGAGAAGAGCTCAAGTGCAGCAGGCAACCGGAGAAGCATCTGAGCGTTGCTGAAGTGCTGCAGGGCAGTCAAAGGATCGTTTCGTCATGGTTTTGTGCACTGTGAGGGGGGGAAAAAAGAGCTTTGTTTAACAGCGCTCTGAAATACCAGGCGTGCCAGATGAGGTCTGGTGTGATGAGTGCGGAGGCTGGGACCAGAGAGCGGGGTTAGCAGATGGGCTCTGTGGTGGGGAGCATCCTTGTGTGAATATATAGATTTTTTTTTTTTAAGGTGCAAAGGGCCACCATCCATCCACGTCAGGGTTGGTCTGTGCATGATGTGTGCGTTGCCTTGTAGCATGATGGCAATTTGTCTTGTAGTTTTGGGAGTGAGAGGGTGTCTTGTTAGGATTTCTAGCTCTCATTGCTGTTTTCTTTTGCCCAGTTGAAAACAAGGTTCAGTTTCCTGCATGATTCAGTCTCTAACAGTTTTTTTTAGTAATCTAGCTAAAAAGGGGAATGTAACATAACTTCCTGAAATTGGGTGATTTTTCTTAGGGGAGGGTTTCAGCCTGTGAAAGAAGGCAAGAAAAACCTGCTGCATGATTCTGGTCGCACTTCATCTGTGTAGGTGACTTTTGCTGTGGGCTTTTTGTGGTTATATTCTCTAGGGGCCTATTTGCTTTTTTTTCAGCTTGGAATACAGAGCAAATAGCATGGTCTGAAGACGGGTATAGGCAAAAGTGATAGAAACCATATTAATGTGACATGATCATTGTCTTCGTGGATTTTCACTATGCTTTTTAAGTAGGGACAATATTTCACCGAGGCTTTTGCTTTGTATTTTTTTGTAGCATGTACGCACATCTAGCCCCAAAATCACTTTACGGAGGTTTCAGGGTGGCTTACCTACTGTATCTGCTTTACGCAACCTGAATCTGAGGCTTGTACAAACAGCCGGCGATGTCATGTCTGTTCCCATTTGTGCCTTTTTCGCTAACGTTTAGCTGTCAAAAAGTGTCAGCAGCTTTGCGATGTGTCTGTGCAAGAATGACCTTTTGGGAGCTGAACTTTTCCCCATCCTGCCCTGCTATTTAATCTCTGTCCTTGGGGCTTTCGCGTCTTCAAGCCTGGATAGTAGGAAGGCTGCTTGAAAGTAAATAGAAGATAGAGTCTGAGTCTTCTTAAAGGGTTGGAGGAACTTAATTTGAGGGTAGGTTTGGGAATTGCAGTGACTGCAACGAAAGCACGTTTGATTTCTTTTTGTTCCCTTGCGTACCTGCCATCCAGCCTGCTGTTCACGTTAATCCATACGGATGTCCTATTGTTCCCTTCGGGTATTAAGTTTTTAATTGTGCTGTCGTGTCTTAAAAGCAGTGTGTCTGCATGCTGAGAAGCGCTTTGCAGAGTTGCGTGGCACGTGGGTGTGTAAAAGATTGTCCGGGGAGGAGAGGTGCTGCAGAAAGGGGCTATTGTCTTTCCGCTTGAAATATCCTCGGAGACGAAACGCATCATGCACGTGTGTGTGCATGAACGTAGCTCATCCTCCCCACCCAGGGCACTCTGCCGTCACGATTTATAGGGACTTTTAAGGTAACGTGATTTTGTGGCTGCAACTTGCCTCCTCCATCGTGTATTCCCATTTCCAGCAAACAAAGAGGGGAATCATGTGCTGGTTTTGCAACTGAGATGGTGGTTCCTGTCCCTGGATGATGCTGTGGTCAAGCAGGATTGCTACGAAAGTCTTGTTACCCTTTGCTCAAGATCCCTGTCTCTATAAAGAGCTTTCCTCTCTGTGTTGTGTTGCATCTGACCTGCCCTTCATCTCCAGGTGTGGCTCAAAGAAACCAGTATTATTCTGAACTCTTAAACTTCTCGCTTCTCTCCGTTTAGCTGTTAATGCCCAAGTGGTATTTGTACGTTGGGCAAATGTCTCAACCTGTTCCATGTGCGCTGAATAGCACCCAGATTGCTGCAAAGAATAGCTCAATGGGTGCTGAATCTATGCAGAAATCTGCCCTCCTTGGCCTAGATCTGGAGTCTTATCTCCATGTTGCGTCGATAACAGCGTGCAAAATGTTAGAGCTGTGGTGCAGGTGGACTCTTGGCCACCTTCTTTTTCTAGTTTTGCTGCAAGATTCCAAATTGTGTCAGTTGAACCATCTCATGAGGAGAATTTCAAAGCTCAGCAAGATTAAAATGTATGATGAGTTGCTTCTGCCTCTAGGACCTGATTTTAGCAGGAAATCAATGATGAACTTTGGCTTCTTGTGCAATCTTGTAAGCAGGGGGATGATGAATGGATATCAATTCAGCTCCTACTAGGCAATAACTGCAGCTGGATATCCTTTCAGCTAATAAACTGCACTGTAACTTAAAGGAAGAATTCGGGACTGTCATAATAAAAAGACAGAAATTATCGTAAATACAACTTATGGCTGCCAAGCTGAAGATGAAGAACTTGGTAGTGAGAAACTATTCTGGAGAGCATTTACTTCATAAAGGAGGGAGAAAAGCTGCTGATGGCTCCTGCCTTTGGGAGTCTCGTGCTTCAGCCTCCGTAGTAGCGGATGTTTGTTACAAATCATGAATGTGCCATTAAAAAAAAAAAGTAAATCTCAAACTTCTTGCCAAGAATACTGACTGTCCTCTTAAAAGCTCTCATTTTTTTGTGTTTAGGAGGAGCCCTGTGCTGGAGATGTGGCAGGAGTTACCTGTCACAGCAGTGATAAAGGCTAATGCAGTAGAGCTGGTAGGGGAGAGGTGACTTTTTTTTTTTAAATGAAATGCAGTGATATTTGTTTAAATGGCATCGTTGACATTGGGATTGGCTGATGTTTGCTCTGTATCTGCTGGAGCTGATGCCATATCTGCTTTTCTCCCACTCAATGGTCAGCTCCAGCAGATTGTTTAGGTTTTATTTTGGGGCAAAGCAGATGATCCGTTTGGCTCTGCAGCCTTCAGCGTGATACATGAGAAGCTTGAAATTTGCTTGTGCCACTTGCTAAATTTTCCTAAATAAAACCCAGGCTTATTCTGATGTCTAAAAAGGTCATCTTGTCATGTTTGGTTGGTTTCTAGAGTCTGTAGAGAAAGGTTGGGGTTACCAAGCAACCAAGATACAGGTTTTTTCTGAAACTTACCATAGAATGTGGCAGACCCAGGATGTTAACAGTCTTGGGAGGGGAAAGAAGTGATTTGTGAGTGTAACAACTGTAATAATGTCCTTTTTGGGTGGGCTGTAGGAAAAGTTTGCAAACCTCCTTGCGTGCCCCTGCTACATTTAGGTGCTCATGAGCATGTCACACCCTCTTCCTTCTAGGGCTTTCTTTCAATCACTTCCACTTGATAAGCCTGAGTGGGAGCGGGGAAAAGGGGGAAAAATCCTATATACTGGTAAGTTCAAGCTGTTCCTGTAAGAGTAAAGAGAGTGGCAAGGATGACATTGCTCTGAAATACACTCTGGATGTAGTGAAAGCCTCGGTGATTTGTTGTCTCGTTTGTTCTCTGATCTACTCTCTGTGCTCTGCTCCTTCCTCCAGCGATACCCACGGATTCTGGTAGGGGGCTGGAGCTGATGCTCTGAGGATGCCGCTGCTTGTGTTTTGCTCATCCTGAAATAATGTTGATAACAGGAGGAAGCTCTGAAGATTAGGGATACTGGCTCCTGCAAGATGCAGAAGTTTGTAACTATTTAGCTTGCTCCCTTATAAAATTTTTAATTACTATTTTTTTAATAAATAAAAATCCCCAAATCTCTATTCTTATCTCCTTGTCTTGATAGAAAAGAATTAAGATGCCGTTATCTGTGCATAAAAACCTCAACGTTTTCTGCGAGGGCCTCACTGTGCTGCTGCAGAATGGATGTGTCTTGATGTAATTTCTCTGTAGAAGAGGTCTCTTGGGGACAGACAAAACAAGCTGCAGGGAGTTCAGTTGTGAAGATAATGTAATAACAGAAGCCTTTGCATCCTTTCCAAGCAAGCCTAGGAGATCCTGTTACTTTGCACCTTGTCTAGTTCCTTAAGTCTCTGAAGAAGGGGCCAGGAACTGGGGAATCTGATGGGAAAGCTGGTGGCATAGGGTTGGGGTTTACCAACTCAGGGTCATCTCAACTCTTTTGATCTAGCGATAGAAGAAACCAAAACCATTTCCCCATGTGCAAGGCTGTCTGAAATATACGGTATGTTCCCCTTCGTGCTACTTTCCTTAACAGGGTGGTGTGACCTTAGTGGCACAACCACTGAGTCTGTTCCTATCTGAAAGCCAAGAAGCCCTATATTTTGGAAACTTTTCATAGATAAAGTGGAGGCAGTGGCTCATGGTGGAGAGAGACTAAACCAGTGTTGTGAGCTTTAAGCACAGCCTATGGCATCCAGCTGTGTTTTGACCGCTGCGGTGGTGGGATAGTGGGACTGGTTGGCCGCCTTCTGGCGCAAGGCAGGGAACTGTCAGTGCAGGGAATTTATAACGGGGCCTCCAGCAGCCTGTTTCGTGTTGGCTGGACATAAGGCCGGGTCTAACTTGGGTCTGGTCTGCAGACAGCAGCGTAGTGTTGAGTTGTACTCGTTACCTTGAAGTTGAGTGCAATCTAGCTATGTGCTGGCTGTGGACCATGTGGAGCTCTTTGCAGCCAGGACCTAACTGCCAGCAGGATTATCTGCTGCCATGTAGTTCAGGTGTTTCAGGCAAGACTGTTAGGGCTTTCTATGAAGATTAAGAAATTGAGAAGAAACTTCCCTTGAACCCTACTGGGAAGGATCCCATGCTAGCGAAAGGTGCTGCTTACTAAGTACCCTACTACCAAAGAATGGCTGGCTCTACTGCTTTCTACAGTTTCTACAACATGTCTATCTGAGGTTATTTTTTTTGTACCTGGAGGCCAGCCACCAAAGTTGGGGTCATCAGATTTGCAGATCTGTCAAGTAAATGGCCTAGGTTTTCGTGTGCAGGTTTGAAAAACAACAGGTTTGACATGTCGGTTTAGCTAAGGAGGAAACCCAGGGGCTTTCAGGAGCCTGTGTTTAAAATGTCTACTTTGAGCTCAAGGAGAGATTTAAGAGAAATCACGCTTGCATCCCCATAAAAACTGAGCCACCTGTTACGGAGAGGGTTCTTGAGCTTGGGTGCGCTGAGCAAGCTGCATATGCTGGGTTCACACCTGTGGGCTGAACAAGTGCTAGGTGGCAAAGATGCTTCTCCAGCTTGGGGAACAAAACCTTATTAAGCCGTGAAAAGAAACATGAACAGCATGTTGAAAGATGGAGCTAGACGAGATATGGAGCTGCCTCTGTGTTTTCACTCTAGAGGGGTGCTGTGAAGCCAAACAGATTGAGGACCAAAGCGTAGGTGGTGTGTGAAGAAGGTGCTTGTGTAACATCACCAGAATAGAAATGGGTGCACTGATGCTCTTACTCTTGTCCCTGCTGCTGGAAGCAGGTGCTATCAGCTGTTTGCAAAAAAAAAAAGAAAGGTTTCAGCCAGTTGAGACTAAATGGAACAAAAAAGGAGAAAATGTGAAGCTCTTGAGAGCTTTGCAGAAGACGGAACAGCAAACAACTCCATTTGAAAATGCCTAGAAGCTAAGCTGGTTTTACGAGACATTAGTAATATTGGGACAGTGTGTTTTCTAGCCCAGTGAAACTGTATCACCCTTTTTAAAATACTACTGGGGGTGATCCAAGCTCTAAGGGGTGAGGACTTAACTGGAGTCTCACAGGCTACTCGATAGTTTGCAATTGCTGTGCTGCTGAAGAGAGAAATGGGCTTTCTTGGAAAGTGGTGTGATCCAAAACCCCAACTTGCTGGGATATCAAAAATTACTAAGAAAGCTTAAAGTTAATAGTTTGGATTAAAGAGAGAGAAGATGGTGATTTACAGCACTTTGGTCAACGTGGCCAGCTTGAGGGGTTTACCCTGGAAAAGATGTTTCCATCCTGACCAGCCGCACTTCTTGGGAGTTTATATGTTGGCTGTAAACCTCAGGCTGGTTTAAAACTTGGTAAAGCGCTAGAAACATCCATTTAAAAAGGGAGGAAAAAGGGAAAATACTAAATTCTCCTGAGTGTGCTTTCCAAGTCACTTCTAAACATAGCACAAGTGGTGGTCTTTTTCCCAGGTCACTGGGTTGTGCTCTCCCTGGCCAGGAGGCAAAGACACCTCTCCAAAACTTCTTTGCTGTATAGAAGCTGCCTGAGCACTGCCTTCCTTGCTTCTCTACAGCAGCTTGATAATGGGAGAAAAGTTGGCGTGGGTCTATGAAGGAAATACAGCACCTGAGGGCTTTCAAGATCCTGAAAAGCCTTTTTTTCCACATTGGCTAGCAAGAAATAGTTTGTTCTATTTGCTTTCTGTGTTTTCACAGAATTACGGAATGGTTTGAGTTGGAAGGGACCTTTAAAGGCCATCTAGCCCAACTCCCCTGCAGTGAGCAGGGTCATCTTCAACTGGATCAGGTTGCTCAGAGCCCTGTCCAACCTGGCCTGGAATGTTCCCAGGGATGGGGCATCTCCCACCTCTCTGGACAACCTGTGCCAGTGCCTCACCACCCTCGTGATACTTATGATACTTTGAGATGGCATCACTCAGCGCATGGATGTGCCTTGCTCATAAATATGCTTGCACAATGCAGTTGACACCAGTGTGTCAGTGGCAGCCCTGGGTGGGAGACGGCCTAGGACTGGTGCAATGGGCAACAGAGTCCAGCTGTGTTTTCTGCAGAACAGGACCATATTTTGCCTTGATTAACGAGATAAGGCAATGAAGGCTCACAAGCATATATGCAGAGCTGTAGGGCTCCAGTGTTCCCAAGCATGCTCGAAAGGAGTTAAATCCTTTTGCCTCAGCTTCTTCTCTTCTGTGTGGATGCTCTTCCTGGAAGTGAACTGAGCTTAGAGAACATGGATTCTGGCTACCTTGTAAGGGCAGGTTTTGGGTGCTGAAAGCTAGGTGCTGCTCTGGGGTCGAGTGGGTTTTTAAGCCTGGCTCTGATCAAGCAGTCTGGAGAATACAAAGCATTCCTCTGTAATTTACTGTCAAGTAATTTCTGAGAACTTATTGGAATGCTAAACCTGGATTTTTGGCAGTCTTACATTCCTTGAAGAAAATTATTTCTGTACATAAATGTAAAATCAGAATAAATAGTGCAGCTTGGGAGGGAGCTCAGGAGGCCATCTAGTCCAACCACTGCTCAGGTCAGCTATGAAATAATGTGAAGAGAAAGCTGCTTGAATAACCCTGCCAGCTGGATCTTGTGCACTGCCAGAGCCTGGTATGATGTCAGATGCGTCGGCCGACTCTCAAAGCACTGCTAGATGAGCAGGAACTACCACAACCTTGCCCTGTATGATGTGGAGAAGTGGGAGCCAAGGGGTCTAGGTCTGCTCTGTGTGTGACTGATACTCAATTCACAACAGAATTTAAAAAAAAAAAAAAAAAATCAAGTGCTCTTCTTTGCATTGGCTAGAAGAGGAGACATTATCTAGCAGTTGCTTGGATTTCTTTTGGCCTGCTTTGAAGTAAAAGTAGTAGAATCAGTGGCTCACTTGGAGAGCGTGGGAAGAATACGCGAAGTGATTCATGTCACTCATTTCACATCTGTGGGCTTAGAAGAGCCAAAGAAGGTAACTAGTTTAACTTGGTTAGCTTTAGTGGGTGCGGAGATTAGAATTACTTGTTTTTGTGAGCTAGGCATCTTCTGTCTTGTTCACGCTTGGGAATTCTTGATCAGCTTCTTGCTGACTTGAAGATGCATGTATTTGTTTCTTCCCAGCTTTCTTGGCTTAATAGCTTCTGCAACTAGATTTATGTGATAGCTAAGCTGTGGTTTGATCACGCTGGAAAAGGTAAAACACTACTTTAGGTGTTGTTTCTCAGTCATTCCATTTAGTGTCTTTGCAGGAGAAACAGTTGCTGCCTGGTCAGGAAAGTGCTCTGTGGTCTAATAGCTAAAATACTTTAATTTGGGGGAGGTAGGTTGCTTGTTGTACATCTCTGAAATGAGTAGCTTCTGTAAGGCTGGGGCCAATAGAGATCTGGAAGATGTGCAAATGATGTCAGAATTCAGGTCAGAGAAGAAAGCGCTTCTCTCCCATTGTAACCTAGAAGGTCTCTTGCATAACTGTTCTTAAACCAGCTTAAGAGATAGCAGAGATGGAAAAAAACTAGTCAAACATTGCTGATAAGCCCACCGAATAAAAAATGGATCATTTTACTGTGAACAAAGAAGGACCTGTTGGAGGTAATGGTCTGCTAGAGATTGACAGAGAAATTCAAGCTACTGTCCAATCAGCCAGGAGCCAGATAGACCTGCTGTCACTCCTCAGCTGGACTGTAATAGTAACCTTGATGTGAAGATACCCGTATTGGTTTACAAATTGTGTCCTAGCTGGGACAGCAAAGTCTTCTAGTTTTGGCAAGCAACTTGAAAGCTCTATCTCCCATGCCTTCCCTAGACCATGACGCTCACATCTCATGATGCAGGGGGAATCGGAGGTTGGAAACTCCTGCAGTGATGAAGCAGATAGAGCATTATTGTCAGATTCCCTGTTTTCAGTTCAAAATCATAGAATCGTAGGTTGGAAAAGACCTCAAAGGTCATCAAGTCCAACCATCCACCCAACACCACCATTCCTACTAAACCATGTCCCCAGGTGCCACATCTACGTGCTTTTTCAACACCTCTAGGAATGAGGACTGAACCACCTCCCTGGGCAGCCTGGTCCAAGGCCTGACCACTCTTTCAGGAAGGAAATTTTTCCTAATATCCAATCGAAACCTCCCCTGATGCAACTTGAGGCCATTGCCTCTCGTCCTATTGCTGGTTACTTGGGAGAAGAGACCAACCCTTGCCTCACTACAATCTCCTTTCAGGTAGTTGTAGAGAGCGAGAAGGTCTCCCCTCAGCCTCCTCTTCTCCACACTGAACAGCCCCAGCTCCCTCAGCCGCTCCTCATCAGACTTGTTCTCCAGACCCCTCACCAGCCTCGCTGCCCTTCTCTGGACAC
>Ga0065711_1050683_pt1 | contig 10709 bp, 5 predicted proteins | sample Hoacrofraction12_FD_59098 | JGI IMG/M metagenome (GOLD analysis project Ga0065711, IMG submission 59098) | Hoatzin crop microbial communities from Cojedes, Venezuela - Epithelial fraction 12 v2 (version 2) | ecosystem: Host-associated > Birds > Digestive system > Esophagus > Crop | place... | reverse complement strand
TTTTTTTTTTTTTTTTTTTTTTTTTTTTTTAAATTTTTTTTAGTGGAACCTTGTGGGGGATACAACAAAGATAACAAATAATCTGGCAGCCTGTTGTCAACCTTGAAACAGGGCTTCCTGTACCTTTACGACTGTATATGCTGTACAGACCTAATTGTACCCAGCTGCTCTTTATTCTCCATAGACAAAAGTGTGTAGCTCCAGTGAGCGGATGTCCTCCCCTTGCCCTGTAATCTTGGCCTGCGAAGCTCTTGGCTTCGTAACATCTCCACTTGCCATATTGCTCCTTGCTAAGGCGTTAGCCAGCCTTGGAAAGGGGGCAGAGAAAACTCTCCCTCGGCATGCTTGTTTGCTGTGCCTTGCATAAAATTATTCTGAACAGTTGTTTTTATCTGCCTTCACTTTTCGCCCAGAGATGTGGTATTAAAAGGAGTCCCCTCCAGAAGAAAAACTGGGAGATTCATTCAGGTGACAGGCTGAGACACTGTCGTAGTCCTTGGGCAACATTTCAGATGTTGCTAACAACCTCATTATCTAAAGGGTTTTCTTTGGGGTTTTGGGGTGTGGTTTTTTTGGGGTTTGATTGCTTTGTATGTTTTTTTTCAAATAACCTGGAATACTTCATTTCTATGAAGCGGTTGATTTATAATGTGACCTGAAACACCATTATGTAGTGTATGTTTTTGTGCCTGCCATTTACAGATGTTGGAAAGCTGGCACAATTTTATTTTTTTAATTGTGCTCGTTTTTGAAAGGACAAATGAAGAAATTTGAGCTGTCTATGTGGGTGTGTGGGGAAGGTATGTGAATAGCTTGCCCATCTTCATAGCACTAATATGCATTCAGTAGGGTCTTTTTTGAGTGATTCTGTTTATTCTTCTAATTAGAGTTTGTGCTAAATTCATTGTTTACCCTGTTTTGACTGGGAAAGCATGCCTTATACAGTGTTGTTGTGTTCCAGTTGTACATGTATCAGCTGTTCCGGAGTTTAGCCTATATCCATTCCTTTGGGATCTGCCACCGGGATATAAAACCACAGAACCTCTTGCTGGACCCTGATACAGCTGTTCTAAAACTCTGTGACTTCGGAAGGTAGGTGCATCTGTGGCCTGAAACTTGGTGAAAACAGCTTACTTCCAAAGTGAACCTGGGTGCAGCTTTGCAGAGAGATCTTCTGTGTTCGTCGGAAGGTCTTCATTTGTAGTTTTGAAAGAGAAATCACTGATATTCTGCTTTCCTCTTAAAAGGAGTTCATATGGGGGGGCAGGGGGGGAAAGCTGGCAAGGGATATCAAGAGGGAGGGAGTTGAAGTTCAAGCCTGTTATTTATACAGGTGTTAGAAAAATAAAATAAATACTGTGTCACATAGGGAAAATACTATGCTGCGGAAAAATAAAACCAAATATTAGGGTGAAATGTGTTTGGGGAAGAGACTACAGGCACAGTGGCATAGTAACCTAAAAAGGCTAATGTTACACTTTATTACTCTACTTGTACTTCAAATACTGTAGAGGCTTCAGATCAGAAGCAACACTTCTAGATGAAGCTCTTAGAGAGTGGACGTCTGTATCCTGGCTTCCAGTGGCACATTTATTTCCACTATCCGTTCAAGTGAATCACCTTTGGAGTCCAGTCCCCATCTGAGAAGTGATACAGAAATTCTGGGAATCCACACTGAGACAGCAGACAGATGTCACTCTGGGAAAGTTCAGTCTTTAGACTGTGCTATAACTTTGCAGACTAAATAGTTAGGGCATATGTGTGAGAGGTCACGGAAGCTGCTGTTGCTAAATTTGCTTGCCTGTAGTGAGTGGGAATGTCAGATGGTGGTTATTCAAGCAGTGCATCGTCATGCCTGGTGGCTCGGGAATCTCCTCCTCAGCTTTACCTCACCAGGGTTGGAGCAAAACGGGAGTCATGCTGAAACTCAGAAGTAACAATGCATAAAAAAGAGGTGATACTTCCTCTGTGTTAACAGTGGGAATTTGTTAATTGTAGTTTCTATACAGAAACAGAAAATTGAGACTTTTAAAAACAGGCTAAATGGGTGGTGGGAGTCCTTTTTCCCTGAAGGCTGAGAGGAGTGTCTGGAAGGCTGGCCGTTGGATTTGGCTGGCTTGCCACTCTGCTGGGTTTGGTGTTACTTAAGTGAAAGTCATACTTCTGAAAGGGCAGTTTTGTCTTCCAGCTCCTTTCCATCAAACACTTGGTGTTATTTAAGAATGAAGTATATTATGTTCATAGGCGCATTCCAGAAGTAATGTGCTCTCATGTTCCTTCATTTCCTTAGGTTCTTCCAAAGGTAGTGGTTGGGGCAGTACTGTAGGTTCGGTCCTTTGTAGCTGATCTCTTGCTGTATAAATGAAGTCTTCATGTTAATCATGGACCATTGACATCAGACTACAACAGCAAAGGTTTTTTTACATTGTCACCCCCTACCCCTTTTGCCTCATACCACACTCCCTTGAACAGCAAAGAGCCAGAATATTCTAATGGAAATGGGAGGAGGGGGGAACAACAAAAAACACACCAGAAAAACCCCGTAACTCTCAGTTCTGGCGAGTATCCAGTGCTTTTGAACCTCAACAGGTAGCTACATTTGACTGAACCGTATTCTGTCCTCTTTTTTCTTTGTAAACAAACCTTTGTACCTGGCAAAAGACAACTGCCAGCCAAAAATCTGACCCTATTTATCACCTAGGCTGTAGTCAGAATTTCCTTTGCTGTGTCCAGTATAAGGTAGCTGCTTGGTGGATTGGAATGATTTCATGGTATATCATTGAGTCTGTGGCTTGCATCAACTTAGAAGAACATGGGACTTTAGCCTTTAGGAATTAGTGGTGAGTGAAGAGTGCCAAAGCTTAATGTTGGTCTGCACTGCAGTCTTGCAGAACTATTCGTTACTGAAAGTATTGTTTCCTTTTCAGTGCAAAACAGCTGGTTCGTGGAGAACCTAATGTCTCATACATCTGCTCTCGGTACTACAGGGCACCAGAGTTGATCTTTGGAGCCACCGATTATACCTCCAGTATAGGTATGTATGTGTATTTGTTGAAACCTATACCAACTGCATATGTTTTTATTCTGTAGTTAAGTGTAAAGGTTTCCAGAGATCTCAGATGTAATCCCCAGAGGCAGAATTTTGTTGTAAATGGTCAGGTACCATGGCTCAACAAAATGCACACATTTTGTAGATGGCTGCTGTGATTTCTATGCTTTTTGAGATTTCAGTGTCAATTACATTAGGAAAGGGGCTTTTTTTAATGTATGGGGGGGGAAATCTGATTTCAAACAACAAAAATCCGAGTAGTTCTGCCATTTAGTTTAAAAGTGGGTGTGAGATCTCAAGCCAGAAAAGCATTTTGGTGACTTAAAATAACTATAAAGAATGACTGTAGAAATATCAATGACTGCTTCTGATATGCTGGGATTTAGACATAAATAATTCTGTAACTTATTAACATGGGTTTTAATAAAGAGTTTTTAGTAGGAAAAATGTGGCCTAATGATCGGCTTAAACTAAACTAAAACTAAACTCTCTTCACAGTTTTAATATATTGTGTACAGAAGTCTTTCTGATTCTTCTTATTCTTATTCTGTTAGCTTTTGCTGTCCTTTAGTCATTATTTTTGAACATAAAGACTACTACTTTCTAATACCTGGCACATAGCTTTGTCATGGAAATGTTAGAGAAGCTGGAGGTTTTGGCAGAGGACAGGGAACAGCCACGTCTTCCTCCATTCTGAAGACCTGAAAATGAACAGCAAAATTAAAAAAATCGTAAAAATGCACCGCAGTGTGTTGGCTGGTTGTGGGTAACTCTCTCAGGTTTTTTTTAGTCAAGGTATTCCCTGGGCTGCTTCTAAGTGCTGCTGCTAAAGAGATGAGATTTGGCTCTCAGACTCATCAATATCATGCTAAGCTTTTACCTTGCTCATGGACTTGAGTCACTTAAGCAAGGATTAATATGTTCAAAAGCATTTGGAGATCACGATCAAGTCTTGGCAAAATATGTTTACAGCCAGTTATAATTTGTTTAAAGTTAGTATATTCTAACTAGTGTTAAACCCAGTGGCTAGCTGGCTCTTTTCAGCTCTGGAGTTCTTTGAAAAAAGAAGCGTTTCTGAAGACTTACCTGCTCTCCCTATTTTTTTTTTTTGCCATTAGTTATTCTTCAGTACGCACTCTAAGAGTTGCAGTCAGTGGCTCCATGTCCAGATGGAGACCAGTGACGAGTGGTGTGCCTCAGGGGTGGGTACTGGGGCCAGTGCTGTTTAATATCTTTGTTGGCGACATGAACAGCGGGACTGAGTGCACCCTCAGCAAGTTTGCCAATGACACCAAGCTGTGTGGTGCAGTCAACAAGTTGGAAGGAAGGGGTGCCATCTGGTGGGGCCTGGATGGGCTTGAGAGGTGGGCCCGTGCGAACCACATGAAGTTTAGTAAGGCCAAGTGCAAGGTCCGGCACGTGGGTGGGGGCAATCCCAAACACAGATACAGGCTGGGCGGAGAGTGGCTCAAGAGCAGCCCTGAGGAGAAGGAAATGAGGGTACTGGTGGATGAGAAGCTGAACATGAGCCGGCAATGTGTGCTTGCAGCCCAGAAAGCCAACCGTATCCTGGGCTGCATCAAGAGCAGCGTGGCCGGCAGGTTGAGGGAGGGGATTCTGCCCTTTTACTCCGCTCTGGTGAGATCCCACCTGGAGTCCTGCGTCCAGCTCTGGAGCCCCCAGCATAAGAAGGACATGGATGTGTTGGAGTGGGTCCAGAGGAGGGCCACGAAGATGATCAGAGGGCTGGAGTACCTCTCCTATGAGGACAGGCTAAGAAAGTTGGGGCTGTTCAGCCTAGAGATGAGAAGACTGCGGGGTGACCTTACGGCAGCCTTCCAGTACCTGAAGGGGGCCTACAGGAAGGATGGAGAGGGACTTTTCACAACGATGTGTAGCAATAGGACAAGGGGGAATGGCTGTAAACTAAAAGAGGGTAGATTTAGATTAGATATTAGAAGAAATTCTTCACCATGAGGGTGGTGAAACACTGGAACAGGTTTCCCAGAGAAGCTGTGGCTGCCCCCTCCCTGGCAGTGTTCAAGGCCAGGTTGGATGGAGCTCTGAGCAACCTGGTCTAGCGGAAGATGTCCCTGCTCATGGCAGGGGGTTGGAACTAGATGATCTTCAAGTTCCCTTCCAACCCAAACCATTCTATGATTCTATGTATTGTGGCAGTGCTTGCATATCTCCCTGTTAGAAAAAAGAGGCAGAACCATAAGAAGTCTGGTGAAAGTCGTGGCACAATAAAGGTAAAAGGACAGAACTTATTTAATGGCTGACTGCTGCCAAAAGGGGCAGACCCAGTTCTACTCTTTCTTGCCCCTGGATACCTTAGCTCTCACAGTTTACTGTTTAATACGCTGATTCAGCTTCAAGTAACAAGAGAGTTTTGGTTAGATTAGCTTTCTGCTACATTAGTGAGTTGAATTGGCATTACTGTGTAGTCTGATAAGCAGCAGAGCCCAGGTAGAAGCAAAGTGGCGGGAGCTCATGAGTGAGAAGAAGGTGGGTGATGCTGGTTGACATCTTTTTACCAGCTGAGAGCTAACAGATGGGCTCAACTGCTTTATCAGAGTGCACTGAGACAACTTGTTTCAGAGGATAACGGCGTAAAACATTTTGGGTGTCACCAGAAGAGACTGCTTTATAGATAAGCCTGTGAGATGTCTCTTACTCCAACTGTATAATGACTTTAATCTTCCACTTTTCTGCAGACCTTTTTTAAAGTTGCTTTTTCCATTTTTGTTTTCTTATCTGCTGATATCTAAAATGGTTCTCATAAAAATAGCATTCTAAAGTGAGGAGTCCATTTTCCACTTGCCAAAAACATTGGTAATTTCAAGCGTTGTTCAGACTTTCTCGTGCCACCCCCCAAAAAACACTGTCCTCCCCAAGCCCCTTCTCTGAAACTTGCACAGAATAGCTTGAAAATTAAGTTCAGCAAATACTCCTTCCTTGCTATCCTTTCCTCACTCCACCTTCTTCTCAACAGAATCTGCATGTGGGAGCTCAGAAGCAGTAAAATGGTTTTACAAAATTGCTTTGCAGTTTCCCAGTGTTCTGCAATATGTTAGAAATTCTAGGGGTTTAGTTTTGTGATGCTGCTGTTTCCAGTGGTGGTAAATACCAGGATATTCCTTAGTTCTTGCTAGACAGCAACAACGCTTAGGGAGAACTCTTCGCTAGTGCACATAGGATTGCTCGTCCAAACTCAACCAGCATTATTTGCTCGCCAACCAGCAAGCATACATAGGTTTCTTAAAAGAGAGGGAGAGGAAGGAACATTTAATTATCAGTGCTTTATCCATAGCTCAAAGTATAGGGAACTGTGAAATGCTTTAGTATTGTAAAACTGCATTTTAAACCTTTCTTTAATGTGGACGTGCCTGTGTTTTCTAGTTCTTCTTTTCTTCTGAATTGTTAGCACAGCAGCCTTTTCCTGCTATAGGTTCTTTTTCTGTGCATAAGAATCCACTTGTGCGTGTGTGTGGTAACAAAAACTGAGCTTACATGTAAGGTAGGGATCTAATGTAATCTTTGATTACATCAAGTACTCTTCTGTTTAAATATAGTATCTTAAAACTACATTAAAATCGGTAAAGAACATGAAGACAAAAACTGTTCTAAGTAGAACATTTTTGTACATTATGTGTGAGACATCCAGCTGTTTTCTGAAGGTTTTTGTTGTTTGCTAACGTTAGTGCAGGCCTTATGATTGTAACACGCTGCAGTATAGTAGTTATTGGAAGTATTTCTGCGCAAGAAGTGCTTTTTAAGCCTCGGCAGTGACTGTGGTGGCCCAAGAGTGACAGTACAGCCAGCCAGCATCATAACCATTGAAGTAGTTAGTCCTCGTGTTTAGCACTGTAACCAGTGGTTGCATTAGGCTGACTGGCTTTGTCTAGGTTGTCTTTTAACACACGCATTTGCCCTTGCAACACTGCTTGCTCTTCAATGTAGCAGAAACTGAATTTGATTCCAGGATGTGTCTTTTCATCCTGGATGTCACAACAGAATGGTTAACTGGCTTTTAACTTCTAAGATCTTGATTATTTCACCAAAGTGCATGACTTAAATTCTAACCCAAAAGGTCTCTTTAAAAATGACTTCAGCCGGGGGTGGTGTTTGTTGTGCTTTTGTAAAGTACTACATTAGAGTGGCATAAAAATATACAGGATAGTAAGAGCAACATCAAAACACGTTTACTGCAGTTAATACCTCTGTGTGTGTCATCCAGCAGACCTGGGACTATTACTAAAATAGTGACCTGGGAAATGACCTATTCAAGTTTTTAAATAATCCCTGTTGCCGAATAGTTAGAAATCCAGTCCCGTAATAGCTCTGTCGTCTGCTTACGTTACAACTGTAAGGGATTTTTCAGTGGTCAAGCACAAGCATTTGTGTCACTTGGGTGACTTAATAGCTCCTACAGTTTGGGCCTTTGCACACCTTTGACAATGAATTCTGCAAGTGTGTGCATGTCTATAAGGCTTGGTGGGGACGGCACATGGTTTTGTTCCTGCAGCTGATTTGCAGGAGTGTTTTTACAAACCAAGCCCTTCAGCTATCCCTTGACGGTGTTTTGGCCAAAGTTTCTTCCTTGCAGGTCTGTATGTGTTACGCCATCCCAGCATATGTTGCCAGCGTGCTCTGGCTGTGCTGGTCATCAGGGTGCTGCTGCTGCCCGCTGAAGAAACGCGGGATGGCTGCCCCCATTCCCCTGCAGCACCCTGGGACAAACACCGATGCTGGAGCAGGGATGGGTGCTGACGTTTCTGCTGCCGTGTGATCCTCTTGTATAGAAAGAAACTGCATGGTTAAGCTTTACCCCCAGAACGTGCTGCTTTTTTTTTTTTTTCCCACACTAGGTTAGGTGATGGGGCAATGGAGGGCTCACCAGAACGTGGTGGTGCTTCTGGATAACAAGGGTCTGCTGGTCTCAGTGTGTTTTCTCAGTCACTGCGCTGGCAGGGATTGAGAGCGTTCCAGAGGGAACATTTACAGCCACTGGCAGGGAAAGATTGATCTGTGTGGCTGTATCGCTGGCTTCTCTTGAGGTGTCCAAAAATAAGTATCACAAAGCTATTCATTCACTTTCCTAGCAAGCACGAAGACAGAGGGAGAGAGTGTTTCACCTCAACAGTCTGGAGCAGAAGCTCATCAGGAGGCATGTGTAGTCAGGCTGTCTCAGTTCCGTGGGGAAGAACTATCTGTCGTGAGGTGTGTCCCAAACCTGTTGCCAAGCAGTGAAAAGTATTTGCCTCTGTATCTCAGATAGCAACTTCCAACACTGAAAATAAGCACAGGTGTTAATTTACTGAAATATTCTATCCTCTGTCATAGTAGTTTCATCTCTTCATTACAGAAAAATAGATACACCTGTGTTTATCTTTTGTTCCAAATACTGGAACAAGCATGGCTTTCCAAGCATTTCAGGTTACAGCCCTATTCTGTCTCCATAATCTGTGGTGGCTTGATGTGCAAAACTTGCACCAACATAGCACACATGCCCGTAATCCAGAATTTTGTTCTTGTTCTGATATCCCAAAAAGTGTTCCAAACGAGGAGCAATGAAAAGCACTTTGTGCTCTGGCATTTGGCAACTGGAAGCTGCTGATTTTACGACTTCCTAGGGCTGTTTTTCTGACTCCTGGTTTCTTCCCTGCTAGTTTGTTTCCACAGTTTCCACAGCAACAACTTTGAGTCACCTCCAAGATGGAGGAAGTCCATCAAGATCAACAGATATTGGGGCGGAGTTGAATAGGTGAGGGGGGAAAACTGTAGAAAGGTATATGTGCCCCATGAAGTGTCAGATAAAGGAACGTTCTTAGTTTGTACTGAATGGGTGAGAGCAGGCGTAACTTTTTTTTTTTTCATTCCTCCGCGTGTCCTCCAAATAACAAGTTGGAGGAGCTGGAGCAGAATACAGTGAGTGGTGCTCATGCTGTGAAGAAAAGGGCCAGCTTCTCAGCTTGGAAAGGCAGAGTTTGACATCACAACAATGAAATTCGTGGATGGGGTATCCTGCCACAGACAACTGGAAATGGCCATTGCCCACTTGTAGCATTAAAGCTAAGGAGTGTATTTTGCAGGTTGTCCTGCCAGATGCCTCTTCCTAAACTAAAGAGAAATTTTGCTTTTCTTAACTTCTCTAATGCTGGAATGACATTCAAAAGCAAGGGAATTATACAGATTATATTATTAGACAAGTTAATGTGCACCTAACAAATGTCAAGATCAAGAAAGTGATAAAAACTTAAGTGTTGTGGTTTAAGAGGCTGTACAAATTTTTGTGTCCTTAAATTAGTGCAGCTAGTTCACATGATAATGGTATTCATCTAAGTGTTCTTCAGTCTGCAAAGCATATGGCCTTAGCTACTATTATAATGTGTGAAAGCTATCTGAAATAAGCTTATCTGAAGGTTGCTTTTGGCTGGCAGTTGCATTTACTGTCCCTGTTGTTTAGACTGCATTTCACTGAAGGTATGAAGAAAGTAACCTCGCCTACTTTCTTCTACATAAAATTAATAGCTTGCAGTTTTTTCTCCTAAAATTTCACGTTGTCCCAACTAGTTTGGCATAAGGATGATTTGTTGACGTGATTCTTATTTTCTGTTAAGGTTCTCTCTTGGCATTTTTATTAACTAGTTTAAAGCCCGTGAATGATAATCATATTTCGCCTTAATTAAATTGCACATATTAAAAAGAAATAGTTCAGAAAATGCTTCTCCTCTCATGTGGGCAGTTACACAACAAACTTGCTCTGAAAGATTATTAAACTATCGTAGTTAGCTATGACTGTGCTAAGGCAGAAAATGGTCTGGGAAGGAGCTATCAAAAAGTAATATTAAACTACCTTATCACATCTCTTAAGTGACATGTCTTTAAAGAGAGAATTTAGTATATTCTGTACTTCAGACGTGAGAAAAATGTTACCATCCAAGTTTGGAAGATTAATTTTAAAATGCCAGATTTTGGGGGTGGGGGGGTGGGGTAAACCTTCCTGGAGCCAAATTTTAGTCCTGTTGAAGTCAATGGCATAAATTCCATCGATTTCCAGCAGAGCTGAAATTTCCCGGTTTCTTCCTTATTGAACATTGCTCACCAGAGTTGTATAAACACCTGGGATGCATCAAGAGGAGCGTGGCCAGCAGGTCGAGGGAGGTTCTCCTCCCCCTCTGCTCTGCCCTAGTGAGGCCCCATCTGGAGTACTGAGTCCAGGTCTGGGCTCCCCAGTTCAAGAAAGATGAGGAGCTACTGGAGAGAGTCCAGCGCAGGGCTACGAGGATGGTGAGGGGACTGGAGCATCTCCCCTACGAGGAAAGGCTGAGGGAGCTGGGCTTGTTCAGCCTGAAGAAGAGAAGGCTGCGAGGGGATGTAATAAATGCTTGTAAATATCTGAAGGGTGGGTGTCAGGAGGATGGGGCCAAGCTCTTTTCAGTGGTGCCCAGCGACAGGACAAGGGGCAATGGGCACAAACTGAAGCCTAGGAAATTCCAGCTGAACATGAGGAAGAATTTCTTCCCTCTGAGGGTGATGGAGCCCTGGAACAGGCTGCCCAGGGAGGTTGTGGAGTCTCCTTCTCTGGAGATATTCAAGACCCACCTGGACAAGGTCCTGTGCAGCCTGCTGTAGGTGACCCTGCTTTGGCAGGGGG
>Ga0065711_1050682_pt1 | contig 10709 bp, 12 predicted proteins | sample Hoacrofraction12_FD_59098 | JGI IMG/M metagenome (GOLD analysis project Ga0065711, IMG submission 59098) | Hoatzin crop microbial communities from Cojedes, Venezuela - Epithelial fraction 12 v2 (version 2) | ecosystem: Host-associated > Birds > Digestive system > Esophagus > Crop | place... | reverse complement strand
TTGTATACTAAAAGAATACTGTATGCAGTAAAACTCTGGGGATTTTGTCAAGCTTTGAAAGTCTAGGGTTTAGGTCAGAGGGCAGTAGAAGTAGTAGGTGGATGTCTTGAAGCAAGCAGGAAATAACCACCATAAGCTAACCAAAGCTTGCATCAACAGGGTAACACCCTTTTGTTACCCCCATCCTCTTATCCTTTAACAGCAGAGCTTGAGGATTCATTAGCAAACAAATCCCTTCTTCCACCCACCCCCTTCTGCTCCTAAGGCACAGAAAGCAGGGACAAGTGAGGAGAGCCTGATCTGCAGGCTGCACAGGTAGATCAGAGCAGGCAGCTGAATCCGAGCACTAAACCAGGATGAGCCTCAGCAGCCAATGTTCCCTTTGTCCGGCAGGATGAACTCCGTATCCAAACGGAAGGTGGGTGGCAGGAGAAGAACGAGTGTCACAAGAACTGGTGATGCCGAGAACAGCACAGGGAAGGAGAACAGGCAGTGCAGCTGCTGCCTAGAGAGAACCCCAAGAGACTTTTGCATCTATGGGGTGCGTAAGTTGAAGCGCATGCACACAGTCGGGTAGCAGAGGATTTACTAATGACCTCTACCTGGTGTTGTTTGCCTCAAAGAGGAGAGTTGTTTCATTGGAAGGAAGAGGATTGCAGCTAGTTGTTCCAGTCGGAATGCAAAGAGCATTCTTTTTTCTGCTGTCCCACTGATGAAGTGTGATAAGCAGCAAGCTTCACAGGGCAGATGCAGCCTAGCTGAGCTCCATATGGTATCTGCACCATCGCTGAATTTGGTCACAGCACCACGTAAGCTGTTTGTGAGAAGTGTAAAGGGGCATCTTGTAATACAGCGCAAGAGGCGCTGGTGTAAAAACAGCATGGACTTCCACACACAAGGCAGATGGAAACTGGATCTAGTACACAGGGGTGACTGCAAGTATTTGCTTTCCATCACAAAACTGCCAGCTCAGACTAAACGGGATAGGCTTAACATCACAGCTAAATCGAAGAGACAGAGCGGTGCAAGCCTGAAGGAAGAGCAGACAAGGACAACGTAGAACACCAGGAGAATTTGAAAGAGGTTACATTACCCGGATCATGACTACCAATTCTGGAGAACTAAGGGGCACAATTAGCAACTTTCCACCTAATACCACTTAAGAAACCCAGCACCGCGAAGACTGAGGCAAAGTCAGAAGAAGGGTTACACACCATTCACTGAATATACAATTCTTAATGATAAGAAATGAAGAAGTGCCAACACATTTCTCCCTGTTTCTCACTCACATGTGCACACATTCCCTGCAAAACTCACGGAAGCAAAGCTTTCAGAGTTCGGAGAGGCAAGTTATGCTCTCATTTGTTCTTGACTAAATCAAGGAATTGCTCTACTCAGTTTTCTAAGAGTCAAGTGCTGACCAGAGATACATGCATATTTAGTAATGCCCAATCCAGTCTGTGGCAGCTACAAGTTCAGTATCTTCATTTCTTTTGCCTCCCCATGGCAATTCCTAGTAGGAAATACCAGCAGCTCCCAACTCGGTGTACTAGTTTCCACGGATCCTCTTGTGGGGTATCTCCCCCTTGTGCCCTACACTCAGGAATTTCACTTTGTAGCAAGATGCTTAAGAGTAGATCACTGCGACAGGCAAACCGCATGGGCAGAAAACACCAGCAAAAACGAGTAACAGAAATGAGGACTTAAACAACGCGTGACCTGATCTTCCAACCCTGCATTTTGTGAGGTCACTTTAATTCGAAGTAAATATATTAAGCATAATGACCGAAGTTTCACATCTCTGGTTTTGCCCTGTGTAACAGCCTCCAGGACAGGCAGGCTGACAGAAAATCCCATCCCAAGGACCCAGCTTGATACCACCATTCCAGAACAGACCCAGCTCTCACAGCAAGCACCGCCTGTTCAGAAGACATCAATGATGCACACAGTCACGAAGTTAAGGCAAAGAACGTTTTGACTGTTAATTCAATTTGCTCTCAGAGCTCTGCGGTAACCCAGCTGGTCATTCCTGCTCTTGTTTGTCCGAGCAGCAGAACAGTCCACAGATCACAGTGGTTATGAGTAAGCAAGCAAGCATGTATGCGTTTCTGTTGACAGCATCTTCCCAGAAACAATCACAGAACCCGACTGGTACGTGTAACATCTTTAGACTTTTTTTTCAAATATGTTATACATATATATTTATAAATCTCATTTCAGATGAAAGCCTGAAATGAGATTTATTTTCCTCAGCCTTTTGATAACTTCCTGCAGACAAAGACATATAGAAGCTGCTGCTTAGTACAGGGTGCACTTATTGCACATATTTAAGGATTGTAAATAGTGTTCCTTAGCCAAATATTTCCACCCATAGGGTGACATGTTTACATACCCTGTGGTACATGACCAGCAGTTACTCAGGATATACTGTGCCTCTAATGTTTGAAACCTAGCGTGCCACATGCTGAGAATCAGGTACCCTCAACTGTTTGACTTCACTGAGAATCACCACTCCAGATGTGACAGCGTTATCTTCCCTTTTTAGAGATGACTTCCCCCATGCTTCCCTTTTCCCCCTACCTAGAAATCTGAAAACTAAAGTTAGCAGAGGCACAGTCAGAAAATAGAAGAAATTATCAAGCTTGCACAATATGGAATACACTCAAACAAACCAGAAAAAAGCTACCAAAATAACTACAGAATTTGCAGTTCTCTGGAAAGAGAAGGGCTTATTCTTCAGAGCATGGGGAGGGACCGACATATTCCTAATACACAGGGACACCCAGAGATGGAAGTGTGTAAGTTTAGATTGTTCTTGCCATCCTAACCCCTGTATTTCTAAAGCCTTTGGTGAGATGTAGCATGAGACATTCAGCTTGGACGTTAAGGCTTATTGGAGACCCAAGTGCACAAGGCAGAAAGTATTTCAGGGAGAATACCCTTGTGCTATGAAGTCACTTGCTTCCACAGCAACACAGTGCTCTTCCTTTCCATCCATGGCACTTAAACCTAGTCCACTGTCATTGCACCCTAAGTACTTCCTTGTGCAATGAGTGACCATCTTCATACGTGGGACACTACAGAGACACTCAGATCATGAGTAAAGCACTTACCCAGAACGGTATTCAACCATGCTTCAGTTCCGAGATAAAACTGACACTGACCCCACATGATTTACCCAACTCTTCAGAGCTGATCTCTGCCATTCTTCCCCGTCCTCTTTCCCCGCCCAAGCACACTTTTGAGCAGGCCACAGTTTTGCAGTGTCCACCATGCTGGTCAGTGAACATTAGCAGCCAAGGACAGGCTGTGTTCAGAACAAGGCACACCAGAGGGACAAGGGCAATAGGGGTTTACATTGCTGCTTGTCTCCATCACCTCCGGACAGTCTTTTACAGTTGGTTCAGAAGATACCTGCCTCCTTATCAAATCCGAGGGAGTTCAAGTACCAGTATGTCCTTATTACCATATTACCTAAATGTCTGAAAGGCCAAGACTGCAATTTCTGACTATATCCTGACACAGATCTCCACCCTTAGTACTTCTTAAATAATGCCTTATTAGAGACTTGTACGTATATACTACATTTAAAAAAAATCACTGTTTACCTAAAAACTGGAATATCTTGTCCACCACTCACCTTAATTGCTTTGAAAGGCTGGTGTTACCAGCCCAGAGAATTGACAATAGGCACAAGAGAGGATTTTGAGCAAAGAGCTTGGTTCATCAGGGAAGGCAGGAGCCTGGACCACCCCTCGCAATTGTTGCTAAACATTCAGGGATCCTTAGAAGGCAGCTCAGTCGCTGCCGTGCTAAGGGAGAGCACAGCTACACACTGGTTAGAGCTAATTAGGCAGAGAGGAGTTACTGCTGTTTCTATACAAGACATGAGTGGAAGCAATAGATCAAACCCAGATCTTGAACTCCTGTAGTAAACACAAAGCATATCAGGAGGAGCTGCTGGCAAGCCCAGCATCTGAAAAACATGGGAATGTGCTTGTGACCCCATCCGCAGGCATCCTAACAGCTTCTCTGCAATTTCACAAGCAGGGGGGATGTCCTAGATAATGGATGGGAGCCCAGCTGCCCCCAGATGAGGGAGTTTCCTTTGTGCACGAGTCCCTAAGTTATTTCAGCAGCATCTGGCAGTGACGCTCTTGTTAAGGCTGCTATTTATAAAGCCTGATTGTTCGTTCAGGGACAGCTCTTGGCATACAAGGCCTCAGGAGAGCTGGAGTGATCTGGTTAACAAAACATCCAGCAAGCAGGGAAATCAACTCTGCTTTTGATTTATAATGCAGCAAACTAAAATTATGATTTGCCAGGCTCATTTTGGCACACTCATAATTCAACTACAGTTGTGATTATTTTAAAAAAATAATAATTAAAAACCCACCAAGTTTAATTACCATAATTATGAAAATACTCAGAGTGAAAAGGACTTGAAAATAATGAGGCAAACTCACACAGCTCGAACCCCACCAATTAACAGGATGCTGGGTTTGCAATACAAGTCTCTGCAAAGCCCAACTTCTCAGCTTGCAGCAGCTGGGACAAACCCACCTCGTGCAGAGGGTTTATCACAAACCTATTGCACCCTCTTGTGCCGAGGTGTCAGCATTACTTTGGCTTGGCTGGCTTAAAACTCCATTCTCTGCAGCACTTGACCTTCAAATCAGCTCTCCTGCAGCAGGCTACGGCGCAGCGTACAGCATCGTAGCAGCAAGAGGTTGAGGGGTGCTGCGAGTGCCCAAGTGATGAACCAATTTTCTGCGCAAGACTGAGTATCGCCGACTTCCAAGCTTTTGTGAATCCCCTGGATGTCTATTTTGCATCCGTGACCTCGTATTTTTGTTGAACTCAAACGGTATTGGAAACTTTGTAGAATCACATGTAGCATCCCACAGATCCGCCTGGCCAGGCAGAGCCGAACTTTTCTGGGTTTCCTAGCAGGGGGAAAAAGCTAAACACCTAGAAACACAAGGAGCACCCCTGTAAAACAGGCATTTTTCTTGTCCTGCATCGCTTCAGGCCTTGGGCAGGGGTACCACATCCAGTGTTTGGTGCTGTGTTTTAAGCAAAGCCCAGAACTGGAGCAGGTTCAAAGAAAATGAGCAAGAATAAGATGTCTAGAGAACACTGACAGAGACAAAGCTGAACGATCAGGGAATGTCCTGCCTAGGAAAGATCAATGAGTTCCCCTCAGTCTTCAACTAGGCAAGAGGGAACAAAAAGATTTTTTTCTCTCTGCTCCTGGTTGATAGGACAAGGAATAATAACGCTAATTTGAACCATGGGAGATTAAGGTGAAATACTAGGAAGACAAAAATCTCCTCAATCAGTCTGTTAAAGTACTCCCTTACTGCAAGTTAAAAGCAGATTAGGCAGGTATGTCAGGAATAACCTAGGTAGAACAGATCCTGCCTTGAAGCAGCAGGCTGAATTACATGATTTCTCAAGGTTCCTTCCAGGCTTGTTGCTATTGTGTTCAGCTCTGGAATTGTTTCTCTCTGATTAACACCGAGGCTTGTTCTCAGAGTATCACGCACAAGCCTGTCCAACAGCTAAATACACGAGTTCTTCGCTGGCAATCACACACACAGTCTCCGGCACTGTCTGTCTCCTGCTGGTAACACCAGTGGTAACGCTAATTTGCAGCTCCTGATCACTGTGAAAACAAAACATTCCTAAACATTTCACTATCTTCACTGCAAATTTTAGTCTGGGTTAGAGCTGGTTCTGCTAAAGCATGAAAAATATTTCAGGTACAGAAAGCGCACAGACAACACCACAAGAGCCTAAACGGAAAGCAGCATCCCCAGCCGCTGCAGCCAGGGTAGTCCCACCCCTTCCCCCAAGCCAGTTTTGGCCCATGCTTTCCTGAGGATGCAATCTAAAGAAAAATCTACTAAATCTCAAAGCTCAGAAAAAAGAATTTGGGATAAAATGACCATAAATGCCTTGTTTTAACAGGTATAACCTTCCCTACATCTTGTCCTCACGAACGCAGGCTGCTGCAGTGGGAGCCGGAGGGATGTATTCGGATCTGCTGATGGAGAAGCTTCCAAAGCCTGGCTCAGGGGCGGGCAGGACCAGCCTGCAACAGTTGAAACTAAATTGCACTCTAATCCATGAATCAAAGTGCTTGCAATTACCATTTCAAGGTAGGTGAAACAACAACAAATAATGAACAAAGAGACATTTGAAGTCTTTGCTGATGCACTCTGTGCTCGCTCCAGAAACTGCTAACTGGACACATTTTACCCAGAGCCAAGGTGATGGCCTGCAATAGCCCCCATTAATCAAGTCTGAGAAAAATGAGTGTAATCTCCTGTACTGTAAAACAGTAGCTCAAACCTCCTCCAGCATGCACCCAATGTAGCTTTTACAGTCTTTGCTTAGATTTAAATGGGAGAACAGAAGCCACGTATGAACTGGGCCAAACTGCACGTTGGCTTAGAAACAGTGCAGTCTCTTGAACCCCTCAGTATGGGTTAAAAAACCACTGGTAAGCAGCAAACCATACACATCTCGCTTTACACGGTTTTATAACATACAAAATGAAGCCCTCTGCATTGAAGCCTTGACAGTTTTGACAAGATTTACATAAAAATTCATATTGCAGACCAAGATTGTTGAAGTGGTATTTTGTGTTATTATTAGTCAAGTTCCTACAACACAGGTTTCTCCCCCACAAGGCAGATATCTGCATACTGATGACAGGTTCCTCTAAAAATTTCTTAGCAACTCCTTAGAAGTGGTCACAAACCACAGGTTGAAAACCAGTGGTTTCAGTAATTTCCCGGAATGCTTTTCTTTGTCTCTCAATCCATCTAACCTCTGGGCCATAGGCCATCTCCTGCAAACCTGCCATCTTTAACACTTAAACTTTCTCTTAGCAGCTCAGGAGATCCACAGCTCAGAAAGAAGAAGTATTATGCACAGCCAGCACCATGGAGACCTTTCAATACTAGCAGCGAAACCTCAAACTGGGCTCTGCAGTCAACAGAAATGCAACATGGGGAGGGGCTGAAGCAGCCAGCGGCCTGGCAATCAGCGCTTCTACCCCCAGACCCACGGAAAGGAACTGCAGCACACAAGCATGGAGGAACCAGGAGTCTAAAACCAAACTGGGATGAGGGCTCCAAGATGTGAGTGGATCTCTTGGGGGCCTTCAGCTGCCAAAAATTTGCCTTATTTTTACCTTGAGGTGCATTGCAAGGGCTAAGGTTGAGGCTTGCACCATTGAGCTACTGCTGCTGCCTGACCCCTCACAGCAACTCATTCTGAACAGCGCAGCCCATGTTGCAGGAATGAGGATATGTCCAAACGCTGTTTTTGTTACTGGACTGAATAGAAACAGCCCTAACAGTGGGCTTTTGGCAGGACAGGTACAGAAACCCAGCGAGTGTTATTCATCCCCTGGTTCTCCCAGCTCAGCCTGCCATTAACACATACGCTAAATCCCCTATCAACAGTACTGGAAGCCATGTAGGTAAACTGGAAACAAAGCTGGCCCTTTCAGATGAGCTGATGGAATAGGAGTGCTTGCCTGCAGGAGAAGAGAAATGGGAGGAACTAGCTAAGCCTCAGGCTCCCGGGAATCCACGGCTGGATGATTTCTGGGCACTCATCCTGCTCTTGTTCTCCTGGAGTTGCAGGGCACTGAGTTCACGTCCACGTAGAGCTCGCATTGCTCTGGATCTGGTGACACTGACGCCCCATCTAGAAGGGGGAGAGCTCCTCTGCTGACAAGGACAAGCAGCGGGGTCAGGACCCAGCGATATCCCGCTGCAGCCCCCGCACCGGCTGTTTGCCTTGGCCAGGGCTGCAGGCAGCAGCTGAGCTCAGCAGGTTGCATTTCGAGCACAGCACCATTGCAGCCGGGGTTCTCTGCTGGCAACATGACTCCTGCTCCAGAGGTCACCTTCTCCTCCATCCCCTGAGCTGGGGGGGAGGAAAGAGGGGGGGAAAAGGAGGAGCAGAGAGAAAGGGAAGCTGATTCTCACCACAGCTGCAAGCTCCAACTCTAAACTGCTAACCCCTTTGCTCCTTGGAAAGCTGACTCCCAAATCCCTAGGTGTTTCATTATCTCTTCCACACCCTCCCTGAGTTTCTCTCAGGTAATTGTTCCCACATAGCATCTGCTTCAATTTGAGCCAGCTTCCTCCTTCACTGTAAGGTTTTTCAGTGTAAGCAAGATGATGGCTTTGCTTCGGCTCCCTCGTTCCCTGCATAAGCAGCAAAGATCCTGAGAGGCAAGAAAGCAAGTTTGTGCAGGGACGAAACTCATAGCCAGTTCGAATGGAACCCCCATCCCCGGGGGAAGCCATGTTGTTTGCAATACCAAGAAACAGACTCAGCGCAGAATCAGAAATAACCTTCTACCAGCTAGATAACGTGACCAGACACAGATGGACTTGCCTTTAGACCCCATGCCGCTCGCACACGCTGGTAAGAGATTCCTCCACCTCCAGGAAGAACAAAGGAATTGGTCATTCCCACATCGCCGCTGCTGAAGCGGTGGTTTTCAGAGAAGTCACCGTTCCCGCTACAAACAGCGGTCAAAAGGAGCTGCGAGAACTTGCATCTTTGGTCCTGGTTAGGTCATCGTAACCCTTGCAAGACAAGCGAGGAATCATGAGCTCATCCCTTGGCAGGAAAAGACTGACTGTAGTTTGCAATATTCATAGTAATTTGTGTAATTTAATGCAGAGGGTGAAGTCCTCAGCCAGGGTAAATCAGAGCAATATCAGTTTTGCACTGTTGAAGGAGCTGGGTCAGCCTGTTCATAAAGAACTTAACTGTTTTTCAAAATTTCTTCTGTTCACCTTGAAGAAGACCCCTTTAAAACTATATACTATTTTTAGGTTGCTGTAACTGTCAGCTAATTGCTACCCAGTCAGTGCTGTAAAAGGCAAAGAGCACTCCATCATGGCTTTGTCTGATTGGATCTGGGTAAATGGAAAAAAGCAGAGAAAGTGTGGTTCAAAGATATTTTAACCAAGTCGTTAGGAAGCACACGGATAATCATGACTCTCAACAGGCAACTAATTATAAAAATCCTTCAGTCACTAGCTTTTTAAAGTGTAACAATGTTCATTGGCCAAATTCAATACTGCTGTAGATTCCTGGAAGCACCACAGCAGCAGAGGAGAGATGGTCTGTCAGACATCTCCAGTTTTTCCCACGAATGGAGACTTTATAGCAGGCTGGAATATGTCTCTCTGCTTTCTGTACTAAGGAAGGAGTATTACTAGAGAACAGGGCACTACAGTGGATCACTCATGGCAGACCAGGTTATGAACACTGTGTATTCAGAAAGGGCAAAGAGACAAAGGAGACTGAGCAATGCAACACATGTGCTGGTCTGTGAATAAATGCTCCCTTTTGTCCATTCAGGCAGCATTATTCCTGTTCCAGTCTGAAAAATCAGGCTCTGATCAGGGGCATGTACATGTCCACAAAGTGTTCTCAGTCTGGGGAGTCTGGACATCACCCGATCTGGACTTTGGTCCCTATTGGTTTTTTTCCCACCTCCATGCTCAAACAGGATGCTATGGACACCAGAAGGGTGGTTGTTTCCTGGCATGCAGACCCGAGAAAGCCCACCATCTCCTCCTAGGCTAGGTTCTGGGAAGACCACACTCTGGCTAGCTTTCTTCTAGCAGCTTTAGTGTCACCTCCCAGTAAAGGGACATGATTCCCCTCACCATTACCACCAACCTTACACCAGCAGCACTCCAACCATGGCAAAATCACCCCAGCTTACATACAAAAGTATCAGGTCCAAAGGTTTTATACTGAGCCTGAGGCTCACGGCCATGACCTACAGCCACCACTGCGCCTGCGAGTGATTTGCTTTCGTAGCAGCAGGCTTTCAGATCGGCTATTAAACCGAAGTCCAGAGCCGAGTAGGTGGCCACTTAATATCTCTGGGTACTTTCAGAAAAGATTAGGTGAAAGTCCAAATCCAGGTTGACATTCCCTCTCTCCGAGAAACAGGCCTGCAATAAATAAGGCAGCGTGCAAATTGTTGTTCCTGCTACACTGCTCTACTCAGCCACTTACTGCCAATATGTTCCTCATTAGCACTCTGGGAAGCTGCGAGTGCATAAGGTGCTCTCTACAGCCCCATTTTTATTCTATTCTCAAACACATGGAAACACTTTAAAAGTAAGAGCCTTGGGACCTGTGCAAGGGCGACAAGTGACGAGATGAGGAGAGGAGACCAGAGCCAGCCCCTGACAAATTTGAACCATCCAGTCTTTAATCAACAACCAAAAAAATTGATGCTAAACAAAACTAGGCCTTTTCAGAAAGGAGATTACATGTGTAATGGAAAAATTACGGGTATGGGGAGTCTGGCCTACAAAAATTGGTTAAAATTAGGAGCCCTCAGTTTGCTTTCTGTGATTAATGGAACTTCCCCTACATGCAACTCAGTCAACATTTCCATCTCCCTCGGAGCCTGTGGAGACCCCCCTATTTTTTTAATTTAAGGAAAATGGAATTTTAAGACTTTGTAACATTTCCTTAACTTACTGTGACCAAGTGATTAGCCACTTCTCGCCCTGAAATACCACCTGCCTCATGGAGCAGAGCTGGCAGCCAGCGGAACAGAGGGTATTACCTTCCTGTCTCCTAGCTGGGACAGCATTTTCCTCATCGTGCCATTGCAGCAAGAGGCAGGAGCAATGCCACAGAGC
>Ga0065711_1050681_pt1 | contig 10709 bp, 5 predicted proteins | sample Hoacrofraction12_FD_59098 | JGI IMG/M metagenome (GOLD analysis project Ga0065711, IMG submission 59098) | Hoatzin crop microbial communities from Cojedes, Venezuela - Epithelial fraction 12 v2 (version 2) | ecosystem: Host-associated > Birds > Digestive system > Esophagus > Crop | place... | reverse complement strand
GCGACAGGACAAGGGGCAATGGGCACAAACTGAAGCAGAGGAAGTTCCAGCTGAACATGAGGAAGAACTTCTTCCCTCTGAGGGTGACGGAGCCCTGGCCCAGGCTGCCCAGGGAGGTTGTGGATTCTCCTTCTCTGGAGATAATTCAAGAGCCGCCTGGACACGGTCCTGTGCAGCCTGCTGTAGGTGACCCTGCTTGGGCAGGAGGGTTGGACTAGATGACCCACAGAGGTCCCTTCCAACCCCGAACATTCTGTGATTCTGGGATTCTCCTTTTTATATGCTGTTATGAATCCGTGTATGATGAAATCTTTACAAAGTAATGAGAACTGCAAGATAAAAATTTGTTAACTTATAGTAGCCTCTTGGAACCAGGCACAACTGAAACAGCAACAAATAAATCAATAATCCAATAGTGAGGATTGTCCCTTGTCCCTCTTGCCCTGAAAGCAAATAGATCTTTTCCAAAAGACCAATTAGTATTTTAGAAACTGGAATTAGCATAGAAGCAGAGCTGAAGGAACTGCAAGCTTCAGTTAGAGAAGTCTAGATAGTCACTGGGCATCTAGGGCCTTAAACGGGTAGAGGAAATACTATACCTGATGATGATATTTCAGCTGTACCATGTTCCTCTTGCTTGTGTGTGGGGGGTGTTGGTGTGTTGGTTTTTGTTGTGGGATTTTTTTTTTTAAGAATAGGTGCACCTTGAGAGTATTAAGTGGGTTAAATAAAAATCTAATTATCCGTCACAGTCAGTCAGGCTTCATTTCCTGCACCTCTTTCATCTCTGAAGCCCAGCTGTTTATCAGCATCCATTGATGAAAAAAAAGAAGAAAAATCCTTCCTTCAGGCTGTTCTAACAATAAAAAACCCCTGAAAATGGCACACAAATGCTGGTTTTATTCTTTTTCTGCTTCCTTTAAACATATTTGCCATTTCCACCATGTCATCTACTTCATACAAGTATCTTTCAAGGGATTGTTAACGCTCTGCATCTGTAATTGTGTTTTGTCATCTTTCCTGTGCATTAATGTTTCTATTTAGATGATCCCAGTACACATTTCATGGTCAGTGGAGTGAATACTTTGGACTCAGCTATTTCAAAAAGCAAAGCTATTTGAAAAACTTGGTGTTTTGCGCATGTTTTAACAAGGGCAACTCCTGAAGAACTTCTCCTTGACTATTTCCAGCGTTCCCATGTTGTGGAGCAGGACCCTCCAACGTTTCCTTTCAACTCCTTGTCCCTGTCTCTTTGCTTAACGCATCTGATCTGGGTTTCTTTCCCCATCTGCTTGGTTTCTGTCCCCACTACCCTTTTTTCTTTTGTCTTGGTCACCCTGTTTCCCTTGCAGCTTCTGAATTTCAGATGTCTCTCCTGACTGCTACAAGTTGTTCATCTTTCAATCACAGTTGATTTCCTTGCTGTCCGGTCTTCACCACATCAGTCCTGCCACCTCCAAAGGCTTAAGCTGAGAGACTGGGAGAGGTAAGACAGGGGCCTTTTTGGGAAATACAGCAGCCTAAGTAGGCAGAGGTGGTAAGGCAGCTGGTCAAGAGAAGGAGGGGTGTTGGCAGAGCAGGGAAAGTGGTGGGGTGCTGTTTAGACTCAGCTGCAGCAGTGGGTAGCCTGGGGGACAGGTTAAGATATGATTATGCTCACCAGCAGCATCTTCAGCCTGAAGGACTGGTGGCACGTGCTGGCGGTGTGGTGGGACTCCCGCAGAAAGTCTCCCAGGTGACGCTGGTTTGGGAAGGGGAGGTGGGAGCTCACTTGCTCAGATGCAAGGCTGCAGGTCAGAAGGACCTAGCAGGGCTAGGGGAATGGGTTAAGAGGAACGTCTTTAAGTGAAAAAAGTGCAAATGCAGAGTTTTGCACCTGGGGTGGACTAATCCCATCCAACAGCAGGAGGCCTGACTGGCTGCGGAGTAACTCTGGTGAAAAGGCTTGGCCAGCCCTGGCAGCAGTGAAAGATAACAGCTTTCTGGGCCTGCTCAGCACAGATGTAGCCAGTAGATCCAGGGGAGTGACGATTCTTTATTTTACCTGGCACTTGCTAGACTGCATCTGGCATGCTGCATCCAGCTTGGGGGCCCCTAGTACAAGAAATATATTAATAAACTTCCATGAGTACAAGAGAGGGCCAAAAAGGTGCTCAGTAAGTGACCTGTGAGCAGAGGTGGAGGGAACTGGGCTTGATGAACTGGGGGAAAGAGTGGCTTTGGGGAAGGTGTGAGAGAGACCTAACAGCAGAAGATGAAGCTCGCTGTGAGAGATAATGGTCATAAATTGACACGGGACATTCCTACTGTATGCAACCAAAATATCATTTCACCAGGATGATAACAAAGCACAGATTGCCCAGAGAGGTAGTGAGGTTTCTATCCTTCAAGGTTTTCAGGACCTCGCTGGATAAAGCTGTGAGCAGCCTTGTCTGAAACCAGCAGACTACTCCTAGTGCAGACTCCTTTAAGCAGGAGTTTGGACTAGAAACCTTCTGAGGTCCCTTCTGACCTGAATGATTTTGTGAGTCCGTGAAACAGAGTGGGAAATTCTCACCTTATAGCCGTGGTATATCCATCATAGTATCTTGAGAACCTCTGCAAAGCAGACTTGGAGGAGACATTGCCCAAACTCTAGGAGAGACCTGCTGCAGTGATCTATTAAGTTAGTACTGACACAGTCATTGCTAGTCCTGAGATCCTATCCCAGAGAGTCATTGCCCGGACCATGGGCAGGGATGTCATAATTCTGGGGCTATCAGTGGAGATGCTGTGGGCTACAGAAAACTCCTGGCCAATCTAGCCACCCCAAGGAGGAGCATGTCTCTTACCTCTTTTCCCTGTGTTAGGGGATGGTGCACTGCTAGCTCTAAAGGCTGAACATGTGTAGGGAACATGAAGTGGCTGGGTAACAGCACAGATCCTGGGGTCACACCTGCTCCTAGAGGTAAGAAACTCCAAAAGTGTTCTGAAACGTGCTTCAAAAAGACCAGTGGGACAGTGGTTTCTAGCTGGGTCCTGGTGGCTCACTGCATTTGTGAATAAAGGATTGCGGAGGGACTCTGACTTCTCTTTTTTAGGACACTTTCCTTTATTTGTCAGAATGAAGTCTGATTTGTGGAGGATGTGACTTGTTTCAGAGCGACCTTAGGTGCTGCTCATTGTTCCAGCTTTTCCAGGTGCCATTCTGTGGTGGCTAATTCCCTCTGTGCTTTGGAGGACCTAGGTATCCCATTCAGGGTTGCAGATACGACTTTGCAGTGAAACTGGATTAATTTCCCTGGACTTAATGGTCTATGATCTAGATATTAATGAGTTTGTTGTGTTGGACACTGCTGGTTGTTAGTAGACTTTTACGCAGTATCCTAATATAGACTCTTAGAGCAGCTCAAATAAATCACGTTGTAGAAAGGTCTCTTCTTCCTTGCAGGGGAAAAAGGGAAACCTGGATTAACTAGCTTGAACGTGTCTGAAGTTGGTGAAATGATTAATATTCCCAGTAGCTAAATGAATCTAGCCTATAGGTGTTGCAGTAATGGCTGTCATAGAAAAATGAATAAAGAAACAAATTATTTTGGCTTAGCAGAGTTTGAACTGTGTGCCGTGATAGCGTGCAAGATCCACACAGGTAACAGAGGCGCAAAAAAGGTCTTGAAGAGTTTTCTCATTCCTCCATCAAGTTCACTGAAGAAACCAGTGGTTCTTCATGCAAAAATAGTATGCAAGTGATTAAAAAGCCTGTCATAATACATCAATTGAATAGAAAGCTTTGATATGGCATTTTATAGCTTTGAATCCTGGAGTCTGGAAAATTAACAATGTTCTTTTATATAAAAATCCTTTCAAAACTGTCTCTGGAATTAACCTAGTAAGTCTGCATTGGATATCCACACAAGTATTTTTAAAGACATCACTTTCACTAACTTAAGTAGGAGCCCTATACTCCAATTTGACAGGAATATTCTGAGTTCTAACCCTGCCCTCGGCAGTACTTGCAGCCTTCCCACCCTGTGGTCATCTGCTTTTTTAAAGAACATACCCTGTATCCTGTCATTCAAACCATTAATGAATCTGTTGAATCATTCTGGTCTGGGCTAAGACATAATATAATTTCCCAGCTTAGCATTGAATTGCAAGTAAGTATTGTGATTTTTCTGATGGGTCTTGTATTCATTTTATAGTATTCTTGCCCTAGCTTATTCATGAGACTAATCATGTGAGATAGTATCAGAAACCTTTTAAAGCACAGACTGTATGCCATCTTCAGCTCCTCTGTTTTTAACAATGCCGCTCGCTCTATTATAAGAGAAAATTTGATGTGACATAATTTGGCTTTGAAAATCTATACTGTCTACTATTATTTTCGTTTTGAACTTCTGTGTGACTGCCAAGCCTTGTTTCAGTACTGTTCTTGTGTTGAAGTCAAGCTCACTAAAAGTAGTTCCCAGGTTCTTCCTTTTCCTGTTGTCTTTCCTTTGGTCTGTCGTTTACAATCTTGCCCATCTTTCCTGAACTCCATGAAATCTAGCAGCATACTTCAGCTTGCTCAAGCCTACAGGGTGACATTTAAAAATAAAAGAAATCTAACCTAAGCACTTTGACCTCTTCTGTACCTGCTCTAACCTGAGTTCTAACCCTTTTGTTGCTTATATTAATTATTAGTTACGTAATTTCTGCAGGTCTTTCCAGCAGACGCAGATCTTGATTTTTTTTTTTTCCCTGTTTTTTTTCTGTTGATGCTTCCCTCATCACAGTGAACAGAGAATCAGCTCTTTGTATATTCGTTGTCTTCCAGTCAGTAATATTATAGAATGCTTTCACGCTATTCTGCTTCCTAGTTGCATTACCTTTTGTTGCTCGGCCATACTTGCAGTTGCTTTTTTAATTTGTGCTGATGTTTTTTTGTGGTCATTTTGTTTGTTGTTTTTTTTTTTTTTACATTGTCTAATGTCATCTGACCTGCTTGTCACCTCCTATGTGGTTCCTGTTCGTGATTTCAGACCAGTGGGAAAGTTAGTGGCTTGTCACATTTATTCTCTTCACCTTTTATCCTTCCTCTAGTTTGAGAACTGCACAAGTATGCACGAATGTCGTGTAAGAGGCTGCTAATCTTCCTACTGCCTGTCCTCTAAGGGTTTACTTCCCTTGGGATCTTGCTGTCGGTTCTCTGAGACTGCAAATATCTGATTTCTGGAAATGCACTGTCTGTACTTTATTGTTCTCCCTCTCTCCACTGGTTCAAGCACATTTCCAAATATCACCTGGAAGCTCTGTAATAGTTGTAGTGTAGGCTTAAGAGGGACAAATACTACAATCTTCTGTCGAGGGAAATGCAACTGATTTCATATGCCTTGGAAAGTGACCAGAGAAAATAATTCCAGGTAATTTTATGGTACAACACTTAAAGACAACTTACAGCTGTCTGTCTAGCAAATACAGCATCTAGTAACCAACTTCTGAGACTTCACATGAACATACAAAACCTTTCCACACTCTAGTAGTTTAGTAATCTTTACAGAAAGATGGGCAGGAAATAATGTGGATCGGATTCTTCTCTTTAGATATGTTTGCATTTTAAATATTTACTTAAAATATTTCCTGTGTTGTTATTTCTTTGTATGAAAATACTTGTGTGTGCTACACCTGCTCTGTTTTCCCATATCCTTTTTTGTATATTCCTTATCATGCAGCCAAGTATTCAAATGACAGCATCTTTAAATATGTTCCTCAGGCATTTACACCATGTTATTATATTTAGAGTCACTCTACAGAGCATTTATAACAATGTCACCGTTTAGAGCAGGGTGGCAATAAACTGAGTGGCAGATGCTCTCTATGAACCCCTGCCCTCCCACCGGCGGGAGGGAAAGAGGAGGAGAAGGGAGAGACACTTACAAATTGAATATAAAAACAGCTTTACTAGTACCACTAATAATACTAAGAGAAATAATGCAGAATTTGGTCTGCAATATTGGGTTACCTGCTCTGTCCGCCCCTCCCTGCGAGTGCGACCCTTTACGGCTCCTCGCTTGCGGGACCTAAGAGGTCTGTCGGTGACCTTGGCTGCTATGGTAATAATTATAAAGAGGAGCCTTTTTCTGCTTTCCTTTCCTACCGTTAGCTCGGTGTGACTATAAACATTAGGTGTTATCAGCTTTGGAGCGGGCACTGTGTGTAAAATACGCAGCCAGCTTCAGAAAAATGCAGTTACTTAGAAGAACTTAGCTGTAAGGAAGATTCACTAAAAGAGAATCGGTTCTGTCTTAACCAAAACCAGGACCAACAACATACATAAAGTGTTTTCCTTGTATCTGTTTTATAGGGACTTTTAAAGAAATAATACACAATCTATTCAGTGGCAATTTTTTCTTTGGCAAGATATCTTTCTCGGTTTGTTTTCTGAATGTTCTGCAAGCACAAATAAAAAGAAAATGTCAAAAGACAAGAAGGAAGATAGGCAGCAAAATACGTATTTCTGCTAAACATACTTAAATTCTTTTCCATTTTCCCCTGCATTTTAAAGCTACTGAAGCAAGTCAACATTAATCATCTCTGGTTATTTTTAGATCAAGCTAGACTGTTTATATAATAACGGCCAATACTAGCATTGCCTGGTACGTTCACAAATGTATACAAAGTCTGTCTTACAAAGGCAAAATATAGCAGACTAAGAAACACAGAACTGTCAAATCTAACTTTTAAAATACATATTACTGCAGATGGACAGAGTGAACACCAACTTGGTAGTCATTTTGCTGCTTCTGCAGCTGCCGGGCTCCCAGCTGTCGACGCTGGGACGTTCTCACCTGCTCTTCGCAAAATACGTCCTCCTTCTGCCGTCCCAAACGGAGCAAACCGGCTGCTCGGGAGGCTGCTTTCTCTCCCGCTGTTCTTAAATGCTTTCAAAATGCTTCGGAGAAACCCAAAAAGTACTCCAGCTGCCTTTCGGTAAGGAAAAGCTACAGGAGAAGAGCTCATTATGATTCATTTCCTTGCCCTTTTTATTTTGGCTTTTCTCAGCGTTCAGATCACTGGCTCACAAGTATAAAAACTGAGATTGGTTTGAATTCCCAAGCCCTAGGATTGTGAGTAGGGGAATTACAATTTCTGGAAATGTTTCAGGCTTCACCTTCCCACCTCACTTCATAGATTTTTTTTTTTTCCTTTTTTAAATGTTAAATGCTTCTAAGTCCTTAAAGATATAAAATGTTTTATGTTGTTTAAAAAGTGCTAACTTTTTTTTAATGCACAGTGACACAAAGCCTATGATCTTAAAAACAGCAGAACTAATGCCTCTAGCAGAACAATGTAGTCTTATTTTATTCAAAAAATAAAGCAGGGAGCTCAGTGTGAAATCACTACTATATAAGGCAGTATTCTCCTTAAGTTAGGAATTACATGAAAATTAAAAAAAAATTGAAATATTATCAGTACATTTCTACAATTCTGCAAGATAATACATTAATTTCTTCAGTAATAAATACACATTTCTTTTTTAAAATCAGCTAGATCTTTTAAATGATGATCGTTGACTATTCTGTTGGTATTTTCACATTTTTGTTGATAGTGGTGATTTCAAACTTGTTCACAGAAAACGTTTTTGAAAAGCTCCTTCCCACTACCTGTGCACAGCTCTGAAAAAGAAGAAAAAAAAAACCACCACAACCAACCCCCAAAAAGCACAATTGCCAAATAAGCCTTGTCATAGACCAGATAAATCATGCCAAATTTTAAGATTCTGGCAGGCGTAGAGGACTGTCACATCAAGGACTTGATTCGGTTCACTCATTTCTCCTTTGCAGTAAGAGGGGGGCAGTGAGCAGCCTTCGCTTTGATCGAGATGCGGGTTTTTTATAGCACAGAAACATAATCCACTCGCTGCTGAAGTCGGTGGGAATTCTGCCGGTAAAGTGTAATGGCATTAAGTGTACATGGTCTTCTGATAACGTAGCTGCAATCTGGAGAAAAAATAGCTTAAAAAAAAAAAAATCTTGACTACCTTTCAGTGTTTGCGCTCTTTGAAAGTCCTTCATTATAAAGTTTGGAAGATCATTTTCTATGTTTGCTTTTTATAGTAATCCCCTTTTCTGCTGAGCAAGAGAATGTCTTGGAATATTACTGGTATTAAAATAGGGCTCTTGCTTAACATGTTTTGTAAGAATGATCTTCTCTCTTCCTTATCCCTTGGTAGCTTTCTGTATCGCTAATACCCATCAATCCTTCTCATCTCTGTGTCAGCTGGTGCCCCTTTTCTGCCTTATCACAGGACGAGCCAACACAGCATTTTCTGATTTCATGGCTCTGCTTAGCACCAGTTTACCCACACCATCCACTTGCTGTACGGATGGGAGCTAACGTAGCAAATGAGTGTAACTCAAGGTGAGAATTTATGGAAATAGAAAGGTGTTTTTCTGTTGGTTTTGTTGTTTTGTGGGGTTTCATTTTAACGTAGTCTCTAAGCAGTCTGCTTTTACCCACTTGCACTTATTCTTGCATGAATTTAATTCACTCATACTCCCACACAGATGCACTTACAGATGCCAAAACGCGCGTGTCCAAGTGTGATCTGCCCACAATCACGTGTGTGCAGCATGGAGGCAAAGGGACGGCAGATAGCAAGTTCTCATCATGTCTCTCGGGCTCTTCGTGAGCGGAAGTGAGGAATGCACTTTTGACTTGCCTTCTGTGCCCTGTGCTAGTAGATGTTGTCTGGGATCTTTGCATTATTTTGTCTTGCTCCTTATAAGTCACAGGCAAAATGCTTGAATTTCACAGTTCTCCTGTTTCCTTATGTGGACATTTGATGGCTCCAGTCCTGTTCTCTGTGTTCTTGTTACCTTTTCTGTAGGTAAATCTGTTCTCTTTTTTTTTTTTTTTCTTTTTTAATTTTGCATGAGAGAACGCAGATGGCTCTTTATCAAAACATGTCAAGAGTAAACCAGCAGGAGTTTCAAGAAAGTAAAAAGTGACATAAATTCAAACAAATGCACACAATTTTTCAGGTAATTTTTTTTTCTAGAAGCAGAATCATGGCTTGTTACCATGCTTATTTCTTTCTTTTCATGAGATGGTGGCAGATTGGTGTGTAGCCTCAGGACTCGTGGAGTGATGTCAGCCCAGACTTCAATCTTCTACTAAAGGGAATGAGAGGTTTTGATGTAGCGATGAGATGTGCACGCTCTGATCTGTTTATCTGCATCATGTTGGTCTTCTCTGTGAACCGGACTGGTTCTCACAGGTTCTTTCTTGCAGCTGCTTAGTGGACAGTGACTAGATAAGAATATCATCTCATGTTAAAGCAGGTGGATTTCTTTCTCAACAGCGTTAAATGGCTGGGTGCTGGGGGCAGGAGAATTGGGGTGAGTCCTAAGACATGTGGGACTCCTCCTTAAGGAATGATACATTAAAATCTTCCACCTGATGAATAGTAGATGCTTATCTTGCTCTCATTTCTCTGGTGACCAAGAAGCTGAGAAAAGCCATGACGTCCTGGCATACAGAAAAAGTCTTCTTAGTGGGGGACTTTGTAGATTAATGATCACAATATTCTAGCTGATTTTCTAAACAACTAAACTGTGCGGTCTATATTCAGCATCCTGAACTGTGGCTTCCTCAGACAACTTTCTGAGTGTAGGGCCATGTTCACACTCTGGTCCGTTTTTCCTCCAGGGTTTTTCCCTGCCCTGAAGTGTTTGCCAGTTATAAACTAGACAGACCCCTTTCTACTTCCATGGGTAAGTTGGGTGTCATTCAGCTAACCATAACACACCAGAGCGTGGAAGTGTTCCCACTCCCCTCCGTCACCTCCCGTTCATCATGGTATGTATTTCTGGAGGAGGAGAAGAAGATGCCAGTGTCCTGTCTCTGCTACGCAGCAATGGCACAAGCCCAGCTGGGGAAAGTAGCTGCTTATTCAGAACAGCTATCTAAGAGACTTGGGCTGACCAGCATTTACTGTCTAGTGGAGGAAGCCAGTTACCAAGATCATCTTCAAGACAAAACCTGCTGAGAACTCCACATGGAAAACCTAGACCCTTTGCTGAACTGCTGGCAGCAGAAAATCACATCAATAGCCACACTGTCATGTATGTGGAGACAGCCAGAAGAGATTGTTGTGGAGGGTTTACCCTCCAGGCAAATTGCTGTGGTCACAAATGTGGGTTAAGTGGGCTCTGCGGCCTAGATGCTTCAAGAGGAGACCTGGAAATTCATGCATTGCAGTTCCTCTGCTTCTGTTCAAGTCTGATGCCTTGGCAGGTCACTATAGGGCTTGAAGTGGGTGATTTTTAGACATGCTGAAATTTGGCAGTTGGGTGTCTAATCTGACATCTCTGCGCAGCAAATGCATCATCTGGAAAATGCCTAAACTCTGTAGGAAACGCATTAAGCAGTTCCTGAAAAGAGTGAACAAGCAATAGCACAGCCTCCTCACACTGAGGTATCTTGAAGCATTGAACCACTGTGTTTTGAACAACTGGAGCATCTCTCCTATGAGGAAAGGCTGAGGGAGCTGGGCTTGTTCAGCCTGAAGAAGAGAAGGCTGAGAGGGGACCTAATAAATGCCTATAAATACCTCAAGGGTGGATGTCAAGAGGATGGAGCCAGACTCTTTTCAGTGGTGCCCAGCGACAGGACAAGGGGCAATGGGCACAAACTGAAGCAGAGGAAGTTCCGTTTGAACATGAGGAAGAACTTCTTCCCTCTGAGGG
>Ga0065711_1013088_pt1 | contig 10709 bp, 13 predicted proteins | sample Hoacrofraction12_FD_59098 | JGI IMG/M metagenome (GOLD analysis project Ga0065711, IMG submission 59098) | Hoatzin crop microbial communities from Cojedes, Venezuela - Epithelial fraction 12 v2 (version 2) | ecosystem: Host-associated > Birds > Digestive system > Esophagus > Crop | place... | reverse complement strand
TTCTGCTTTTGATGCTGAGGTGTAGCTTCAGGACTCGGGGCAGGAGCTTTGTGAATGTGAATAGTCTGACATCAGGAGTAGGAAATGGGGCAGTAACGGCTCAGTGTGCACGGGAAGAGAGGGTCAAAGCAGTCAGAAGGGACAGTGAGCATCTTGCCAGCACAGTAAAAGCGCATCCAGCATCCCAGTGCTGGAAAAGGCTTCTTTGCAGTAATAGCAGGAATAAACCACCAACATTGCAGCTACTTCATGTAATCCTTCTCCAGGTGTGGATGCTGCTCACAACACCCTGCTTAAAATGTCGAAATAAGCACACTGACAGCACAGCCCTGTGTGCAGAAACACGGGTGGCTGAAGCACTGCCTCTTTCTTACCATCCTGCTGCAGCTCAAGACACTGCGATAACCGAGAGATTTCCAGGACAACTTGCCCATGAGCTTGGCTACACAGAACCTCAGCTTACTCAGTGAGGGGTGGCAAAAGAGAACTTCCACTTGAGCAGCCATAACGTGGTCCTGGCCCCAAAGCAAACTGAGCCTGCCAAAGGCTGGCTTTTCATGAGACCCTGCAGCCGTCTGACAGAGCCCTCCTGCCTGCCAGCAGTGTTTGCTACCAGGGTGCTGTTTAGGGTGTGTATACCCTAAAACCTGCTGAGCTTTAGGGGGTATTGCATTGCCTTTCCCCTGTTGGGGCAATGGGAGCGAGGTGCCTGCCTCTCCTTGGCGGTTTTGAGAAATCTACTCCGGCTCTTCTCCTCCCTGCGGCCGCTGGGGCTGGAATGCGGCTTCCTTTGCCTGATTAGCTCTGTCTGTCAGCGGGGTGAGTCCCTCTCCTGTAATCAGTAACCGGAGCTGGTGTTGGAGACATGCCTCATCCCTCCTGCCCGCGCTGCTGTCGGGCGCGGGGGGAGCAGCACCGCACTGAGCGAGCGCTCTGCTAGAGCTCTTTGGGGGGGATGAAAGCCCCTCCTCACCAGGGAATCCTCTTCCTCTGCGGTCTTACATTCAACCACAGAACGCTTGAGGCTACTGCCGCAGACACCGCTAAGATCCATGGATCAGATGGGAGGCTTAGTTCCCTTACGTGTGGCTTTCTGCGTGGAAGGAGGAGTTTGTGGCAGTGCCTGGGGTATAGAGCAGCCTGGATGCTGAACTGGCAAGAGGTTTACGGGTCTTGCCAGCTGCCTTGCAGTCAGTGCTGGAGCCAGACCCAGCTGTAATGTGAGAGAGTGCAACTGTATTGCCCAAAATTTTATTACCCACCTCCTGTACTTAAATTCCTGCTCCAGTTGCACCTTTCACAAAGCAGATCTCCCCTTGCCATCAGATACGCCACTTGCACGTGGCCTCAGGTGACATTTTAGGTGGTTTGAGTTTGCCTAGAAGTGGCTGCTTCCCCAGTTACCGTCCGTACCAGGGGACGCGAGCAGGTTGTACTGGGTGAAACCAGTTGGCTTCTCATACTGATGAGGCTGAAAGACGGCTGAAGGAGGGACCAGCTTGTGCTATGACGTGTCAGGCACATCAGGCTCCCTGGTTCTCCAGATCGGCTTTGAACAACAAGCCCAGCCAGATGTGTCGGTGTCGAGACCTGGTGTTCCCAGCGCGGCCCCTGTGCCAGCAGACAGCTGCTCGGTGCCTGTGGGCAGGAGCACAGACACACGCTTGGCTGCGGCTGCCGGTGCCATGCGTTCCTAGCGAGGGGCTGCGCTGTCAGCAGAGACACTGCTGCGTGGCGGGGTCCGAGCCGGGACCCCCGGCTGACAGGCCGCACGTGGGACTGTTTCCAGCGCACTGGGGATCCTGGCTCTCCTGCTCCAAGGGACAGGCACACACAGCCCCACTCTTCCAGCTCCCTCTGCTCTGCACCACCGTCACTCCCACTGCTGCTTTCTGAAATTCATGCTTTTTTCCTTTTACGAGCCAGCTTTCTTGCCGTTGCCAGTTTTCAGGTTCTGCTTTTATGCCAGCAGAAGCCAAGCACTGAGCTGTTTCTGGGCATCGTTACTCAGTTTACAGACGGAGTCTTCTGTGTTTTCAGAGTCCCAAAGAGCACCCACACAGTTTACCACGCGTGGCCCCGTTGTTCCTGGTGCTGGTGCAACCTTTGCCGTGTTCAGGTAACAGTGTCATTGGAAGTGGAGGAAGTCAAAGACTTATTCAACACAAGTTACGGGATAAGATCTGCCTCAACTTTCCTTAGCAGCCTTAACTGTCATCATTCCTGTGCACTGAGGGGATGGAAAGTGGCTTGTAAATGCACAGTACCAGCAAGAGAGCTATTTCCAAAAAGTGCTGGAGATCGAGAGAGGGACCTTCAGTCCCTTGGACCTCTTGGCAGCAGGCTCCACACCATGACCAGGGCTGTCTGTGCCACACAGTCAGCAGTCGTGGCTGAGAGCTGCTTGTCCTGGATAGGACAGGACATCCACAGATGACAGGAGAGCCACGTGCACGTTGTGTGTGTGATGGGCGCAACCCGTGCTTTGCAGGCAGGTGCCCACAGTTTTGCAGAGGGTAAACTGGGTTTAGATACCTATGACAAAGTGCCCTCAGAGGGCTCCTTGGGCTGGTGATTTGTTGGTTGAGGTCATTTCAGGGAGGCTCCTGCAGAATGATCTTATCATGGTCCAGATTGTATTTAGAGGTCAGATTACCTGCTGGCCAGAGCACTGTGCTGGAGACCTGAATTCATTTACTGGGATTCTTGTCCTGTTGGGAGATTTTGGGGAAAGTTGCTTTTCCCTGCTCTGCCTTGGTCTCCCCAGGGGATAAACCACTTACTGCTTTCATTAAGTGCTTTAACAGTACCAGCACAGGGGGGCGATGGCCGATGCTCATGGACAGCTAAAGCCTGCTGCAGGGCAGACATCTGGGTGGGCTGACACCAGCTATAGCAATCGTTGCTCTGAAATGCCTGGCTGGGAAATGTGGCCGTTTGACCCTGTGCGTTGTATTAGTGTGACCTTTAGCGTGTGATTTCCTCTTGATAGGGCTAGCAGAGGCAAGAGCTGGCCTTGGTGGGGCTGGTCTTGGGGCTTTTCAGCTGCATGCACCCCCATGTGTTCCCCAGGACCTCCCTTGGCAAGGGAGCTGCGTGTGGGCACACCATGTCCTGCCACCGTGTTCTCTGCCAGCTCTGTTCCCCGGCACACATCACTGTTAGTGGTGCGCTGTTGGACTCTTGTGTGCCGTGGCTTGGGAGGACACTGTCACCAGCTACATCTGCCCAGGGTACCTGGGTTGCCCAGATCTCACCAGGCCAAAAATAGTTCACCCAGCCTCAGGTATGTGGGTCTGACCCTGCTGACTGTGTTGGCTTTAGATAAGAGAAGGCCCTTGGTTTGCAGTGGGATCTGTCTCCCTGGCAGAAGCCACTGCCCCACCCCAGGTGGAGTGTCCCACAACGTGGGGGACGGGAGCATGCTTGGCCAGGATAGCTGCTGACCTCCTGTCTCTCCCATTTCCTTCCAGTCCTGGACGCACAACATCCAACGGGAGAAGGAGTTCCTGCGGAAGCTGGTGAAAGCCCGAGTCATCACTGACCTAACCAGTGGGATTTGAGTGGCTGCAGCCACTGCCTCCAAGGGAGGAGACGAAGACGCACGCTGCAGCTCTGGGAGCAGGCACTGGCAGCCCCCCGCAAGAATCCCACCTCACTGAAGACACATAGAGATGCCCGGGTGCTCTGGGAAGACCCTCTCACGTTGGGGTCACCCTCAACACACGAGGGTTGCATCTGCTGCCTCCAGGCCTAGAGCTGGCAGGAGGTGGGCAAGGGGCTGAGTGGGCAGTTCTTGAACTCTGCATCACAGGTGGATCCTCTGTGTCCTGAATTAAACAGGAAAGACTCACAAGAGAGAAGAAAGGTTTGTGAATAAAACTATTTGTGCCAAATGGGAGGTGACGCTGCCCCGAGGCAGCAATGCCTGAATGTACAAAGTATTATTTTTTAAAAGAAACTCTGCTGGAATCATACTAGAAATACCAAGGTGCAAGGCAAAGTCTGCTTGTGCACAGCCCTGCAAAAAGCCCGGCCTCTCCATGCTCCGTCTGCGTTGTCACCGGCCTCAGACCTTTCCCCAGGAAAACAAATCCGTCCAAAACCTCGGTGTCGTTGGTGCTGCTGTAATTTGAAGGGAGAATAATGGCTTTCCCTCGTTCTCCACTTAGAGCTTCTGGATAGAGATGAGCATGGGTTTGTTTTTCTGCGCTTGTCCTTGCTTCCTGCATAGAGGCAGCGGCAGCAGCCACTTACTTGGCTGCGTTCTCCATAGCCGTTTGCCCTGCTCTGCCTCTGCCCTGACCCCGAGGTGAAGCGGGGAGCCGACGGCTTCCTCCGCCTGCAGCAGACCCTCCCCAGCTCGCTGCCTGTCGCGGCGCTGAGGAGCCTGCCTCGGTGTGCTCAAGGCTTTCAGGCCTCTTGGTTTGTGCCTGCTGCACAGGGCCCCCGTGGAGTCCGTGCAGATCGGTGTCACCGTTTCTGGACAGCATCTCGCTTTTTTGTGTGTGTGGGAGAGGAGTAATTTATTCTTTAGAAGGAGGTCAGATCTTGCACGGAGATCTGAAGCTTTACAGTTTGAGAGCGGGCCGCCGAAGATGTTTGTTTTACGTTCCAGACTCAATCATGTTCCCTGTTTAAGTGATGCGTGACCTCAGCGATGGTGGAGCCTGCTAGCACGGGTGGGGGCCTGCTGGGAACCCTCACCCTCTGCTCAGCCCCTGCTCACTTCGTTTCCAAGCTCCTCCCGTGCTGCTCTAGCACTGCTGCTCCTCCGGCTCTCAGGAGCGCGTCCCTGCCTTTGCCGTCTTGGTCTCAAGATGCAGTATTTGCACATTTGATTTGTATATGTATTTCAGAGGAGCTGGAATAAACTGAGCAACGTGGCCGAGTGCGAGGACAGCGGGGTAGTCTCATCCACCTGGAGAGCGTGGGCAGCAGGGGAATGGTTGCAGTTGGAAACGGGCTCCCACGCTCTCCTAGCTTGGAGCAGGCTGGACTGAGCCCACGGCACTGTCCCGAGCCGAGTCCGTGTGTCGAGGCACCGGCGTGCGGTCAGGCAGTGCTGGGCTCAGAGGAGGGGGATTCGGGAGGGATGCTGCCCGGGCTCGTGGTCCTGGCGCTGCATCTAACGCAGCCCAGGGATTGCATTCTGCCTTGCTCTGACCTGAAGGGAGAACATGGCCATGACATGGACAAGGGGTGCTCGGAGCAGGGCTTGCACGGTTTCCCTGGGCCACCTCTGCTCCCCTCCACTTGCAGGGGGCTGTGGCTCCGGGGCTGAGACCCCGTAGGGGACATGCGGAAGGGGCAGGCAATGACCCAGGCGTGGGGCAGAGGAGCTGACTGTATGGAATGGTTTGAGACCAGGCTGTGGGCAGAGGCAGCTCTCAGGACACGGTGCCGGATGCTGCCCACAGACCAGCGTGGGATGTGCCCCTCAGGAACCACTCCTGCATGGTGTGCCCGTGGCCAAGGAGCTTGCTCACGGGCAAGTCCTTCCTGTCCAGCTTCTGGTTGTGGCTGCTGCTTGCTTTGTAGTCTGGGAGCAGCTCAAAGATCCTGTCTCTTCCAGGCTGCGGAAGACAGATGCTGGGAGTCTCTCCCTTCCCTCTCCCCTTCCCATGTCCCTTCACTTGTACCTCTGGCCCCCCAGCCAGGCGGTCCCTGCTCCCCCCAGTATATGCCTCCCCCTTGGATGCTCTGTGAGGTTTCCAGTGTGGAGAGCTGGGGTTTCCAGCGGGTTTTTCAGCATATGCTGTGGCAGATACTCCTCTGAATATTCTCCCCCAGATGGTTTTTCCTACTCAAGGAGCCCAAGGGACTGGATTTCTGTGGCTCTTGCCAGGCAACACTCCCTTTGCGGGTCCTGTGTGTCAGCCTGGACCCGGGACCGTCGCCCGTAGAGTCCCTGCCACAGCAGCAGTGAGGTACCTGGGCTGGACCTGGGCAAGAAGGGTGGGCACCCGCCCCTCCACCTTGGTGCTTGAGCTGGGTCTTTACCCAGCTGCTGTGGGAGCCCTGGGGCAGCGATGGGGTGGTGGGCCCCATCCGTGTGCTGCAGTCAGCTGAGATGCCAGAGAGCGGGTGGCTGCAGCCGGGAGGAGGAGGGGGGTGAAGAGCCTTCAGTGTCCGTGCTGGGCCCCTCACNGCCCCCAGGGGAAGCACCCCCGTGTGGAGGCTTGTGATGGCATCAGTTTGGTTTAGTCTGATTTAACGAGCACTACAAAGCTATGGGGCACCTTTATCTTGCGCCTCGCTGGCTCCAGGTCCACGGAGGGAGCATGGCTCCTGCTCTGCTTTCCCTGGCGTCCCAGCTCCCTACCACGGCCAGGGACAGGTCCTGATGGGAAGCTGTCCCTGTGAACCAGGGAGGTGACTCCAAGCCCTTCCCTCTGCCTGGGTGGGGGTCTCCAGGCGGAACAGCCCAGGCTGAATAGAGGAGTGCGTGGCCCAGGGTGACTGCGGTGGGTCAGGACCACCTGCGAGTAGAAGGAAAGAGAGGATGGGGGGGCGTTTGGGGGCCAAAGGCTCCCCTCTGACTCACTGTCCCCTTTGACACTGGCGGGACAAACGCACCCACAGAGCAACCTACAGCCAGGTGATGGGAGCGTGCACCCCAGCCCCGGGAGCGGTGCGCGGCGCCGGCTGTCGCTCCTGGACGCCGTTCCTTTGGCTGCCTCCCCGGGGTGCACCTGCAGCCACCTCCCGCCCTCCGAAACGCGGCAGCCCTGCCAGCTCGGAGCGGTGTGCGCGGGTCAGAGCGGGGTCAGTGGGACGGGTGCGCGTCGTGGCCTCTCCCTCGCAGTGACTCACCTTGTCAGCGCGGGAGGGAGAGCCCAGGGAATTCTCCACGGCCTAAATATAGAGTGGGGTTGCCTGGTGCCTCTTGACGCGCTGCGGCGCGGAAAGGCCGCTCGGGTGGCAGGGAACCTGCCTCGAGAGAGGCCGGGGAAGCGCGGGGAGCTCGAGGAGCCGGCTCCTGCGGCGGGGTTCGGCTGTGGCTGGTGCGGGGAGCAGGTCTGGGGGGGGAGAGGGGCTGCTAGAGAGCTGCTGCTGCGCTGACCGCGCCACGAGCGCAGGCTGCTCATGCGTTCGTGGCGCGCAGCCCTCCCCGGCGCCTGCCATCCTGGCATCGGGCTCCTCTTACCGGCTCACGCCGTCGGGGCTGGCCACGCCGCGGCCTCCAGCTCACACGTGCCAAGCGGAGACCCCGCAGCCGGGGAGCACGAGCAGCGGGATCCGCTGTGGCCCAGCATCCCTGGGCCCAGCATCGCGGCTCCTTTTCCTGGGAGGGAGCAGCGGGGGGGCCCCGCCGTGCTGCTGTACCCCTCTGTGGGAGAGGGGCAGGCTGTCAGCACGGGGCTGGCTGTCTGGCTGTGTCACACAGGGGCAAGCAGGCTGGGGACGGGCAGCGCCAGGGGACAGGCAGGGGCTTCCGGACCGCCTGGCAGGAAGACAGCCGCCACGCCGAGCTCCACCGGCACCGGCACGGCGCACGCCATCGGCCAAGCGTGCATCGCACACTGTGTTAGACGTGTCCTCCGGTGCAGGCGACCCTGCCCCTCTGGGCACCGGCTCCTCGCACAGCCCGCACAGGGACTCGGTCCGAAGGCCCCTGCACTCGCCGGTACTGTACCAAGCTCAGATGCAAGAACTCCATGAGTTTTTAAAATTAGTTTTAGTTTCTGCGATTTTTTTTTAATTTCCCCTCTAGGCAGGGAGGGCAAGAGTCTTGCAGGCTCCTCCAAGCCGGCTTATGTCACATCAATTCAGTCATATCACAGAAGCAATAAAGCTATCAAACAAGCTTGGCTGGCCTCTTTCTTCTGCCTTTGGCCTGGTTTAGGGGAGGCAGCGGGATTCCCCTGCTCGGGCTGTCCCCAGCCTGGCTGCACTGCCAGCTCCTCCGGCACAGTGACCCAGAGGCAGCTGCCGGGAAGTGGCACTGGCCAATGCCACCGGCCTGGCGCTGGGGACGGGAGAGGGCCACGCTCCCCCTCGCTGGTGGCCTGAGGGGTGGGAGAGGGTCTCGCGGGGTGGGTACATCTCCTGTCGGGGGGCAGAGGGCTGGGGGCTTGCCCTGCCTGTGACTCTGCCTGCTCTCCCAGGGACTCCCTGCCGGCAGGGTGGCTTCCAGCCGAGGGTCACAGCAGCAGTCGGGCTGGGTGCGGCCCCGGCAGAGGCAGATGTCCAGCAAAGTGACCTTCTCGCCGCAGCGTCCAGGAAGGAAGCGGTGTAGGAAGCCGGGGGCTGAGGCTGTGACCGGCTCCAACACCTGCCAGGTCCCAGCGGGAGGACCGTAACCCCTGCGGCAAACCCCGGCGATGCTGCGGCGCTCCCAGAGCCGTGAGACTTACTGGGGACAGTCCTGTTGCCCGCGAGAACCAGGTGGCTGCTTCCAGCGGGTGACAGGTCTGCTGGACCTGCTGGCTCCCAAACGCGAGGGGTGGCCTCCTGCCCACGCCAACGGGACACAGCTGAGGAACCGCCCGACCCTCCCTGGCGTGTGCGGGTGACAGGTCCGCTCCAGAAAGGAGGTGCTGGAGCTGCTCAAACCCTGCCCCTTGCTGTCCTCTCTTCGGGACCCTGAAAGAGCAGAGCCACTGCTGGCACCAGGCTGGGCCAGCCCCAGGGGTGGCCTGTGCCCCATCCTGGCATCAGGAGGGCTGTGGGAGGACCGGGGCACGCAGCGTCAGCCCGTGGGAGGTTCAGGTTAGCAGAGACAAGGACGCTTCTTCTGGAGCAGGTGTCCCCAAAGGAGCCACGTCACCACCGAGATGGGGACGATGCAACCAGTCGGTCCATCTGTGGCAACAGGTCGCTCCCACGCGTGTTTTGTCACACCAGGCCGTGGCCTCACACAGGCACGGCAGTGGCCATGGCACGCTCAGTCCTGCTGCCTGGCTGGACCGCGTCACCACCACCCCAACGCACGCAGGGGTGGCACCGTGGGGACTGAGGTCGCAGTGGGCCCTGGCCCCGCAGGACTCATTCCAGACTGGACAAGCAACATGGGGACACGCCAGCGCCGAGGGTGCGGAGCACAGGCTGCTCGGGAGGCACCAAGCCAGCCGCTGCCAGCAGCAGACAGGCAGAAGGTCACCCATCTGCCTGGGGACCCTGCCCTGCACCCCAGCACCGTGCGGGGCCCAGCACTCCGCAGCGCAGAGCCAATGTTCATGGGAGCCCAAGAGGAGAGAACAGTGCCCAGATCCAAGCATGGCGCTGAGACGTGCCACCTCCTGCCACCGCGATCTCAAGGGAACGGGAAGGAGGTGCCATCTCTGTCCTGGGGTCACATCTCCCAGGGCAAGGGCCAGGGGCAGAGGAGGGGGCCAGGCCCCCCCCCAGGTGTCTGGGGTAGCAACCACGAAGGGGGGACCATGGGAGAAGACAGAGGCCAGGCTTTGCACAGCCACCCCTGTCACAGGACCGGGGACACCATGGGCCCACCTCTGCGGGGTCCCCTGGATATCGCCCTGTCCCCCACGCAGCCCCCTGCCCACCACCACCATCACACCCGCGGCAGCTCCGGGCTGCGCCCTGGGGACACGAGGACCAGCAGGGAAGGTGGGGGAGGACCGGGCACCCCAGCAGGGCGAGCCAGCGCCTGGGGCTGTCTCCAAGCCCCGAGGGCTGTCCGGGGGGCATGCAACCCTCCCCTGTGTTCGCAGCCCTTCCTGGGCAGCCCCGTGTGGGGGGGGCCGTGGCCAGTCCCAGCCCCACAGGGATGGCTGGGCAAGCTGGGTCAAGATGTGCCACTCGCACGGAAACCGTCCAAGCCAGCAGCCCCGTCAGTCTGCAGCCCTGCGAAGCAGAGGGTCCCGTTCCCCGTTCCCCTGTCCCCTGCCCTCGGCTGATTGCCCACTCCGGGGATGCTCCTGGGCCTCCAACCCTCCGCTGCGCCCAAGGCATCCGGGGCATCACCACCATCCCATGCGGTCCCACCGTGCCGGGAGCCGTGGGGACGAGGGCCACAGGGTGCCACGCCAGGGCCACGTCCACTGTCCCTTATAGCGGCGGACGGGACGGCTAAGCCAGCACTGTCCCCGGCGGGTGACGGCTGCAGGAGGGATGCAGCGGTTGTCATCCCTGTGCTGGATAATCCGATGAGACGAGATGCGACGAGGCGGATGGTTCTGCCGGTGGCTCGCACGCATCCGCTGGCCTTCCCCGTCGCCGGGCTGTGGGCTCCAGCCCGGAGCCCACAGCCCGGTGACGGGGAAGCCCCCAACGCCAGATGGGGGCCTGGGTGCCGGTGCAGACCCCGTGGGTGCTCCGGGGCCAGCGCGCAACCGCAACGCAACTGGCGATCGAGCCGCTGGCCCGGCTCCAGCCGAGGAGTTCTATAAAGGTGGGAGGTGAGGGTGGGGGTCTCACCCGGTGCGGGCCGTGCCCCGGTCCGGTCGGGGGGAACACGTGCAAAGCGGGACAGAGCAGAGGAGGCGGCCCTGGGATTTGGCACGTTTGCAAGGAGCACTCGAGAGCCGCGGGGATGGACGTGGAGGGCCCCGGGAGGTGACGTAAGGACTCGCACGGGCTCCGCTCGGGCTCGCCAGCCGGCCCCCATGTCCCCGGGACCTGCGGCGGCCCCGGCGGAGGGAGGCAGGGAGACGACGGAGGTAAGGAGCCCGGCGGCGGGGCGGCACCCCGGGAAGGAAGGGGGAAGGGGGGCGGGGAGGCCGGACTCCTCCTCCGTCGAGGCC
>Ga0065711_1009684_pt1 | contig 10709 bp, 5 predicted proteins | sample Hoacrofraction12_FD_59098 | JGI IMG/M metagenome (GOLD analysis project Ga0065711, IMG submission 59098) | Hoatzin crop microbial communities from Cojedes, Venezuela - Epithelial fraction 12 v2 (version 2) | ecosystem: Host-associated > Birds > Digestive system > Esophagus > Crop | place... | reverse complement strand
GGGGTGCCCGGCCCAGCCCGGCCCGGTCCCTGCGAGGGGGCTGCTGCCGTGAGGCGCGGAGAGCGGGGCGGCCTGGGCGGTCTCGGGCTGCCGCTCGGGGCTGCGGGGCGGCCGCTGCCTCTCGGTGGGGCGGCCCCGTCCCAGCGGCGTCAGGAGGAGGAGGAGGGTGAGGGTGAGGCGGCGCTGCCCTTTGCGGGAAGAAGCGTGGCCGTCGGGGTGGGTGGGCCTGGATCCAGGGCCCTCCTCGGGCCTAGGGCATCCCAGCGCCCGGCTCCCGGGAGAGCGGTGGCTCAGGGCTGCGCCGGAGAGCGACGCCCGCCAGCTGCCCCACACGTGACGTGTCCCACGGGCTTCGGGACCTCAGCAAAGGGGCGGAGGGCTTGGGGCACTCGCCTGGGACACAGAGCTGCTCTAGGCCCTCCAGACAGGACTCCTCTTTTCTTCTGTTAGAAATCAAAATCAGAAGTGGTGCCAAGTCTCCTCTGTGAGGGCAGCCACCCCCGCGCCATGGAGGGCATCCGTGCCTTCACCCCAGGCCTGGCCCCAGCTCCCGCAGGTGGCTGCGGCTCGAGCGGGGCCGAAGCGCAGAGGTGCGTCGGGGCGGAGGAGAGGGACGCCGCGCTGAACAGGCTGCGGCACCCGCGCCCTGGTTTGCCGTGACCTTCTGGATCTCCGCTGCTTCCATCTGACCCAGTCCAGCCGCTGCCCTCCCGCCTTCAGTCATACAACCGCACGCGTCGCAGACGTTGGGCATTAAGTGCTTGAGCTGCGTTTTAGTGTTTGCTTAAGTAGCCTCTGTGATGCCAAATGGCAAGAAGAAGCACGAGCAGGACAGGGATCTATTTCAAACACGTGTCTTTGTGAGCGACACAAATTCAAACAGTAATGAGGAATAACGCATTCAGCAACTTCTGACTTGGGGCATTTGAGAAGAATTTACTGTACTTAAGCCTCTGCAAGTTACTTCTAAACCTTCGAAGATCGTGTAGTGGAAGACGAGTTTAGCACGCTGAACGCAATTCTGGTATTTAAGTCTGATAGTGTCTGTAAAAATAAAATGCATCTTCACTAGAGTTAGAGATTTGATGTTGACAAAGTAACTCTAATAAACCCATCACTAACTGACCAGCGCTATTTTTCTAAGAGTGAGAGGAGTTTGAGGACAGCACATTTTGAGTGGAAAGCAAAACAGAAAATGGGAGGTGCACTTTCGGTGGAGAATATTATAGATGGATACATAAAGCCTTCACCAATGTTTCTAATAAAATCACAGGTTATTAAAATGTATGTTAATTTATTATTTTCATGTTTGCCCATCTCTAATATTCCTCACTTGGAAAATGCCATTTTAGTTTAATCAGTTTACCAATCCTCTTTCACTACACCGTGATGTTTGATCTGAGAGCACTTAAAAATTTTTTCAATGGGTTCCCACTGGAGGTTTTCTAAATTAAATAACCACAATTGTCAATGCCTGTTTTTATGAAGTCTGTGCTTCATAATCGCTGAATTTACCTCTTCTCGAGAGACAACTAGATTTGGGTTGTATTGCAGAAGACAAGCTACTTGTGAAAGATTTGAAAGACGCAACAAAACCTGCTTGCAGGGCAGTGTGCTCCAAAGGGGCCAGCTAGCAATAACGTGCTCTGAAATGGAGGTTTCAAATTCAGCTGGCTCCGTGTGTCATAGCGTCAGCGAGTTCTGAGTTCATAAGCAGGTCTGGCCCTGGTAGATCAGAGGGTTGCTGATGACTGTCACGTCATACTTTCAGGTTTCTGTACCCCAGAGTAAACTCCTGTACGTGTTCCTTGTAAGACGAGGATCCTAGCTTTTACTGATCTGAATGACCAAAGCAAATCCTACTACTAATCGGCTGTGCTGTGTTGAAGCGTTCACACTGGACTATGAAGCCACTGTAAACTTGTCCGGAAGCTGATGAAAGTTTTTGTACACGGCTTGCATGTGGATCCTGCAGGCACGTAGGCAGCTGCAGATTCTGCCCCTTGTTAACACGGCGGAACTGCTTAATAACGTTCATTCTCAAATGAACATTAAGCATTTCCAACCTGTGACTTCTCTCGTTCTCTTGCAGTGTTGTTTTGGCTTTTGAGCCAAATGTTTAACATTAATTGAAGTAACTTCTGTAATGCAGAACATCAAAAAGAAATGCAAATAGGGCAGGGTTCTATTTTTTTTCCAAAATTATGTCTTTGTACTTCACTAATCCTGAAAGGAATCACAAACAGCTAAAACAAAAATGACTGCACCCAAAATACATTATGTGGTTATGGCAAAACAATTTCTATATCTAACCATGAAAAAACACATCCTTTAACTGCAATGTTTGGATTTGTATGGGATTCTGCTTGATCCAATACCTCTCCTTAGAAAAGAACTTTCAGAGAAAAAAATTATTTATAAATGTGTGTGGGCATATATATGCAGTTTCAAAAGGAAATAGGCTACGTGTCTTAACTATGATGAAACAGCTGCCGTTTTTGTTTATGCTGCAACAATTCACATCACTGCATTTACTGAGGAAATTCCCTGTCCTGTTTAGGACTGCCCCTGTAACAACTCTTGGTCCTTTTCCACTTGTTTTAGAGAGTTCCAAGGGAATGTTGCTGAGGCTTACTAGTGATGGCACAGTTCTTGACACTAGAAGTACTTTACTGATAGAGGAATCCTGATACTATACCTCAGTGAAGTACATCCACTGAAAATGAAGCTATGCCAGCAAGGCTCTGCTTTCTATCAAGACAGTTCCACAAATTACACAGTCCTACAAATGGAGTTAAGAATCCTGGTAAAAGTCAATGTAACTGCATGCATACACTGTGTTTTATAAGCATCTCTAAGGGATCACACACCGTGGTGATGTGGTCGCATTAGAAGTCTGTGTTAGTTTTAACCACAGAGAACACTGAAATAAATTATTACTAGTATTTTTAATTAACAAGCGCGGGTTAGGAAGACTTCTCCACAAAGAACAAAAAACACATTTATAAGAACATTTACTCTTGTTTAAGCTATTAGAAGTCATAGCTTCTCAGCGATTTGGGCAGAATGCTTACGAGAAGATGCTGCTAAGGCTGGGATTCTTCTCATGACAGAGGAAGCAGAAAGGAAGGGGCTAGCGTACCTCTCTGTACTCCTATTGCTTCAAACAGAAAAGCAAGGTCCTTTCTCACTTTGTTATCTGTTAGGTTATCCATTATATTTGTGTCTTGCTGAATGTAGTTGTGGGTAAATTATGTATAAAATTTATGTAAAAGTAAGTATATTTTTATCCAAAATCTTTCAAGGCACGCATCCATTTTTTCCCGTGCATTTCACCCCCAGTAACATTGCCATCCGGCAACAGACTTTCATACAACCAAGGCCCCTGCATCTACATAGATCCACAAGAACCTAGGTGGAATTCAGGATGGGACTTGAGGTCAACACAGACACTAGCTATTACTGCATTCTTTTGCCTAAGACACTGGCGCTAATATCAGCATTACTCCAGCATTAACTAATCTCAAAAGGCCTCCCTCTGCTGTAAGAGACTCTTCTCCCCTCTGCCCAGAAGAATGGAATATTTAAAGTTTCACAGAACCATTGAGCTAAGGACATGAAAGCAGCTGAGAAGAATTACATTGAAAAGTAATGTGCAAAGGAAAAGCAGGAAAGTGCACGCAGCAGACTGAGAAAGGGACCAGATTGCAGAGGAATATGTACTGGAGAGTAGGCAGGGAGAGAAAAAATAAGACGTGTAAATTGGGAATGTGAAATAAGGAATAGCAAAGCTGCTGCTATCAAAAATAAATCATGCTGTGACCAAAATCAGTTAAATACAATTAAGCACGGATAAAAATACCTAGTCTTTTCTAGCATTATTCTTCTGTGTAAGCAATTGCTGGAGCACTAAGAATGCTACATACTTAATGAAAATAGGTGAAGGGTAAGATTTATTCTGTAAAGTTCATGGACCATAGAATGACGATGAAAATTAGTAACGAAGAACTGGTTTTTCAGTGTTCAAAACCAGACATGTTATAATTTCCAGAAAGACTTGATGTGGCACACAGTCTAGTAAACAGGCTTTAAATACTCCAATCCTAGTTTTGGAAAAGAAGGGACAAATAAAAAGGAAGTGGTATGAGGCTTCTGGGTTCTACTCAATGGAGAAGTCGGGTCGTTGTGGTCAGTGCTGAACAGTGTTCCTGGGGGATTACAAGCTCAGTGTAGTGCCACGGAAAACAGAAGTCCTAGCTCAAGTAAGCATTCCAAATGGAAGCACATGTAGGTCATGGCTTGGATTTGTATCAGTACTGCAAACTACTAAAACACAAAGTAGAGATCTTGATGAGCAAATCCATGGCCCAGTGCTGATCCGTGGCCCAGTGCTGCGAAGGTTTGGATTTCACCTATGGTGCATCCCTGGGATGACTGTGAAAGAGGTGGACCAGCTCCTACTCTCATACCTGTAGACTTGTGTTGCTTCCCATGCACTGGATAAGGCGGTCGGGTCTCCATACTGAGTGAGTTCCATTCACTGAACCAGCAGAAAGCCCATAAAAAATTACCAGGTTTCACCTTGTAGCCATGTGATCACTCAGACATGATGCAAAGGTAGCAGCAGAAACCTGCGGCAGGGATTTCATGGGGAAAGCTGGACCACCCCAATCACCAGCAGGCAAAGCTGGTGATGGAGCTCCACCCTTCAACACAGAGCGATACCTTACTGAAATAAGTTCTGCACAGTTTTTGTGTACAGCATACACCAAAAAAAAAAAAAATAATCAAACCCCACAAGTATTTACAACATTCAGTCTGTAGGAAACGATGTATCATGTGGACAAGCAGGACTATTAGGGTAGCCTCCTTGTTCACAGAAGTCATCGCAGTCATTGGTGGTTTTTTCCTGATCATTTTACTTGAAAAGAGTGTAGATTATTACTATGTTCCATCATACTTGTTTAACTTCTCAAAACATCAGTTTCTTGAAAAGTGAAGCAAAAGTAGTTTTCTTGATAGATAATAACTGTAAGGTATAGTACTGTATCAGATGCAAGTCCATCAAAGTCCGTGTACTTCTCCTCCATCATATTCTCCACTCTAACATCAATATTACAAGATAGTCCTAACCAAGTAAATCAATTAATACACAGCTTTTTGAGAAGAAACCAGGTATAGCTGAATAATTAAAATTACATTTAAGCGATTTGATGTACTGCCATCTAGTGCTTACTGAATGCACAACCATACAGAGAAATTCCATCAGTTTCGGTAGTTCTTGGTATCTGTGACGGGCCTATAGCAAAACAACAGTTAAACTCACCAGTTTGCATGTAGTTGTGCATATAGTGAGCTTACCTAAGAGCAGTAATTGGGAGCAATATGCACTGTGAAAAGTGCGACAGTGTGCTGAAAGAATCAATCTGAATATAGATCGTTTCATATTCATAGAAATAAGACTGGAAAAACAGCATTTGCAGAGCCTACAGCTCTTGAGGGGGCATTCAGCAAAAATGAAAAATGCTGTAGACTGGTAAAAAGCAAGAGGGATATTGTTCACATGTTGTACAAATGCTTTTATTGTACAAAACCGCAAAGAAGTCAAAGACATTAAAATATTAAAAGATTACACTCAGGGAGTCATAACAGTAACAATCACATAGGTGCAGTTACTGCATATGATTTGCACTAACAGGTTGTTCATAGAAAGTGAAAAGCATATCATGCTGCTATTTAAGAAATTTAGTAAATCTTCCTTTGGAATAATCTTTATTTTTGTCTAAGAAAGACTAGAAGGTATTGCAAACTCATTGTAAAGATTAAGAAAAGAGCTCAGGATCAGTACACTTAACTGTGCAGAATGTCTGGTAAAATTGGACTCCTATGAAATAAAAAAAAAATGAAGGGGAAATTTAAGTCAAAGTATGAAAAGGTTTATTCCAGTAATTTTGGTACAAGCAGATGCTCATACAATGAGTAGTTTACTATGGTGTTACTGCTGTACAATTTTCACTGGCATCAGGGAAAGTCTCTTGCCAATTTTTCTACACAAAAGGAGAACATTGTGATCTGGACTAACATACCAGGGCAAAAATAGGTGTCCTCAGAGTCTAAAATATTCAAAAGACTACCTTGTCAGAATGGTAGTATTTAACTGTACAGCCTAAAACGTTAGTTGATGCAAGCTAATTCTTGTCACGTTCATTTTATGATTTTCAGAGAGAATACTCAGAAACTGGAAAAAGAACTGGGGGGAGGGGAAACACTAATTTTCCCTTGAAATTTCATCGTCTGTATTTTAATTTTATTGGTAGTTTTCTTGAGGCAAATTATCTCAAATATTCCTTGTTTTCAATGAAAATCACCCTAGATGGTATATAATCTAAATCCAAATATTTGCAGAATCAGCTCTGCGTTTCCCTTTATATTGTTCAAGTAAATGCTTGTCATATTGCGATGGCTTCATAAGACAATATAAACAGAAACGTGATTTTGAAAAACCAGAAGTTATAAAATCCATAGTTAAAAATTACTCTGCAGAGGGAAGACTTTTCACCTTGCAAATTAGGCATTTGCTTAAGCCCTAAGCCATTTAAAACTCTAAACCCCATCTTTAGGGCAAAGTAAGACAGACACATTGTGATACTCTGTTCCAAAGTTTGATTTATACTTTTGATGTATATTTCTAAAAATAAATATGAAATCAAGAGTTGTATCCCTTCTTTAATCTCAATTTATTTGCTTTTGAATATAGCTGGAAATTCAGTACAATTAAAAAACGTAAGCTAGAGTGTCTGTTCTGTTGTTCACAATTCTTCTGTTCCCTGCTATGTTACATCTTTTGTCTTATGTGCGTTAAGCAGTCCAAATTCTGTCTCTACAGCTGTATTAACTGTTACCTACCTATTTTCATCAGTCCTGTCTCTGGACTTCGTTCTGGACACACAGGGCATTTTGCTAAATGATTTGTACTAACGGATTAGCTGATTTAACCAATGGCCACACTCAGCCTCCAGCATTCAAATTTGTGTATTAATTGGTGAAAGACTGAAAAAGGTTTTTTTAATACCAGTATTAAGCTCTTCTCTTTTCAATAGCCTGCATTTAAAGGCCACAGAAATTTTAATGGGCATTTTATTTATGAAGCCAAAGCTTCATAGCAAGTAGCAGGTTTTGATTACATGATTACCATGTACAAACAGCCCCATGCTGTTCACCACAAGAAGCTCATACTCGCATGACATGAAAATCTGAAACTATACATGGAGAGAAAGGTTTCTTGATTTTCAACGTATTCAGCAGTGAACGGGTTTTTAATCTCCATAGGATTCTTAAAAGTTACAGGAGCTTGAAATAAAACAAGTACCTGTGAAATGTCTGTAATTTGAGGCTAGAGTATAGACTGTCAGGACTATTACAACCAGCTCATGCACATGAGATTGGCTTTACTGTTATTTTTACCTTTTCACTTCCCATTTGTATTTTTAGTCATGCTGGGATCTGTCACAACCCCATATTCTCAGAGCAGAGACTGTATTTTTTACATAGAGCTGAATACAGTTTAAGTACTAATTGTACCTGCAATATGAATAAGAAACAGTACTAATATAATTACACGTTACAGTTGAATGTGAAAAAGGTTGTGAGCCAAATTCCTGTTTCCATTCATGCCAAATTTTAGATAAAACTGTGAGGAAGAAAAGTGGATATTAGGCGCCTCTGTGAGGATACAGTTGTGAAAGTTAGTCCCCAAATATTGTAATTATTACTGATAAGAAAAAGGTTATGCCTAAGTATAGGATTTAATCCTGGGTATCTAATCTACACTAGCTTTCCTTAAGGGCAGCCGGCAAATAACGACACCATAGCATGGCATTGTTGGGCCATACCACATCTTTTTACCAGACCCTTATCAGATAACTTCATTGTCACGGGTGGAGTTGCGGAGGGAGTAATTTAAGAGCAGGCCATATCTCGATCTGGTTTAGACTCCCCAGCACAAGGATCAGCCCTCGGGAGCAGGCTTTAAAGTCATGTGCACTAAAATGACAATGTCTGCAAGATTTGCCAGAAGATGGAACAGGAATTCAGCAGAAGAGACTCTTACTTCAGTAAAACCTTACTTACATCATTAAAACCTCTCGCTATAAAAAGTACCTGTGAATCTAGTAATTAAAACGATATATCAAAACCAAAACCCAGACTGGGTGATCTACTGAGAACAAGAGTAGACTACTACTATAGAGATTATATACATATTTTAGGTAAACCAGTAGAAATTGGCAGTCGCGTATTTCTGAAAATGCTAACTGGTGTTACGTACAGTAAATATTTAGGCACTTCAAATATTTGAACTTGTAATTTTTCACCAACTGTGCTCTTCAGTAACACATTGAGAACACTTCATTTTCCATTCAGTAGAAACAATACTTACAATTATGTATAAAATTATACATATTCACATGAATGCTGATAAATGTAAACTTCCTGGGACTTTATACTTAGAATAATTTATTTTATTTTATCTCAGACACTTGTCTAACGGCATGTATCATGCACGCTGCATATACGTGCAAGCCGTTGAACAGAGGTGTCTTGTAAGCATACAGCAATTTGCAGTAACGGGTTATTCTTTAGACCAGATTTCTAAATCTCTGAACAGAGGTTGCTAGAAAATGATCTCTGAACAAGCACAGAGAAGTGCCAACTACTTAGCAGCAATTCTGTCCACTTTTTCAATAGTGTGGCGCTGATACAATGTGAATGAAGCGTGTGTTTCTCACCTGGCTGTACTGGGTGTCTGAAGACAGGCTAAACCCAAGATTGTAGCTGGCCTACAGTATTTCAAGGAGACTGGCAACAGGAGGAGGAGTACTTCCACAACTGAATTTATTATGCTAACAAAAAATGTAGTTGCTTGAGCTTGGGTCTCCAAGTGATGAATCAAATCCCTGATTTTAGGCTCCTTGCTTCCGAAGTCTTTGAACAACTGTTCTAAATAGCTTCATTTTTTTTATTATATCTCTTTCCCCGCTACTGTTTCCCTGAAATATCACCCTTGCCAAATTCAGAATTCAAACGCCCCAGATTAAAGGACAAAACCATATGTGCATTCCTAAGCATGCATGTAAGCAAGCAAAATGTGGGGAAATGGGAGAAATAAATGTGCAGTTCAGCATTTTATTTGGTCATAAATGAAAGCAATAGCAGCTAAGCAACGTGAGATGATATGTGACTTTTTTTGTAAAATACTTTTTAGGGGGTTTTGGGGTTATTTTTTTCTTTTTTTAAAAATAAACTGCTATAAACTACTTTTAATCAATATAAATTTATTCATAGTAAAAACAAAAATACATATTCTAGCCACCGTCATCAGCTGGCACTGTTATTTAGCTTCCTGGCTGTGTGAGTAGGTACAAAACACTGCACACTGGCATTTCTGGTTATTCCAGAGCTCACGTGCTAAGCAGAACACAGACGTGGTTGCTCCTTGCAAAACAAACAAGAGATAAAGACTTTGTGCTTTTCGAGCTGAGCAGGAGCTCAGCCAAAGGCACTGCGCAGGTAAGGGGTTTCGTTATACAAAGAAACGGGGCGTTCTGACAGCCAAGCAGCATCCTCGTAAAAGTCGCACCGTCGAGGTTCAGACTGCTCGATCGAACCACCCGTATCTGCGAAGTAGGTGGTTGCTGGGTCTGTGTCGACGCAGACCACCCCTGCCAACCTAACTGCTGGGCAAGGCAGAGCACCTCGCAGAAGTAACGCTGGTTACCTGAACAGCAGCCAGTGGAGTGTGGCCTCGCTTCACTGCCACAGAAAAACTTTGTCTTCTGGCTGCTGATCAGCAGGATCTGTGCTCTTCTGAGGAAGGAAGAAAGAGGAAGCACCACAAGAAAGAGGAAAAAAAGAACATTTGGGCTGAGAAAGTGGAACTGAGCAGGCTCTTCTCACAGGAGCTGGACTTAACCTTACTGAAACCAGCAAGTTTAAGGCTTGCTTTTCATTACAAGCAAGCTTAAAGCTTGTTTTTCATTTAAGGTAGTTGCCCAGGTCATTATATATGTGTACCTATGTACAACAAGAACCAACGAATGCAAGTTACGAATGTAAATGCTCCAGGTGGGAAGCTTCAGTTGGGCATTTTTGTACAAAAGAAAATCACAGAAACAGATAAAAAACTTGGGACAGCTTGAAGATGCCCGTGCCTCCAAAGCAGCTCTTGCCCTTTGGCACTTCTGCGCTCTGCCAAGAGGCAGGGCCACGCCAGCTGCTCGGAGTGACAGCCCCGGCGTCTCTCGAACAGCACATGAAGAACAGCCCCAGCCTGGAGATGCTACAGTCCTGCTGCCTTTCAAGCCCCTGCCACAGCTCTGGTCCTCTTCAGTGGCCGAGACCAGCCCAAGGCGCAGGGCCGGTGGCGCCAGGCGAGCGGACGGTGCGGAATCACGAGCGGACGCGTGGAGCTGGCACACAACCGGCAGCCAACGCGCTGCTCTGTGAGGCCACGAAAGGTCACCGGAGGGGGCTGAGGCGGCCAGGGGGCGTCTGGCGCACGAAAGGGGGCCAAGGAGCGGCAAGGCAGAGGGCCGCGAAGTGCGTGGTGGGCACCGCGAGCGGCCACAGCCCCCTCAAGAGCGCACGGTCAGAAAACCCAGTTCGCAGCCCGGGCCCCGGCTGCCCCCCCCTGCCGCGCAGCCCCCGCCCCG
>Ga0065711_1050680_pt1 | contig 10710 bp, 5 predicted proteins | sample Hoacrofraction12_FD_59098 | JGI IMG/M metagenome (GOLD analysis project Ga0065711, IMG submission 59098) | Hoatzin crop microbial communities from Cojedes, Venezuela - Epithelial fraction 12 v2 (version 2) | ecosystem: Host-associated > Birds > Digestive system > Esophagus > Crop | place... | reverse complement strand
GCCTGCTGTAGGTGACCCTGCTTCGGCGGGGGGGTTGGACTAGATGACCCACAGAGGTCCCTTCCAACCCCTACTATTCTGTGATTCTGTGATTCTGTGACTTACCTGCGCAGCAGCCCCTTCTGGGGTCTTTGGGCTGGTCTGCCAGCATTATCTCATCCTTCTCGGGGTTCTCTATCAGCATGGCTGTGAAGGGGGTAACAATATGATGGTCAAGAGACATCTGTAGGATGGATTTGGTGATGTTCCTCTTCAAAGCTGCAGTGGGAGCTGTGTTTCTGGGTGGAAAATAAAACAGAAGGCACGGTTAGCAGCTCTGAGGGGAAGCTGTGATGACAATGTCCCCACAGAGGGGTTGTAGAACCAATCTGGCAGGTTGCAAGAAGGAAGGGTTGAGGGCCTACATGAATGCACTCTTCATATGAATTCTTGGCTTCTGTGGGCTTTGGCCTGGGCTCAGAGAAGCCCAGCCCTGCTCCTGGTCTCAGCATGAGACCTCCTTCTGCTTCAGGGGGGATTCATCCTAAACTGCTCCATAGCTTTCACTCAGGCTCTGTAAGGGAAGTCTCCCATTCATTTCATTCACTCAGGCCCACAGCCAGGTCTCTTTAACCCTTATTCCTCTAATTAACTGCTCCCAAACTCTATTCCCTGATATCCGTGAGTTCTAAAGATAGGAGAAACGTGGCTTAAGATATCACTCACCTCTGTTTTGATTTGTTTACCTTACCCATTTGAAACCCTGTGGGGAGCCTCATGGCTGTGGTCTTAGAGAGGACCAGATTGCTCTCAAGCTTCACTTCCCTCCCATCACAGACCACATCTCACCTCTCTGCCAGCATCTGGTTGACAGTCAGATAGGCCCACAGCTTCCTAGTGAAATCAGGATCCGCGTATTTGTCTTTCTTCATGAAGCCATCCAGTTCTTCAACATCTCGCAGGGTTTCCATGACAAGCTCTGCATTTGCCTATGCAATCAGCAAGAGATAAAGATAATGGAGGGTGACCCAGGAGAATGGGGTGGCTTTGAGTTCCCCTCTTGGCATGGTTGGCATTAAGGACCCATGCTGGCTCTGCTTGTGGTCGCTTCCAGATCAGAAAGTCCCAGCACTGTTGGCCTGACCACTGTGGGAGGGGAGCAAGAACTTCTTCTGTTAAAGGTACATTTAGTGACAGTGGATTAAAATAGATAAAGCCGATGTCAGCAGTAGCCAGAGAGGCTGCTACCATCTGCCAAAAGAAGAGGCAACTTTTCTTCTGCTGTTAACAGAGCTCTGCCATTCTCACCTCAGGCTTTTTCACATCGAATGCCTACCAAACAGGAACCAAATTCTACTTTCTCCCACAGACCCTTGGACTGCACTGTGTTTTGACAGGAAAGAATATTGAATGCATTTGATTTTTCCAGCAAATAACAAATGGTAACTCCCGAGCCCTGTAAGCTTGTGGATATTTCGGTTCCTCCTCAGAAAGCAGGATCTGGATGTTGCATTCCCACCCCATCCCTCTCACTTGGAAGAGCAGCCCTGAAACACGAGGGATGTCTCATCACACCTGCCACAAGGCAGAGCGTAAAAGGACAGTGCTAGGACTTGACATATTGTAGACTCACCAGCTTGAACTCCCCAACAGTGGGAGGTTTAGCCATGAAAGGAGTTACCTGAGGGGATCTCCCCTGCAGCTTGACAAAGCATGACGACAGACTCCATAGCCTTTGTCTGGTTTGCAATTGAATTTTGTATGGTACCTTTATTAGAAGGAAATTCCTCTGGCAGGCTGCAGGTACTGGCTATTGCTGTACTTGAAGCTATTGTGAAACATTGTTGGACAAACCCCTCCAGGAGTTTCCCCATGCTCCCACCTAGGACCCAAGCAGACAAACCACTCTGCTGGCAATAACCTCCAGCAAGGAGACTGTGCGCTCGAGTGAATGAACCAGCCTAAACCCCAGGAGCAGGTATCCTAGGGACACCTTCACTCACTGCTGTCGCTGTGACGATGCTTTCCAAGTGCTGCAGGTTTTCCGTGTCGACCTTCCCCGCCACTACTATCTCTGAGCCACCAAAATAGTTGTGGAAGCTGCTCTGGGTGACATCTGACACTGACTCCTGGGGGTAGTTGAACTGAATCTTCTTCAGGAGTGGGGTGGAGACCTGGTTGTAGAAATTCTGAGGTGGAAGGAGACATAGAAGTGAGTCTGTTGTACCTGAAGCAACCCTCCCACATGCACCACTCTTACTGAAAGGACAGCAAGTGGCAAAACCCAGAACCCCAATGGGCAAGAGGGACTTTCCTTGTCCCAGAGAATGCAGATGCCTTTATACTTAGACCTTAGTACACTTGTAAGAGAGCACAGCAAGAAGGTCTGGCCCAAGTCTTGTGGAAATCAGAGGATCATAGAATCATGAAATCAGTATGGATTGGGTTGGAAGGGACCTTTAGAGGTCATCTAGTCCCACCCCCATGCCATGGGCGGGGATATCTTCAGCCAGATCAGGTTGCTGAGAGCCCTGTCCAACCTGATTTTGAATGTTTCCAGGATGGTCAGAAGACCACGGGCTGTGTTATTCCTAGACCTAAAAGGCTGAGCACAAATGTGTATGGCCTGAAGCTATTATCAGGTTGGTCAGCTCTTTGCTGCTGTGTAAGACACACAGGTGCTTCCCACCTAATTCTTGCCAAAACCTAGGCCTGTGTCTCACTTGTATTTGCTTCTGTGCTTTAGACTGTCTGCCCTTTTCCAGCCCTGTTGTACCTGGCTGATGTGAACTGGGATGTGTACACAGTTGGATTTAGCATATGGAAAATATGCTGGCAAATTTTAGATATGCTGGTAAAATCCAGGCCTTAATTTTAATTCAGAAAATCTTTTTTATGGTTAAGACTGTTTTGTAGAATGTAAATCCTACACAAAGCAGTAAAGTATGTAGTATAGATACTACAAAAATTCTGACTAGGAGCACTGAAGCTAATACATGATTATCAGCTTGCAGGACTTTCCAGAAGAAACGATGATTTTTGTGACCCTCCCCCAGTAACTCTTCTCTTGCTAGTGGAGTTACCCAGCTCCACAGCTGTGAACAGAACTGGACCCTCAGTTTCAGAGGCAATGGGCCAGAAACACACCTTCATTTGGGCCGAAGTCTCCTGATTTCCAAAAATCCTCTGGGCCATGCCACGGTTGTCAGTTGCGATTCTTTGCAGGAAATCATAATCTACATCAAACCCAATCCCAAGGCAGAAGAGAGAGAATTCGTCCTTTATGCTCTGCTTCACGTTCTTCTGGATCGTTGTCAGCTTTAGCTCACCTTCGAGACACACAAAGAGTGACATCCATCTGAGCAACGGAGGAAGTCTCCATCAAGGAAAGCGCGTTCATGCTCTTCCAGTGTCTCTGGTTCTCTCTTAACATAAGGGGAGTCTAGACAGCTAGCTCAGATGCCCGATCTCCATTTTACAATGCCTACAGTGACATTTGAGCTTCTTCTGGATGGAGATTAACAAGTTATTTCCACTGAAAATTATTTCTTTGAACTCCTTTTTGGTATCTGATGCATATTCTTTGTGTATCCCGGGCTCTTATAAACTTCCTGGGGAGTTTGTAAATGTAACACATGTAGACTTCTCCCAGAATTACTGCTTCAAACTCTCTGCAGACTAAGACATCTCCATAAAGGTTTTACTTTGTTTCTTGTACTTAAGATGTTCTCTGCCACATCTGGGACAGACTTGTTTTTCAGACTTATTTTTAATGGCAGCCTCTTCTGGGCTGGCATCTTGCAGTAAGCGGTTGTTTTTGACCTGTACCAAATCCAATCCAAATTAATTTGTTTTCTACTTTATTTTCCCAATTTTAACGTTACACTTGGCGCTGAGTGGATCTATATGGGCTAAGGTCATTGGAAGAGGAAATTTTTTCTAAGGTTGTTGTAACTACCTCTCCTACAGGACTTACGCATTTCTGTAACTGCAAGAAGTAAATAACTTGCATAACATAATCTGCTCATCTCTTGAAAGCTTCTGTGCAAAGCCCCAGGCACCTATAGCATTTGGCAAAAAAGCCTCACAGGCAGTGGAAGAAAGGGGAACAAAATCTTTTTTAACTTACTGTCAAAGTGTCTACATGTTGCATGATTTTCTCAGGCTAATCCCACCTAATCCCACTGGCCTTTCTTCTCACCTAAAGCAGGATCCTTACCTACTGTCGGGTCTCCATCAGACACCAATACAATCATGGAGACTGAGTTAGGGTCCAACATGCCTAAGTTCTGGGCTTCGTTCAGGATGAATGTGGCTCGGAGAAGAGCTTCATTGATATTTGTGCCTGTCAAAGACACAATGAAGAAAACAAGTTTGATTCTTGTCGAATCCAGATCAGTTTTAAGATTCTAGTGGAATCAGTCATCATGGACAAGACCTGAGATCAAGGCAGCAAAACCCCTCCTCTGTGATGTTTACAGTACATCTGCTTGCACTCTGGTCCCCTTTTTCATGTGACACCCCATCCTCCCTCACTAATTCCAGTGGGACCATTTGTGGTGTTGGGAACTATTTGCTGTGGGGAGAAGCAGTGGGTTAGTAGGCAGGTGGTTGAATGAGAGCATGAAGAAACTTTCTTTTCTGGCATCAGACTGTTCCTTGGACATCTTGATTGGAAAAGGAGAGGTGTATGTTTACTGAGCCTATCCAAAGGTTTGGCTTGTGGCACAGAAGGGACAGAATAAGAAATTAGTGTGAGAGGAACAGGAGTAGGAAGGCTGAGCAGTCAGAAAATAGGTATTTTCTTTGTCAAGAAAGAAAAAAATTAGCTCCAGAGACAGGATAATAAAATGCTGCATTGCAAACTGGCTTTGCTGGATAGGGGCAGGTATCTTAGCTTGTCTGTCAGTTCTTCTGCGGTGACAAAGTCAGACTTATGAGGCATTCATATATCCAACATAGTTTTCTGTTCCCAGCACACTGATGACCTTGGACAAGTCTGTAACTTTGTGTTGATTCTACCTTGCGTGTTGCCAGTGAAAGCTTCAGGAAATGAAGGTGCCACAGCACCAGAAGGCTCTGATGTTGGGGAGAGCCTGTACATGCTATCTGCATACAAATAACTGAACAACTAAAGCACAGCTGCACTTCAGAGAGCGATTGATTAAAATGATCATGGGCCCCTTCTGTACAAATACCTCAAACACTAAGAAACGAAGCATTCGAAGTGCCGTAAGGCTGAGAAAGGCAACTGTTGTTGTTTATCAGACAGGGAATGGAGGCACCAAAAGGATGAACAGTTTGCCCAGGGTGGCATTTAGCACATCACAGTGTAGTCTACAATTTATAGCCAGTGCAGACCCTGGAGCTGGGCTGCTTATGATCTGCTTTACAAAGGCCTTGATCATTCAAGGATATTTGGGATCTGTAAGGCTGGAGGCAGGACCTATAGATTAAAGATAGCTGTTCTGTTGTCTATGTTCTATCTGTCATAGCTTGCTCAGGAGAAGGAAATGCCATCCCATACCCCAACACAATAAACTGGAATCCTTGCTCTCCTTTAGTCCCAGGGCATGCTTTTTGCATCTTGGTAATCAAAATTTTTGTTAGGAGTACTCTGCCCATCTGAAGGTTGTCTGAGGAACCCGTTCCTGTGATATTTAACTTCCATGAGCACCTTGCAATCAAAAACCTCATACCCCCATTGGGATGGATTGTCTGGATGTACTTCTTAGCATCTTCAACCTGCGCTGGGGTGGCTGAGACTAGATTATCTCTCCAGCATCGGACATTGTGGTTGAAGTCGATGAGGGAGAACTGATCAGCAGCACGGAGCTCACTCAATATTGCCTTCATGGCCTCAATGGTCTGAGAAGAAGAAATTTAAGAGAAGAGGAGTTTATGCTTCCTATTGCTGCAAGCATCTTCTTAACTTGTGACTGCAGGCAAACAGATGCCTCTGATGAATAAGAACAGGAGCTCTGGAATCCAAAAGAGCATCTGCTATCCGAACCTCTCCTTTTTTGCACTTCTTGCATAAAGTTGAACTTTTCACCAAAGAAACACAGAAAAAATGCAATTAGCAAGACAAACCCATGTGACTCAACCCATCCTTGCCTAGCTCCTGCTAACACAGAGTGGGATGAGAGAGAGAAGTAGTTTGTGAGACACTGTTGTTCAGGAGAGAGGAATTGCTCGTACCAGCTCAGGAGACATAGCTCTGTCTACAATACTGTCATTTCAGGCTGGGTAAAATCTGTTTGAAGATGTGTGATTTAAACAAGTGACAATTAGCCTGTATCCCAGTCTCGCAGCAGTGATTTCCCCAAGGAGGCAATCTGCCAAGCTCTGAAGCAAATTCAAATATACCTAGATCATCCCCAGGTAATGTTTGTCTAGCCAGTTCTTAAAAACCTTCAGTGACACATCATATACCATCTCCTGAAGTCCCCTCTCAGCACTGCAATATTTTTCCTAATATGTAATATAAATGTCTCCTGCTGTAAATCTATCTGATTCCATCTTATTCTGCCCTGGGTGGGCATGAATGTCAGTTGATGAGATTCCCTTTTGGAACAACTGTTCGCGTATTTGGGTGCTGATTATGTCTTTCCAAGTCTTTTCTTTTGCAGACTAAAACATCTTATTCTTTGCATTTTTCCCCCCCAATGGGTTACTTTGTCTAAACAATCCTTACTGCTGTTCAGTGAGCTGTCAGCAATTTGTCCGTAACTTTTTGAAAGCAGAGATGGAGAATCCCAACTGAGACTTCAGCTTTCCCAGGATTCAGTAAACGAGATTAGAGAAAAAGAGGGTCAAAGCCTTTGCAAAATGTTTTGTGATCTGTCAATTAAAGTTTCAATTTAGAGCTAAAATTCATATTCCAATGGCATCACCTCTTCCTTACAACATGGAAGAAGCATTACAAATAAAGAGTGAAATCATGAAGTCTTTGATTCATCAAATATTCTCCAAATTCAGTGAGACTTTTGACGGAGTAAAGTGCAGAGAACTTAGCCAGTAATTTTGAGTGCCAGTCTGCTACAGAATTGTATAGTAAGGCACATGGGAAAACTTGGCAGGAGATTCATTTTGCAACAGAGGTCAAACACTTACTTGTTTCATTTTCAGTCCCCACATTGAGCCACTGACGTCTATAACAAATAAAATGTTTTTGGGCAGAGGATCAAGATTTTCCGGAGCAAAGAAGTGAATAAAATAGCCATTAAAAATCTACAAAGCAAAAAAAAAATTCACAGTGAAGTGAGCTATAGTAAAGATGTCAGAAAAACTCAAGACAATAACAGAGCAGAAAATGTTCTTCTTTATGGGCCAAATCTATCTTTCAGCTCTGCACGTCTCTGTATTTGTAGCCTTACACCATTTATACTCTGTAGTATTTACTTTTTATGAAGGAAAGCAGAGCCTGGTTCTCAGACAACTGACATGCACTAGCATAGGGGGGAATGAAATATATTTTTAAAAAGACTGTTCTGTCTGTGATAGTTCAACCCCATAACTCTGCTTCATGTTAACATAAAAATAGTGATGTTCTGGTTGTCTCCTTGTGATGTATTGGTACAACGTCCAATGACTCTGTCCTCCGATTCAACATTAAATCACAAGCGTGCTGCTAGGTACAAAAGACATTGGCTTTGAACAAGACAGGAATCTCCTCCTGACTCTAGGACCTCGTCTTAGTCATAAATTAAGTAAATCCATTCTGCCCATTTAAAATCTCTGTTCTTTCAACTGAATACAGAGCTCTTTCTCATGCTTATTCTCCTGAATGATGAAGTTTATTTAGCACTGTTTGCTTAATGAGAACAATCCTTGTATTTACAGATCTCCCATTCCAGTTAAACAGCAACACTTACTTCCAATTCTCCACCTGTAGTTTCTCTGTTCACATCATATTGCACCACAAAATTTCCATCTACTGCTGTGGATGAGCACGTGGGGCATTTTCGTTGCTGAGCCATCGTTGGCTTGAAAGAAACATGAGCCTTGAAATGAGAAGTGATCATCAGTCAATCACATGTTGTGTGAAAGGTGGATCATTGAAACAAAAAGAGTTCATCTATTCACAAAATATCTTCTTTCACTGAACGCTTTTCTTCTTTATTTATTTGTACTCTTAGTTTATGTAGCAAATGAACTTTGTCACTTCAAAAGAAAAACAGGACTAAGGTTTGCCTGGATATGCTGATGCAGTAGTAGCAACTGTAACACAAATAAAATGACCCATCCACAGCACCAAATATTTCAGCTAGAGCTGTGCAAACCATTTCTAGAAATATGTTGGCTTTTTTAACATTTTCCTGGTTGAAACTATCCATAACTTTAGCAAATTTTTTAATAGTTTTTTAAATGATGTTTTCCAAAACAAATAAGCGCTTACAATTTGTCTGTAAATTGAGCACTAGGAATCATTTTCATTAGTCACGTGATTGGTTCTGCAGGCTTTGTGGCATTATTTCTCTGCTTTGACTGGATAACTTAAAATTTCCTCAGAAGATAAGACATAATATACATAGCCACACACTATCTTTGAAACAATTTGCTAAAGTGGGAATGTGGGTGAATAAGACATAAAGTGGAGTCAGGACATCAAGAAAAAATACTGCCTGATATATTATTGTGGTAGTATAGACAGACATTTTGGGCCTGGTTCACATATCCTGTATTAGATGTCTGTGAAAGAGTGAGAAGAGTTGTACCCTCCCCAAGTCACTGCTTGAAGTTTCTTGAGAAAAGCTTCTCTACTGTTGGAGGGTTTACTTATACCCAAGACCTATGCTGGAGAAAGGTAGAGTAAGAATGTTTAGGAAAAGAGCAGAGCTAAAATGAGCCCTTATGCAGATGTTCTCAGTTGAAACTGAGATTGTGGAGTTATTCCAGAATGGTTATTCTACTAGGTATTCACCACTTACCTTTTTCACACCCAACAATCTCAGTGCGTTGCTCTCTCAGAATTACAAATTAAAAGCTTTGTGCAAACAGATGGACTACACACTAGTTCTATACTGCTGTCGCTGTAGTACTTGCGCATCTTGTGCATACATTTAGGTATCAATAATGAAGACACTATATTTTTGCCACATTTTTGCATGCTTCGAGCAGGAATGGAAAAATGCCATGACTGCATAGGGGAAAGTGTGAAAACTGAAGTGTTCATGCTATTTCCAGTCTGTGAATGTTACCTTTTTCTCTCCCTTGGAGATGGTGGTGATTCCATCAAAATGATCTCCAAGTGAATTAGGAACGTGCACGTAGCGAAGTCCCTGTGGCTCAATAATGCGGACATCCACCTAAAGGCGGGAAGGGAGGACATTAGTATGAAGCAGTGCCAATGATGTACCAGGACCTCATGAACCCTCCAGCTGAGGGTTGGGATGCTCTTGAGAATGCTTCTGTAGGGCTAGTCCCATTCGTGGTGGGGATCCATGCAATGCTGAAAATAGACTATGATGAAGAGGCAAAAATAAACATGTCCAAAGAATAGAAAGAGTTTGGTGGAAATGTTCATTCTTCCTCTCTCTCCCACCCTGTGGGGGACATGGTGGGATAGGAGTCAAGTGTGATAGCATTGTTTATGTTGAAAGCACGAAAAAAGCATGAAGTGACTATGCCTAAGTCTTGCTTTGGGTTAGAAGGCCAGGAGGAACACTCGGTGATGAGTTGTCTCCCTCTCTACTCATGCTATTGACAGGCCAGAGAGTATTTTTGCTTTGGTATGGGTGGCCAAGGTGATCTGGAAAATAAGAGTTTTATCCTGTCAGTCTGAGATAAGGGCGTTTTCTGGTTGTGTTTCTGAATACCTAGTAATAATACTAGGAGGCAGGACACGGCGTCCTTTTCAGTAGGACTAACTCAGGCCTTTGGACAGCTTTAAGCAGATCACAGCCTGTACTAGGGAAATATGAGCAGCAAACTTTCATGTACAGCTTGTGCTGAAGCCATGGAAACATGAAGAAGATGTTTATGAAACAGAAAAATAAGAATGGCCAGATGGAAATGTCCAGCTAGCCCTGTATCCTGTGTCTGTTGATGGATGACAGAGGACCCATTTGGATGAGTGTAGGAAAGAGGGTAGGAATAAGACTACAGGCCGCCAGATCAAGAGGAGGTGACAGACGAAGCGTTCTTCCTCCAACTCCAGGAGGCTTCGCGCTCACAGGCTCTCATCCTATTGGGGGACTTCAACCACCCCGACATCTGCTGGAAAAGCAACATGGCAAACTGTAGGCAATCCAGCAGGTTCCTAGAATGCATTGAGGACAACTTCTTAAGCCAGGTAATAAGCACCCCTACCTGAGGGGATGCGATACTAGACCTGGTGGTCACCAATGTGAGTGAGCTCATTGGGGATGTCAAGATCGGAGGCAGCCTGGGCTGCAGTGACCACATGCTGGTGGAACTAACGCTACTGAGGGAAATGGGAATAACGAAGAGCATAGTCAGGACCCTAAATTTTAGGAGGGCAAATTTCCAGCTCTTCAAGGAGATAGTCAGAAGGACTCCCTGGGAAACAATCCTCAGGGACAGGGGAACAGAACAGAGCTCGCAGGTCTTTAAGGATGTATTCCAGAGAGAGCAAGAGCTCTTGATCCCCAAGTGTAAGAACTCGGGCAGAGAAGGGAAGAGACCGGCATGGCTGAGACAAGAGATGCTGGTCAAACTAAGGAAGAAGAGGGAACTGCACAGGCAGTGGAAGCAGGGACTGGCTTC
>Ga0065711_1010164_pt1 | contig 10710 bp, 4 predicted proteins | sample Hoacrofraction12_FD_59098 | JGI IMG/M metagenome (GOLD analysis project Ga0065711, IMG submission 59098) | Hoatzin crop microbial communities from Cojedes, Venezuela - Epithelial fraction 12 v2 (version 2) | ecosystem: Host-associated > Birds > Digestive system > Esophagus > Crop | place... | reverse complement strand
AGATATTCAAGACCCGCCTGGACAAGGTCCTCTGCAGCCTGCTGTAGGTGACCCTGCTTTGGCAGGAGGGTTGGACTAGATGACCCACAGAGGTCCCTTCCAAACCCTACCATTCTGTGATTTTGTGATTCTGTGTGAGTCCATGCCCTCATGAGGTAGTATCTTATCCTAAAGATATTGATTAGCTTGGATATGAAACACATTCATCTATTAAATTACTTCTGAAGTGGCAAGTAACTATCTATCCCTGATGGTAGGTAGGGTAAGAAGAAAACTCAGTAATATTTTAGTTGTTTCCACATATTGGTTGTTATAGTCCTTGTTCATATATTAACACCACATAGGTTTTAGATATGTGTTTATTCATGTATGGTATAAATTTACTTTTTCGAATGTGCTAAAGTTCTTTGTAACCATTTATACATGAAATGAATGCTGAATGGCAGCACAGCCTTCCGGTGTATCCACCACTCCTCCCAGCTTTGTGTCATCAGTAAACTTGCTGAGGGTACACTCTGTCCCTTCATCCAGGTCATTAATGAACAAGTTAAACAAGACTGGGCCCAGTACTGACCCCTGGGGAACACCGCTAGTTACTGGCCTCCAACTAGACTCTGCGCCGCTGATGACAGCCCTCTGAGCTCTGCCATTCAGCCAGTTCTCAATACACCTCACTGTCCACTCATCTAGTCCACACTTCCTGAGCTTCTCTATGAGGATGTTACGGGAGACAGTGTCAAAAGCCCTGCTGAAGTCAAGGTAGACAATATCTACTGCTTTTGTTAGAGTTGGGACTGATTTGAACTGATCAAGCTTTTAGTAAAAAGGACATAGAAGTTACTTTAGGAAACAAGGAAAAATGATCATCCACAAGTCATGGTTTTTAATGTTCATATCTCATTGTGCCTATTCTCCAATATGCATAGATCACTCCAAGCTGTGTGATCACACAGTGTCAGTATGTGACCTGGCACTCCAGAAGCCATAGCATTGGTGAGATTTCATATCTGCCCAGACTTAAATGGCTTGGGTTTTCTTTCTATTTTATTCACTCCTTCAAGTCGTGATTAAAGAATCATGTTCTTCTCATTGCTTCTTTACATATGATCACTCCAAGCTGTGTGGTCAAATAGTGTCTGTATGTGACCTGGCACAAGAGTCCAAGAGTCACCTGGATGTGTCTGCTTATTAAAACCTGTTTTTTCAGATAAATGTACCCTAAATTACTATGCAGTTATTGTGCAGAATACAACTGAATTTTAGTGATTTGTGGATGAAAATATTCTTACTGTATTCCTCTGAAAGAAAATGGGCTGTATGAAGGAAAAATGCTCATTTTCATGCTTGTGTACATTCAAGAGACAAATCAATTGAGGTAGCTCTCAAAGTAATACTTATGACACTCATGGTATTTATAAATCAAATATTGTGTGCAGTGGCTTGGCAGACAGGATTTTTGTGCTATGGTTTTCTTTGAATGATTCCAAGCTCATCAGTCACAAGTCAGATATGAACTGAAAGCTGTGTCACCATGGCAGTATGGGTACACATTAGAGCGAGTTATCTTAACTCTAGTGTCCTGGGTTCAGCCAGGACAGGGTTAATTTTCACCAGGAGCCAGGAGGGAACATAGCCAGACAGGCTGACCCAACCTGACCAAACAGAACAGGGTACTCCACACCATGTGCCGTCTTGCCGGGTTCTGGTTGGGGGAGACGGGCGGTGGAAAGGAGTCGCGGCTCGGGAGTGTGCGGCGGGCGGTGAGAGTTTGCTCTCTGTGTTCTGCTGTTTTGTTTTGTGTATTCTCCTTATCTGTATCGTTGTTGTTACTGTTCCCTTTGTTTGCTGTTCTGTTAAACCGCCCTTATCCCGACCCACCAGTTTTTGCCTGTTTTCTTTCTGTTCTCCTTCGCACCCCAGCTGGGGGAGGGGCAGCAGAGTGGCCACTTGGTGCTTTTGTTGCCAGCCGCAGCCAAACTGTAACATCTAGTCTTCCTTGCTCTGAGAACCACGTCCTAATGTATCATTCAACTAAGGCAATTCAGACTTGGGTTCTTGACCCTAGACAGAATAAAAAGTAAGCCTGAAACTAACTGCAAAAGTGGCTTCCTGTTGACTGAACAAAGATTTTTGCATGCTGATATGATCTTGGCTGTGGAATCTCAGGACTATGTTATGAAATTCTTATATGAAGAAAAAAATAAATATTATTCATTAAAAACAAAATAAAGTTTGTACATGTCAATTTATTAATTTTTAGCCATTTTCTGTATCAACTGAAATAGTTCGAAAGCATCCATTTGTTACTTTTGTTGACTGCCATAGATAGATATCTTTTTCTACAAAAATATACAATTTTATGTAGTCATTGAAAATAGTCAAGATTATGTTGCCCATATGTACTGAGTGTTTGTGGCAAGGTGTTGACAATGGGGGGCTGAAGGAGTGACCTCTGTGAGGAGAGGCCAGGACTATCCCATGCCAGACACAGCTGGTTCCAGCTGGCTCCAAAAGACCAACCGTAGGGCACAGCTAAGACCCTCAGCCAAGATGCTGGTGCCTTGGGAAAAGCATATGTAACACAAAGCAAAACACTACACAAATGGTGAGGAATGAGGAAAAAAAATGTGAGAAACCACCCTGCAGACACCAAGGTGAAAGAAGAACAAGAGGGAGGAGGTACTTCAGGTGCCAGAGCAGAGATTTCTGAAGCCCATGGAGAGGATCACAGTGAAGCAGGTTGTCCCCTTGCAGCCCATGGAGGACCAAGGTACAACAGATATCCACCTGTAGGCTGTGGAAGGCCCTACACCAGAGAAGGTGGATATGCCCTAAAGGAAGTTGCAGCCTGGGGAGAACTTGTGATTGAAAAGGTTTATCTTGAAAGACTGCCGCCCATGGTAAGGACCCGTGCTGGAGCAGGAAAAGTGTGAGGAGGAAGAAGAGGCAGAAATGATCTGTTATGGACTGACCACAACCCCCTGTTCACCACCCCCTTGATGATCAAGGAAGAGGAGAGGTAGGGGAGTTGGGAATGAAGGAGTGAAGTAAATCCATGGAAAAGGGGGGTGGGTGGGGAGAAATAACTGAGTAATTTGAGCTACTTCATCAACTTCTGACAATTTTTAATTATAAAAATAAGCCACTCTAAAGCTTTGAAAACACTAAACTAATGCCAAAGTAATCTGCTGTAACAAAGCAGAAGCCTTGTATGAAGCAGATCTCTGCAAAGTCATTTGAAAGAGAATCAACAATAAATGTAAAAAGCTGGATTATCCTTGCTTCTATTATTAGTGAAAAAAAGTGTGATGAATTGAATAGCAAAAGACATTTTTCTCATAATAGCATGCAGCCTTCCTTCAGCCAGGGATAGCTGAAGTCCTTGTGCTAAGGAAATAAGTGCAGATGTTGCAGTCTCCAACACTTCATGCACACTTTGGGGATTCTGGAGATGATCTCTGTCTGACAGTGCTTTGCCAAGCACACTAACTTATCCAGGGTTTAATAAAAATAAAAATCTGTGCACCATGATAGTCTTACGCAGCTGACAATGGTTTAATATATCAGGGTGGTATACAGAAGATGTAAAGAATCATAGAATCACGGAATAGTTCGGGTTGGAATGCACCTTTAAAATTTATCTATCAAATGCCCCTGCAAAGAGCAGGGACATCTCCAGCTACATCAGGTTGCTCAGAACCCAGTCCAACTTGACCTTGAATGTTTCCAGGGATGGGTCATCTACCACCTCTCTGGGCAACCTGTTCCAGTGGTTCACCACCCCCATTGTAAAGAATTTCTTACACATATCTAATCTAAAACTACTCGCTTTCAATTTAAACTATTGCCCCTTGTCCTATCCCTACATGCCCCCTTCAACTATTGAAAGGCTGTTATAATGTCTCCCCACAGCCTTCTCTTCTCCAGGCTGAATAATCCAACTCTCTCAACCTGTCCTCATAGAAGAGGTGTTCCAGCCCTCGTATCATTCTTGTGGCCCTCCTCAGGACCCACTCCAACAGGTCCATGGCTTTCCTGTGCTGAGGGCTCCAGAGCTGGATGCAGTAGTTCGGGTCAGGTCTCATCAGAGCAGAGCAGAGGGTCAGAATTATGTCTCTCGACTGGCTGGCCATGTTTCATTTGATGCAGCCCAGGGTACGGCTGGCTTTCTGGGCTGCGAGCACAGAGTGTCGGCTCATGTTCAGTTTTTCATCCACCAGTACCCCTATGAATGAAAATTAATGTAAATTAAGGAAGTTCTGCTTTAAAGACTTCCAGAACAGAAAGATCTTATTTTTATTTTCATAGTGAAATAACTAAAATTTGCACTTTGATGCATCTCAGCCTCATATCTATATATTTTTGATGTACTAAATCTAGATATTCCATTTTCGCTTCTCAGTAAAACTGACTATTTATATTAGGTTTATTTCATTTATCTGTTTTTCTTTTTCCACCCTCATGCCATTGTTCTGGCTTAGGCATTTTTTACTGAACATAAGCAGAGCAATTTAGATAAAATAAGAACTTATTTTGTACATTGATACCTAAATGTAAATAACAACCAATATCTTACATTTCAGATTCTTGGCTAATTGTTATGATAAATATGGGACAGAATGCCACTTGTGTCCTTAATGTCATTAATTAATTATGAATTACTCCAAAATTGTAGGATCTAGCTGTGATATTTTTGGTTCATAGAAAAGAATAAACTAATAAAGCTATTTTTCCACTTGTGAGTTGTTATATAGTTTAGAATTTGAAACTGTAACAGTGCTAACAGGCCTGAAAAAAACAAAGCAAAACAAAGCAAAATGCACTTGCCATACTTTCTTTTCCCCATCAGTGCTATTATCAAGCTCTTTTTATTTCACAGAAAAAATGTTTCTTTACAAAAAGTGAAACAAAAAGAAACGTACAACTATATATGTAGAACACAACAAAAAAAAGAAAAAACCCACAATGTATACCTGAAAAAAATGTGCAGGGAAAAATCCCATCCTCTACTCCATTATTGCAAGGGTTTTAAGTGGAGGGTCTTAGAATAATTTCTCAGGCTACTCAAACTCAGAAAATGTTATTCGATATATCTTATGTATTGTCACATTACCCTACATAAACACCATTACAGTCAGTCAGTCAGTGGTTTCTTCCACTTCTGTCTTCAGCTGATTTTCTTAAGGTCTCAGCCTTCTCATAATCACTAATTTCTTCTGACTGTAGCAGGCTAAATGAAATACTCACAAGCAGAAATGTAGGATTTATTAGTTTTATTGTCAGCTGTATAACTTACAATATTTTCTCGAAAGTACGCTAATACTAAGGGTACAGGTGTTAGACCACTTCTCATCTACTGAGGTTATCCAGAGAGTAGAGCAACTTCAGTGCTTATATTTTTGATCAGCTTATTCCAATGTGGTCTAGAGATGGAATATTATACATAGATTCATACTTTCATTGTTTGCTGCAGTGCACTATAAAATCAATTTCTTAGATGATTACTGTTCCTGTACATTCTCTATTATTTCTGTTGTCATCAGCTTTCAATAATATTGACTATTCATGCTGTCACTGCTTCGTGCTACACATGAAGAGTCTGCTCTTGCTGAGAAATACCTTCCAGTATCAAAGAGATGCTTAGTTCAAACTGTAAACCCTGGCATTTTATATAAGCACTACTGATTGGACAAATAATTTTAGTGCCCAGAGAGTCAAAGCAAAGTCAGAGAAAGCTCTGACCATATATTGATGTCTGTTAATTTATTTGTTACAGACAAGCAAGACAGTTGTGTGGTGATAGAAATAGATGCTATACCATAGAAGATTACTAAGTCATTATGATATTTGAAAAAAAAAATTAAAAAAGGTAATAAAAGTGGACTTTCTTCAGCCAAAAACTGTAAAATATATGTGGAAGGGAAGAACAAGATGGTAAAGTAGTCAATCTATTGAATATAGCAGCACACATACATTTAACGAGGCTCTGCAGTCCCAGTTTATATGCTCAATAAAAAGAACAACGTTAGGTCAGATGATAAAATAAGTTAGGTATGATAAGTTTCTGTAGTTGGCATCGGGAAACAAAACATTGCTCATGTCAGTGAAATGAAGACTACAGAATTTTAGGAGTTATTAGAGATACACAAGTTACAGACAGGATGTTTTTGAGTAAAAGTTACAATCCCATCTTTATTCCTTAGTGTGTTTTTTACTTGGTAATAACCTAGAAATTTCTCATGTCTTCAAAACAAACTATTCCTTCCCTAAGATGAAAGAAAATTATCTCGGACCCAGCATTAAAAAATTGTGAGTTGTTGCCTTTACAAATTCTTTGCTACTGCAATGAAATTCCTTTCTGTAAGGTGCAAGGATCTTTCCCCAGTTTCTGCTGTTTGATTGCCCAGGCTTTTTGATTAAGGCTTCTGGCCTGTTAGCTTCTCCCACCCAGCACTTATCTCTTCAAAGCACTTTGTTCTTTTCAGACTCTAATCTACCCTTTCTTCATCTGTGCTCAAACATCACTCAAATACCCCATTACCTGTGAAACTACTACGTCTCTCTGCCTCTGAAAGACATCTGACTGGGGATTTATGCTATTGGCATATTTTAGGCATTGTGGTCCATAATACCCACACAGTGTTTCCTGAGAATTCTATAGCCTAAGATATTTTACTACACAGTCCCATGAAATAGAGGTTGAAGAAGATAACCTACCAGTTTATACAAATGTAACTATTACTCCTAGCAGCTCAGACACACAACATTTAACAATAGTTAGTTTTTTTATAATGAATGGCATCATTACAGGAAAAAAGGAAAATTAGGTTGGATTATACTAATTCTGTAGCAAATGCAGTAAAATGAGTAGATTTTCTTTTAAGTGATCCTTCTATAATAAGGCAGTATTTTTTCAGCATATTTTCCCTTGGAACAGAAGTAATAAAGATGTAAAATGGAATCACAGTTATCACATGAAAACTATTGATCCAGAAATCTTCACATGGATACACATGGAAAAATGAACACTCATAAACAAATGTGCATCTCTTGTATGTGGGGGCTGAGGGACAATTGTCTGAAGTACTGTGCCTCTCACCTTCAAACTTTCAATCTCCAAGGTCATGAACCTGTTGCATGGCATGGCAAGTCAGCTGTCACTCAGTACAATGGACAAAAGAACAAATCTGTTTGCATTTTCTTGTAACATTTCTCAGAGCAGATAATTATGAATTATGTTCAGCCTGAAGAAGAGAAGGCTGTGGGGAGACCTGATTGCAGCCTTTCAGTACTTAAAGGGAGCCTATAGGAAAGATGGGGACAGTCTTTTTAGTAGAGACAACAGTGACAGGACGAGGGGTAACTGTTTTAAACTAAAACAGGGTAGGTTTAGGCTAGATATAAGGAAGAAATTCTTTACAATGAGGGTGGTGAAACACTGGAACGGGTTGCCCAGAGAGACAGTGGAGGCCCCATCCCTGGAAACATTCAAGGCCAAGTTGGACAGGGCTCTGAGCAACTTGATCTAGTTAGTGGTGTCCCTGCTGGCTGCAGGGGTGTTGGACTAGATGACCTCTAGGGGTCCCTTTCGACCCAAAACTTTCTATGATTCTATGATTCTATGATTCTATGATTCTATGATTCTATGACAGTTGAGTCCAAGGATGAGAAAAGCTTACATTTTGTTCCTTAACAAAGTGTCTGTCATAGGCACAGACACTGTTGTATTTTGAATGAGGAGTGCGTAACTGTAATGTGACCAAGACCATGTGTGCCACTTGGAAAATGAAAACTACCTAAGGATCATGTAAAGGGACAACTAATCTCATAGGTCTTCCCTCCATCATTAAATCTATGAAGGATCCCAGGAAGGATGTTTTCTGTAGTAAAATAAAATTTATAGTTTGCTAAAAGCAATGATACTGAAAAATACAAATTTTTCCTTGTTTGATTCAACTCTATATATTTAATACATGCTGCCGTCTGCATTAAAAGTTCAGCATTCTTATGAAATAGAGAAAAGGTCAGAGAAGGCCATTCCAATTAAAATGCAGTTCTTGGCAAGTTAGAGTTTTGTTTAACTCATATATTTTCAGGTATATAGAAACTTCAAAACAGAAAGCATTAAAGTACTATTTTGGAAATTATGTGTATGCAATGGCATGCAGATGAGTGGTCTGGTTGATTTATCTTCATTTTCTCAGTCTTCTTTTGAGGTCCATGACTTCCAATCTAAAAGGTCAATCTGCTCTGTATGAGATGATTTGAGAACAGCAATGAATTACCTACATAGGCAAAGACTATCCTGAATAATCTCTATCGAATTCCCATAAAATTATCACTGCACAACCTGCTTAGAAGAGAAAATTACTATTTCTTTCTTTCCCTGGAATTCAGTGTGGACATAGCCTCAGGTTTGGCATAGTCACTGGAGGTGTTGTATATCCTAATTTATAACAGCTAACAAATTTAGACCTGGTTCTCTTACTTTCAGTGGAATTTCATGTTGAGAATATAATTTAATTCTTCCTTTACAACACTAGAAAAGGCAAAAATGCTGATCTACTAAAAAAGTCTGAGCTCTGTAGCTTTATTCTGTTTTATTGAAGGTAGCTACATTGTTGCTATCCCACTTTTGAAATGAAAAAAATTCTAAATATTTAAAATGCATTGAAGCACACTGATTATTTTTTTTTCCTTCAAGAATATTATTTTATTCCCAGTAGTTTAAATATAATCATGAAATAAAGCTGGCATTGTTGTTGCAGTTGGGAATGATATTTGCTATATTTTTATTATCTCTGTAATATTCAAAATGTTAATGTATGCCTACATTTGCAAATCAAGTTTATTATGTTCAAGTTAATTATGTTTCCAGTTCAGATATTTTACTCTTTGTTGGACTTTACTGTGATAGTTAATTAATCTATCAGTAGATGTGACTTTATTCCTTAGCACAGAGAAGGATACATATTTATTCACAGAAGCAGGTTTTTACATCCTAAACTAGACAGCAAAATTCTTGTTGTATTCTGACAGTATACACTGTTACATTTTATCTTAGAAATGTGGCATTATCTCAGTAATATTATGCAAATAAAAAAGAAAAGAGATGATTTTGTAAAGCAGAAGAAATAACGAAAAAACTGCAGGATAATGTAAAAGAATTTCAGATTCCATATTCTTCAGCAATTGTTTGATAAATTGGCTAGAAGATGCAGATTGTCAGTAACTGCAAACAGCAACGTAAAAGCTGGTAGTACAGAGTAAAGCTAATTACATTATCTGCAAATTTATCTAATTTTAATCTGTTTTAACTCAAGCATACACAAAAATCTTGTGTGGGGTTAATTCGCATGTTGCATAATTACTTTCAGTAAAAATGATTAGTGAAAAATATCTGACTTTGGACTTTTTTTATTACACCTGAGTGGTGGAATGCTGAAAATATAAATTTATCACAGAATCACAGAATCAGAGAATGGTAGGGTTTGGATGACCATCTGTGGATCATCTAGTCCAACTCCCCTGCTGAAGCAGGGTCACCTACAAAAGGCTAGACAGGACCTTGTCCAGACGGGTCTTGAATACCTCCAGAGAAGAAGAATCCACAACCTCCCTGGGCAGCCTGTTCCAGTGCTCCATCACCCTCAGAGGGAAGAAGTTCTTCCTCATGTTCAGACAGAACTTCCTGTGCTTCAGTTTGTGCCCATTGCCACTTCTCCTGTCACTGGGCACCACTGAAAAGAGTCTGGCCCCATCTTCCTGACACCCACCCTTCAGATATTTATAAACAATTATTAGGTCCCCTCTCAGCCTTCTCTTCTTCAGGCTGAACAAGCCCAGCTCCCGCACCCTCTCCTCGTAGGAGAGATGCTCCAGTCCCCTCTTCATCCTTGTAGCCCTCCACTGGACTCTCTCCAGTAGCTCTTCATCTTTCTTGAACTGGGGAGTCCAGAACTGAACACAGTACTCCAGATGACGCCTCACCAGGGCAGTGTAGAGGGGAAGGAGAACCTCCCTTGACCTGCTGGCCACACTCCTCCTAATGTATCCCAGGAGCCCATTAGCCTTCTTGGCAGCCAAGGCACACTGCTGGCTCATGGTTAACCTGTCGTCCACCAGGACACCCAGGTCCCTCTCCGCAGAGCTGCTCTCCAGCAGGTCTGCCCCAAACCTGTACTGATGCATGGGGTTGTTCCTCCGCAGGTGCAGGACCCTGCATTTTCCCTTGTTGAACCTCATCAGGTTCCTCTCTGCCCAAATTTCCAGCCTATCCAGGTCATGATGAATGGCAGCACAGCCTTCCAGTGTGTCTACCACACCTCCTAGTTTGGTGTCGTCAGCAAACTTGCTGAGGGTACATTCTAACTCTTCTTCCAGGTCGTTGATGAAGAAGTTAAAGAAGACTGGCCCAGTACTGACCCCTGAGGGACACCACTATTTACAGGCCTCCAAGTAGACTCAGTGCTGCTGACAACAACCCTCTGGGTTCTGCCATTCAGCCAGTTCTCTATCCACTTCACCGACCACTCATCCAGATCACAGTTCCTCAGCTTCCCTAGGAGGATATTATGGGAGACCGTATCGAAAGCCTTGCTGAAGTCTAGGTAGACAACATCCACGGCTCTCCCTTCGTCTACCCAGCCAGTCATGTCATCATAGAAAGCTATCAGATTGGTCAGGCATGATTTCCCCTTGGTGAATCCA
>Ga0065711_1050677_pt1 | contig 10713 bp, 8 predicted proteins | sample Hoacrofraction12_FD_59098 | JGI IMG/M metagenome (GOLD analysis project Ga0065711, IMG submission 59098) | Hoatzin crop microbial communities from Cojedes, Venezuela - Epithelial fraction 12 v2 (version 2) | ecosystem: Host-associated > Birds > Digestive system > Esophagus > Crop | place... | reverse complement strand
CCTGTCCAACCTGGCCTTGAATGCTTCCAGGGATGGGGCCTCCACTACCTCTCTCAGCAGCCCGTTCCAGTGTTTCACCTCCCTCATGGTAAGAAGTTTCTTCCTTATATCTAGTCTATACCTACCCTCCCTTAGTTTGAAGTCATTACTCCTTGTCCTGTCACAACAGGCCTTGCTAAAAATATTGTCCCCATCTTTCCTATAGGTCCCTTTCAGGTACTGAAAGGCCGCAATGAAGTCTCACCACAGCCTTCTCTTCTTCACGCTGAACAACCCCAACTCTCTCAGCCTTTCCTTGTAGGAGAGCTGCTTCATCCCTTGGATCATCTTTGTGGCCCTCCTCTGGACCTGCTCCAACAGCTCCATGTCTTTTCTGTGCTGGGGTCTCCAGAGCTGGACGTAGGACTCCAGGTGAGGTCTCACCAGAGTGGAGTAGAGGGGCAGAATCACCTCCCTCGACCTGCTGACCACACTTCCCTTGAGGCAGCCCAGGATATGGTTGGCATTCTGGGCTGCGAGAGCACACTGGTGGCTCACTTTAAGCTTTTCATTCACCAGTATCCCCAAGTCCTTCTCGGCAGGGCTGCTCTCAATCCCTGCATCCCCCAGCCTGTATTGATAGTGGTGGTTGCCCTGACCCAGGTGCAAGACCTTGCACTTGGCCTTGTTAAAGCTCATGAGGTTCACACAGGCCCACTTCTCAAGCTTGTCCAGGTCCCTCTGGATGGCATCCCGTCCTTCTGGTGTGTCAACTGCGCCACTCAGCTTGGTGTCCTCTGCAGACTTGCTGAGGGTGCACTCGGTCTTGCTAAGTCATTGATTAAAATGTTAAACAGTACTGGTCCCAATATGGACCCCTCAGGGACACAACTTGTCACCGGCGTCCATTTGGATGTCGAGCTGTTGACCACTACCCTCTGGTGGTGATCTTCCAACCAAGTCCTTATCCACCAGACAGTCCACCCATCAAATCCATATCTCTCCAATTTAGAAAGAAGGATGTTGAGAGGGACTGTGTTGAAGGCTTTAAAGAAGTCCAGACAGATCACATGAGCCCCAGTAAAAAAGATGAAGGTGGAGACAGATCTTCTATGGATCACATTCATGTATGATACCAAAACTGAGAGAGCAGGAAGTACACCAGAGAGAAAAAAAATACTCTGTGGCCTGGGTTTCCATCCCTCTGGCCACTGAAAACCGTTATCTGCCCCAGAAGTCATGGTCAATGAAGGTGGTTCACTGTATCTATAGAACTGAAACACAGCCCTAAGGACAGATACATTTATTCCCAAAGGCTCTTGTCAAAAAGGACTTCAAAGTTTAATCTGAAAACATGAAGGACTGTGAAGAAGTGAAGCCAGTGAAGCTCCTGATGACACTTCATATGAAGTTGCCTGGGGAAACCTCCAGTGAAGAGATCAGCCTATAGCAGGAGTTAATATGTATATTTACAAAGTCTCAGTAAAGGTCTGCTCGGAGAGAAAGAAAATAGCAGTCCTGAACTTTAAATCCAACTTTCCCAGAAGTTTGACTGATAATTATTATACTGTCATTTTTCTACAGATTATTTCACACACGCAACTTTGTTGTCTTCCTGAATCAACTGCTAATCACTGTGCCATTCAGAATGACCCCTTGTACTTTGCTCACATTGTCTTTACAGAAGGACTGATTTTTTTAATTCAGTTGTGTTCCAAAGCTTGGTGCAACCTTTAAGGACTACACTTTCTGCAACAGCATGTGTCCTTTCAAGGGAGAGACACCACTGACTGAGGAAAGAGGGGTCTGAGTTCAGTTTTTCTAAACTTACAATATCAAAAATTACACAGGGAAAAGCCCGAAGAGAAGACCTTGTAGCTTCACAGCAGGGCTTGCAGAAGCTGTTGGATAAGATATCAGTGTGAAAAGAAGAGCTGAAGCAGTAGGGACCTCATCAGAAAGGGAAAGCCTGCGTCTTGGGTCAGTGAAACACATAATCCTCTTCTGTTTGTTAAAACAAATCAGACCAAAACTACATTTCGGAAATCAGATTTGCTGCAGCTCCCTTACGGAGGAAATATGACAATAAGCCTGCTGTGAGATGCTGAATTGCTCAGCCATGGTGAAGTAAGCACAGATCCAAACTGTAATGTTTGATGATCAGTTTGGTGGTTGTTTCTTTTCTTTTTCTTTGTTTTATTACACTTTCATGGCATTCCTCAGACAGATCCATATTCTTTACACAGAACCATAATGCCTGAGGCTTGTAACCGTATGACCTCTCTCAGTACGGTCATAAATCTTGTCTTTTCTTGGCTTTAAGTTGTCTTTTGTGTCACATTCACTTCACTTTCTCAAATACCTCCTGCAGGTTCGGAGGGGTTTGAGATTTTTGTTGGGTTTTTTTCCCTTCCTAGCATTGCTGTGAGTTGTGAGTTTCTTGCTCCTGCTGCAGTTACAAAGAAAACAGATAGATAATTGCCAAGAGCCAGCAGCTGTGACTGGCAGAGGTGAGCTCTTCATGTTTCTGGTGACTCTCTGCCCCTGCAAAGGGACTTTTCCTTCCCTTGCAGTAGCGTCTTGTGTTGTGCCAGCACCAGGTACTAGAGGGCAGCTTTAAAACTACTCACTCAATGCCCTAAGGCTCAGAGAAGAAGTTTTGTTTGAAGCACCTCACATCTGAATATCTTTTGTTATTGCTCCCTGCAATATCATGGAGCATTCAGTGCCTGGCTGGGCTCCCTTGCCTTGTCCCTGCCTGTAAAGCAGCCTGTGCAGAGGCACCTTAATATTTGTACTAGCAGGCTGGACGTGGGCTGTCCTGAAATTCTTGCTCTGCATAACACACCAGCATCTACCACCCCTTCAATTAAACTGCTTATTTGTTTACTTTGTTTGTTCATCTAAATCACGCTGTTGGATATTAAACATCGTTTGCAGTACCCACACAAACTGGGTGCACATGGGTTTTAGAAAGTGAAAATTACTGTGAGTGAAGAGCGACAGATTATTTGTGTTCTATTGTAATTAATTACTTTGCACAGCTGGAAACCATGTTACAAGTCTTAGGTGTTTGCAAGAATGAATGGCTTTGTAAAACGTAGCTGGCAGCTAAATCCATTCTCTTCATCCATGCTCGTTTTTGGTGCTCTCAGTGCTGGATAGATGCGCCTGCCAAAGGCTCTCATAGGCCCATTAGTGTCTGGAGTGGCTACGCTCTTAAACAGACATTTATAGCGTTCTCTGCCTTTTGAGTCATAGTAGTTACAGGCACCCGGGAAATGCATGATACACGTAAACAGCTAGGACGAGCCAGATAACCAGGCCTTGCACAAGAACTGCACATTACATATAGTGATAATTACACATCAGAAGCCATCTGTTCAAATACAATTATTTTTCAGATCTGTTTCTTAGCCTGCTGGTGTAATTCAGGACCCCACATGGCTGTTCATGTAAAGAATCATTAAATCTCCATTTTGGTTTGTGAAGGAACAATGAAAAGGGACACAAAATTTGATGAAATTTTCTCCCAACATTTTCCTTGTAGTTGAATGCATCCAGTCCCACGAAGCAGTGTGACTAGAAACAACCTCTGAGAAAAGGCCACAGTCCCTGGTATACCTGTAGCTGTAAGGCTGGCATGGCCAATGGGTCTGGCAGCCAGAAAGGACAATAGAGACAAGATAACTCTGGGAAGCAGAGGGGGTCTGAGCATCCTGGTACCAGCCACAGGAGGATGCAGCTCCTACAGCTGGCTCAGAACATGGAAGATGTTATTGCTGCTGTAATCAAAGAAGGCAGAAAATAATATTCTTCTTAGGACATTTTGGTCTTTTGCGCCACAAGGCAGGTTATCTGGGTTTGATTCTTTGGCCAAGGATTATAAGCATAAATATGATGCAGCTACCAAGCTGCTAGTAAGGAATTGCAGAAATCTTTGCTGCCACAAAATCTTCTGTTTTATGTGTACTTGACAAACATTGCGTATACGTAGTCATTCAAAGGTGAGGATATATATCCTTCAATGATGGCTACTTTCTCTTTCTAGGGATCCCTTCTAAGCAAAGTTTTAAAGGAGGTGTTTAAGAGAGAGCCAAGCTAAATCTACTCTGTATTTTTCTGTGACTGAAAAGGAAGCAGATATTGTATGAAATGAAGGGAACTTTAATAATACAAAAGAACTGGAAGTCATTCGGACCTTTCCAAAATATGTTTCAATTTAGACAATGATAATTAATAACCGATGTAGGTTTGCTGTTCAACATAAAATACAGTTAATTTACTGGGAGCAGACTCTAATTTAGTCGATTATTTCCTCCCCAGAGACAGGCTGCTGGCTTGAGACCAGTTGAAAGCTCTATCAGAAGATGGAAGCAAGGCTTAACCAACCAAGTAAACAACGTTAAACATATGTTTATATTTCAGTTGTCACAAAACTTCACACAGACCTTTAGAATTAAAGACCATCAAAAGGTATGCTGCATGTTGAAGTAAAGACACAAATGATAGCTTTTGACAGGCCATATATGCAGTGTGGGAAGATATTTTATGTGTAGTCTAAAGTATGAATTGGGAAAATAAACAAGTAGTATAGTGCAAAAGAAGCATTATCAAAGAAAATCCGTAGAGGAAAATAAATGTAGTGGCAGCAGGCTTGAGTGTCTTTGTACATGAGAAGAATATGATCAGCCAGGGAATGCAAGTTTGAATACATTAAAGAAGTAGTACGATCCTGTACGATACAAAGTGAAGGTGTGCAAATGTCTCTGGCGGCTAAAAAGCATGACTCCAACTTACTATCAGTCAAGTGCAAGAAAAGAACTAGTTTCCTCCAGATTTTGATCCAAATTAAATAAAAGAAGTCCCTTGGTATGACCATTCTTAAGAATGTCTGGCTGAAGAATAAAGATTATTTTATTTATAATTAGTATTAGTATTTAAAGAAGACAAACCAAAGGTCAGATGTGATAAGATTTGCTGATCCGATTCACTAAACTTTCTGATCATAAAGGCAAGTATATTGTTCTGTTGAGTATTACTGTTTTACATGAAGTTATCCACTAGGATATTATTGTCACTGATTTCATGGTATGAGATTTAAATAGACGGGCACACTGACCTCCAGAATCTTGATAATACTGGTGTCAAGTGCGCCAAGTAATAGAAATTATTTATTTACTGAAAATAATTACATAAAGAAAGGTCTTTCTTGTTGTCCTCACCCCTTAAGATCCTCAAGGCTTCCTCTCGTATTCCTCTGCAGTGTACACAATACCTCTCACTTGCTCAAGGATATCTATTGATGGGATAACGAGACATAAGGATTTAATCTATGTTTCAACCTCATTTGTTTATGATGCTGCAGCTGAAGATCGTGGGGTAGAAAAAAAAATTCTACCCTGAATCAGTACTGGAGATAAGAGACAGAAAATTATGCCAAATGTGTAGGTCCTGCCACTTTCTCAGCAATAATCCTTCCTAGGAGAGCATTGCTGGTCCATGGAAGAAAACATTACATGAAAGTAAAGATTAGATTCAGATCACCTAAATTTAAGCATCTGCTCTCTAGCTGGTATCTGAGTTATCCAGGCTTCCATCACCATGATCCTGGGGTGCTATTCATCTATTAAAAAAGGGATATTGTTTAATTTAGAATGAGGTGAATTGTTTGATATTGAGCAATACTGCTTGAATTGAGCATACTCAGTTTGAAATCACTGGTTTCTACCGATTGATCCCAATATCTGTTTTTCCACTAGCATGAAATTGAGAAATATAATTATTCTAGTTAATACAGTGCTATTTCAGTCAAGGTACATAATCATTTTTTGAGACTTGAGCAACACACTATCTCTTTGCTTAAGAACCTAAATGATGAGGCTGCCCAGTCTTACTCTAGAGTCTTTGCCAGCGCAGAATCTAGTCTGCTAAAGGATTTGAGCAGAACATGCTGTGTATAGATTATGTGCGGTGAACACACTTGTCAGTACAAGCAACAGGTTTTTTTTTCTTTTTTGAGTAATTGCCATGATATGTTCTATTTGCAGTGATGGACCAACACTCACCTTGCTGGGACAAAATGGTTGGTCACAGTGTATTTAAATGATAACTTCAGAACAGTTTTGCCGAAGGACACTTAAGCCTTGGCATGTTACAGAGGAAAGCATAAGGGTTTTTTCTTAATTTGCATATACCTGCCCTGAAAATTTTGGAGGTTCAGAGAAGCATCCTGAGAGCTTTAGAAAAGTATCTATAGTTGGCATGAGTAAATCTAATCAGGTTAGTTAGCATAATTTAGTCCAGATAGACCCTTATTTACAGATTCTTTGGGGAGACACTGCCTTTCAGTTTCATCTGCAATCAAACCTAAAAAATATATGTGAGCTCTCAAACGGGTGTACCATACCCAGACAAACCCAGAATCCATGAAAGTTGTATATGTTGGCTGGAGAGGGATGTGAGAAGGAGGACGGGCAGGTAGCTCCAAATGTTTGAACAGACAGACAAGATAACCTCTGGCAAGGACCTCTGTGGCACACAGTCCAAGATGGATTAGATCAAAGCATCTGCACATCTCCTACCCCTCTAGCTAACAGCATTTCATAGATACTTCTTACACTGAGTTCCTACTTAAAGCCTCAGGTGAGTAAAAATTAATCCATTAAAAATGTCTGTTATGTGTAAGGAAACATCTGAATAACACCAGTGAAGAAATCTAGCAACTATAGGATTGGGGAAGAAAAAAGAAAAAAATAATAATGGTCAAAATCCTGGTAAGATGGTCCTGCTGCTAAATGTAGTCTGTAGAGCTACAGAACAGCTCTCTATAGTCTAGAACGAGCAAATAGTCCCAAATGACAGTTTGTAGGACTTCCCACAGAAGAAATCCCACCCATGTGGATCTACATGTTGCACTACCACCACCCATCCTGCTCTGACCTAACAAAGTCTTTCAGAGAAAATTCTTCAAATACTGTTCAGATACGGTAGTGATGAGCCTGTATATAAGAGCTGCCCTTTTCTTGCAGAGGGAAAGATATCAGAGAAGATATTAACAGTTACTGTGCTGACAGCTTTAGAAATTCTGACTGAGAGATGGTTTGGGCTGCACAGGAATGGTCACTCCTGAGCTTGGCCTGAATGTCCTTGGGTACTGCAGCAGCCAGTATGGCACTCAATATGTGTTGTTTCTGGAGCTCCCAAAGCAGGGAAAACTAAAAGGGAATAAATGGAGGTGGAGGACATTCTGAAGAACAGCCTGAGCAGCAAAGGCTTGTGCAGTCAAGACAAGGTTATGGCAAAGGGAATTCCAGAAACACAAACATGTCATGTAGCTTCTGCCAACCGAATTCTGATCCCTGCACTGGGTCAGCTCCACTTGGATCGACCAGGCTACATGGTCCTGCCCCACTCAGCTTGTAGCAAGAAAAATTACATTTCAACTCATACACAGCAGGAAAGAGAACAGCAGTGAAGGAAAACAAAACCTGTCCTCCTTGATGTTCAATGTAGGGTGGAAAAGTAAAACAAAATATCAAATAAAAAAACGGGGGAATTATCTGGGGGAAAGAATCTTCAAGCCATCACAGGAAATCTGACTTCTACTGGAAGAGACCCACAGCAACAGCTGCTTTACTGCTTATTTTGTCTCTGAAAGGACTGAAAGAGCCTGTCAAGGAAGTGGCAGAAGATTCACTGTAATGATGTGAAGACGAGGGAAGTCTGGTGTTTTCCTGTGAATGACAGATTAAAGACAAGACAGAAGAGAGCTTTTATTTTCCTTGTGTGTCTCCCACTGCAGTCTGACTTTATTGCCCCAGGCTAATATTTTGCACCTAGACACTTCGAAATCTGAGCTCCAACTGCAATATAATGTACTGCTCGGTTATACACTGCTGATGCAATTGCTTAGCTGACTGTTACCTGTAAAACCTAATTAAAATCAATGAAGATTTGTAGCTGGAGGTTCATGTTTTATCAGAGTAAGAAAATGAGACAAAACTCTCAATAACACAGCTTTGTTTCTCCTTTTATCTTTGCAGATATCTTACAGTAGCATGTGAACAACTCTGACTTCAGAGTATTTACAATAGACCTGACCAAAGTTTATCTGTCAATCCTGTAGGAATACTAGCATAGTTAACATTTTCTTCATCTCTAAGCCTGTCATGGGATTAATCTTTTGTTCTCTAGTGACAAGAAGGAAAGTAATTTTAGGCTAACATCAGTGTTAAATTCTGTAATAAGCTTTCTAATGACGTGACTCTGAGACCCATCAGCTTGACTTTCATCCAGGGCTTTTCAGATTAAAAAAGCAAGTCTCTTTTCCCCAGAGAAGGGGAAACAATGCCTTTAAAGACATGTAAGGGAAGAAAGGTCAGAATCTGAACTGAAATCCTATGAGCAGCCTCTTTACAGCCAACATTTGTAGCAAACTTTTCTCCAGCCGTGAAAGGTCCAGGGTCTTAAAGTGTGGTTCAAGATAGTGCTTCTGGCTGGTGTTTCTTTATTCTTCCCTCTTTAAAATACCAAACTTTGATCAAATACAGAAATCTTAGGTGACATCAATGATAGCTATCATACTAGTGTTTGGTCACCACAGTCCAATCTCTTTTTTATCAGGAAGATGGCGCAAAAGAAAACAAAACAAAAGTCAGTCTGGGTCCTCCATATACACGGCTTCTGAGCATCATGGAAGACTTCTAAAGCAAAAATAATAGCACTGTTGTTTTCTACGTCTCTGAAGAACTTGCAGAGCAAGAGGCATATGAGAGAACTTCATCTTCCATGTAGATTTGCACATGATGAGTCCCATGACGGAAGCATGTGAGCTTTTCTTTCTTTCTCAACTGTAAGCACTCATCTTCATTACTGAGAAACAGAATGCAGAGGCTCTGAGCCAGTGTCCATACAAAACCAGCTAGAGATTTCCTCACTGAGGAAGAGGACTTAACCTAACCAAGCTCATGTAGGTCCTTTCCTGTTTCTGGTACTCAGTATTGGGTGGCATAAGCACATGCATCTCGGGGGTAAAACTGGAAGTCTCCCTCTACCCATTTAGCTATTGTATAAAATCCACTCATCTGCTTCGTAGGATCATTAGACTGTTGAGTTTATGAACATGGCAACAAATTAAAGGCAAAGCAACCCAGTACTCCCTGTGTGCAGCAGCTTTAAAATAATTCAGTTCTCTTAATTTTTCCTTCAGCAGCTCACTACCTGATGTTTACTTCTTAAATGGTGATATAAAATTAAAAAGAAAGAATCATACCCCCAAATTATGTCATCAATGTTATAATTTCTTAATATTAAAAATAAAATTTGTGACCAAGTATTTTCTGATTCTTCTTGATGAGTTGTTTGTAAAGGTATCGTTTTTATTTCTGAATTACAAATGCAAAATAGTTCAGATCTGTATTTTATGCCATTGTGAAGGTTGTGCCATTGGTTGCAGCAGTCAAGGCTCTGGGTGACTTTTAAGACCGGAATGATTTGATACGGAAGAAAATAGTTGAATGAGTTTCCCATCTCCCAGTCCTGTGTCCAGAACATTCAGTTGTTGCTAAGCGCCCTGTATTTTGATAGCAAAAGCACCAGCTCTGCAGCAGCTGAATACACCTGGCATTTAGTGGTGCTTTAAATATTGAAAGGCTGAAAAAAAAAAAGGTGAAGCTTTAACTTTGAGAACAATTTTGTATGTATTTCTAAAACTGTGGCAGTGAGATCATTTTGCTATTAAGGGTGTGCAATCAAAAGGACAGACAAAGAATACTTTTGGCTTTAATTCATTATTCTCTCAAGTATTTAGCCATGTCAAACAATTAAAAATTATGTGACTTGAAAATAATTGCACGTCTTATGTTTTTACCAATTACCATGGTGCCAAATCCTTGAGAGCGCAGTGATTTCCAGGCAATGCTAGTTGTACACAGTTTTTTCCCTTTTCTAGCTATGTATTTTACCTTCCTCTCGTGTTTTTTGAGATATAATGTCATCCCTTTATTTGTCAGAATTCCATTCCTGTTTTTGGATATGTAGAGATATCCACAGGATCCTCTAACCTCGCCTCTTGTTGCCGTGTTTTATGAATTATTCAGAAATTTTAGCTTTTGAAGTGGTCAGTAATTACATAACTTAACTCACAGATAAAAGAGAGAGAGAGAATACGAAGGGACATCACATAACATCTTTTCCATCATTCAAGTAGGGCCTTAGTGGATAAATTTCAGAGACAATATGTAATTAAATGAGTATATTTAATGTACTCATTGGCATTTCACATTTTTAGAGCTCAAGGTTTCCCCCCTGCTGCCAAAAGAGCACTTATCATCTCTTTTTCCTTATCCACCTGCGTACCTTTTTGTTGTTCTTGGGTTCAATCAATCCTTAAAATACTGGATTATGAGAACTAAGAATGTAAGAAATGCCAGCCATACACACATAGGTCAATACTAGATCTGTCTATGCCACTGACAGAAAGAGGTATTTTTTGAGGAGAAGACAAAAGCCTGGCCTCTCTCCATGGTTTCCTTCAGCATTTCAAATGGTTCTGCTGGCATGTTAGGGGCTCATCTCCATCTCCTTCATTTAGTATTTGGTTTGCATCTATTACAGAATCACAGAATCACAGAATGCTAGGGGTTGGAAGGGACCTCTCTGGGTCATCTAGTCCAATCCTCCTGCCAAAGCAGGGTCTCCTACAGTAGGCTTTAGAGGACCTTGTCCAGGCGG
>Ga0065711_1050676_pt1 | contig 10713 bp, 12 predicted proteins | sample Hoacrofraction12_FD_59098 | JGI IMG/M metagenome (GOLD analysis project Ga0065711, IMG submission 59098) | Hoatzin crop microbial communities from Cojedes, Venezuela - Epithelial fraction 12 v2 (version 2) | ecosystem: Host-associated > Birds > Digestive system > Esophagus > Crop | place... | reverse complement strand
TCGGGGCGGCCCGGCGGGGGGACGCCGGGGGGAACGCGGGGCGGGCCGGCGGTGCGAGCGGCCGCGTCTGCCGTTGCAGTGCGCAGCGCGGATGCCGGAGGCCGGGGCGGTGCTGGCCCTGCTGCAGAGGTGTCCCGAGCGGCAGGCGAAAGGCGCGTTCCCCGTCGTGGCGTTCGAGGGGCTGGATGCCACAGGTGAGAGCGGTGCGCGGCGGGAGGGCCGCGGGCTGAGCGGTTGCTGGGAGAAGCAGCCGCGACGGCCTTCGGTCTTCTGGCTTAACAATTAAAAAAAAAAAAAAAACCACAATCCTGGAAACCCGTGACAGGTTTGAAAGAGTTAGTCGTTGTAAACAGCAGTCTGTCTCCTCTGACTTGTAAAAGATCAAACAGTCTGCGCTAATTTTCACTCGGTGGATGGATTCCTCACCTATGTAAATGAAAGAATTCAAAGGGTGGAGTACTGGAAATTGAATTTCTCGTGCAGGTGGTGAAACGTGCTTTTAGTGGAGAGCTTTCAAATAAGTGAACTAAGGTAGTGGTAGCCTGCGAAACTGGCAGTGGTTTGCCTTGGAGAGAAATATTGGGTGCGTCTGAATAACTTTGTTTTCTGTGTTTTCAGTTGAGGAGAACTGAAAATGCCCTCTAAAACAGAAAGTCTTGGGTGACAGCATTGCAGCATCCGCGTGAACTGTGACCTGGAAAAGTCTTGTAAATGGATGTACAGAGAAATTGCCGTTTAATGCATTTAATGCGTTTAAAGGAGTGAAGGCGGAAAGCTGGCAGGAGGGAGGGGAGGAGGCCCTGGGAGCAGGAAGAGCCGTAAGAATTCCGGGAACCAGACTCGTAATCATTTTCCACTGAAAACCTTACCACAAGATACTCAGGTTATGCAGTCAGCTGTCAGAGCGTGCTCCAAGTGAACAGATAGGAGCATTTTTCAGTTTTTAAAACTCAGTTGTATCTGATATGTAATATAACACGTTTCCTTCTGTGAACAAAATGCAGGCAAAACCACAGTAACCCAGGCTGTTAAGGACACCCTGAACGGCGTTCTGCTAAGGTCTCCACCAGCTTGCATCAGCCAGTGGAGGGCAATATTTGATGACGAGCCAGCACCCATTAAAAGAGCATTTTATGCTGCGGGTAACTACATTCTTGCTTCAGAAATAGCGAAAGCATCCACTCAGGCACCTGTGATCGTAGACAGGTTTGTATATTTAACAAGTGGCACATCAGTGCTTTCATACAGTTGCTCAGTGTTACAAGCAGAAGTTTGTATAGTTGATATATGATGATAGAGTTTCTTCTTTTTTCTTTTTTTTTTCTTTTTTGGAAGTGTTACTTTGCAGGTACTGAGATAAATATGGAATCTTCTGAAGAGTCAGACTTATGATAACAGTAAGGTGGGAGACTTCCATCAGTGTCATAACTGGCTTTACCACACGTGAAAACTGTTATATCTTTGGTTAGGAATAGTGGAGGCATGGGCTGTGCAACCTGAGTCAAAGCACGGCTCTGCAACAGACCTGAGGAGGGTGAGGGCTGATGATCGTGGCTATCTCTGAGAAGGGTCTGCGGTAAGGGGTGGATTAGAATGACTGAGTTTTAGGTAGACTTACTCTTTGAGGATGTAAAACCAGAAATACGCTTCCTATTTTTTTGGTTTGTTTATGTCATTTCTTGTTTTTGCTGATGGCGTAGGCAGCTTTCAGTGTTATTCTTAATAAAGAAAGTCTAGATGCACTTTGAAACCCCTGGCTTGTTTCAGGAGATGTACTATAACCTCCTGCCACAGCACATGTACACAGAAGTTGCTTGCATATGTGTGAGTGCCATTTTTAACCAGCCTCAAAACCACTGAAATATAAACAATGCAGTGCCTGATAGTGGTGGGAAAGTTAAATGCAAGTGAAATGCATAACCGTTAATAAAGTCTGTCTTCGTTCACGTGCGGTTGAAGACTGCATGATGTCTGCCAGATCTGTTGCATGAAGTAGAATGGGAATAACAAAAAAGGGACTCTTGAGTACTGGATTTTGACGTATAATGTAACTGGTCTTTTGACTTCTCATTATATGAGAAGACTGTCTTTTGATAGGAGTATCTGCAACACTGCTTGCCTAATGTGTAGCTTCTGCCATATGTTTTCATTAATAATTCACAGTAATTTTGACTATTGTATTGGATATTACCACTCTGTTAAGAAAAAATGGATGTCACAGAATTGTTCTTTACAGTTCCCTTCAAAATCACAGTGTCACCTATGTAGTCGTTATCGCGCTTGTTGTTATATTGACACCTGCCTCCTATATGACTGAAGAATTGCCATCCTCTTTAAAATTTCTCTCTCTGTTCTGTATTTTCCTGACAGGTACTGGCACAGCACAGCTGCCTACACAATTGCCACTGAAGTAAGTGGGAAAGTGCAGGGTCTTCCGCCAGTTCACGATGAGGTGTACCAGTGGCCTGAGGATCTGCTTAAACCTGATCTTGTTCTTCTCCTGACTGTTGACCCTGAGGAGCGAATCCGGAGACTTCAGTGTCGGGGGCTGGAGAAAACCAAGGAGGAAGCTGAGCTGGAAGCCAACTGCTTGTTCCGCCAAAGGTACACTTCAAAGAGGAATAAGAGGATGTGGGCAACCTTGGCTCCTTGTGGGATCAGTAGCAAAATGTCCTGAGGATTCATAAGGAGGGTAAATGTTGTTGCTTCTGATTGGAAGTGTTTGAAGGCTGTGGGTGAAAAACTTCATTCTCCTGCAAAGGAGCTTTGAGTTAAAATACTTGTATTTTGCTACTTACTGCTTTTATTGTAGCACCTTTCTTACTGAAGTCATGAAGGAAAGAGACCTAAAAGTTCCAGAACTAGGAAGCAAGAAGTTGAAACCCGTAGATTCTCCAGAAAAGTCTGGAAATGAGTTCCAGATTAAGAGAACAAAATTTAGATCTCATCTTGTAGATGTCTTTAGCTATGCTGTGTCTCAGGTCCCAATATAGTCAATGCATTCAGTGGAGCCTTTGAAGTGATTCAGCTCACCACCCGCTGGGAGCCCAGTGATCTAAGCATAAGTACCTAGAGCCGTTTGATGTGATCTGAGACATCTGCGTGAGGCTGGCAGATGTGATGCAGAACCTGTGGGCCCTTTCTGGGCCAGCAACTGGAAGCTGAATGAGGTAGTTCAAGACATCTCAAGCAGAACTAGATAATTAGGCAACTGAATTGCACCCTAGGTATCCTACTTCAGGGTGCCGTGAATTGCTGTCTAGGCTCCACCAAATTTATAGATTAGATCATTATCTGCAGTGGAAACTTAAATACCTAGTGCTCGTGTAGATGCGTCAGTAAAGACACCTGAATGTCGATGTCCGTATCTACAAATAGCAAAGCTGAAATCTGTCTCTAGGGTTTTAACATTTCTGTGCTAAGCTGTAAAGAAATAAATACTTTAATGCCATGCCACGTGAGTATAGACAGAGCCCTGGGAATCGACGTCAAGAAAGCTACGGACTTTGAGTTTGCATTGTGGTACGTACTAATGGTTTATTGCTCTTTGCGGCAGATTTCATTCTGAAGTGCTAACGCTTTCTTCTGAGGCTGATGACTAATGCTGTTTCATATCCCTGCAATTTGTAGTTTTCATTTCTCTTGTTTTGTTTTTAAATAGAGTTGAAGAGTCATACAGAAGGATGGTAAATCCTGCGTGCCAAGAGGTTGATGCCAGCCCCTCCAAGGAAGAGGTTCTCAAGACAGTGCTACAGCTAATTAAGAAACACTGTGCTTTGTGAAAGCAACTTCTGTGTAATAGCACTTAAAAGATACTTTTTATTGCTCCTCTGGTTTTGGTACCTGAAAATGCACTGTGATATGTTTTGTTCCACAGGAGAATCTTCTCTTTCTTCTCTTGAAAGTAATCTGTGCAGGTTATATGTTTCACCCTTGCCTACTGTACTTTTTGGTATTAGAAAAAATACTACTAATTTGTTATTCAGCATTCTTAGTAAAGCCACAAACATGCTATGGTCACGTATGAAGTACCTCAAAGTACTCTCTGACACTGTGACATTTGAAGACACTATCATGTTGCATCTTCATCACCAGGAGAGCGTGTTCCCGCATCTGTTGTGTACCAGAATTCACTGGACTACAGCAGGAGCATTAGGTGCCCAATTTGAGGCTGAAATGTCATCCACCACTAAAACAATAAAATGATCATAACATTGAGGAACAGAGAATCCAGTGGCCCCGTGTTGTTTACTGGAATAGATTATGAGCAGCTGCCTCTGTGATGGGCATCCTGCAAATAATGTGTCATAAATCATAGAATCATAGAATGGTTTGGGTTGGAAGGGACATTATAGATCATGTAGTTCCAGCCTCCCTGCCACGGGCAGGAACACCCTCCACTAGACCAGGTTGCTCAAAGCCCAGTTCAACCTGGCCTTGAACACTTCCAGGGAGGGGGCAGCCACAGCTTCTCTGGGCAACCTATTCCAATGCCTCACTGCCCTCGTTGTAAAGAATTTCTTCCTTATGTCTAACCTAAATGTACCCTCTTCTAAAGCCATTACCCCTTGTCCTATCCCTATATGCCCTTGTAAAAAGTTGCTCTCCAGCTTTCTTTCTTGTAGGCCTCCTTCAGGTACTGAAAGGCTGCTATATGGTCTCCCCAGAGCCTTCTCTTCTGCAGGCTGAACTACCCCAACTGTCTCAGCTTTACCTCACAGAAGAGGTGTTCCAGCCTTCTGATCACTTTTGTGGCCCTCCCCTGTACCATCTCCAACAGGTCCATGTCTTTCCTGCACTGAGAGCTCCAGAGCTGGACACAGGACTTCAGGTGGGCACTCATCAGAGCGGAGTAGAGGGGCAGAATCACCTCCCTCGACCTGCTGCCGCGCTGCTTTTGATGCAGCCCAGGATGTGGTTGGCCTTCTGGGCTGCAAGTGCACGTTGTTGGCTCATGTCCAGCTTTTCATCCACCAGCACCCCCAAGACCTTCTCCTCAGGGCTGCTCTCAATCCATTCTCCACCCAGCCTGTATATGTGCTTGGGATTGCCCTGACCCGCTGCAGGACCTTGCATCTGGCCTTCTTGAACTTCATGAGGTTCACACAGGCCCACCTCTGAAGCCTGTCCAGGTCCCTCTGGATGGCATCCCTTCCCTCCAGCGTGTCGACCGCATCACACAGCTTGGTGTCATCGGCAAAGTTGCTGAGGGTGCACTCAATCCTATTGTCCATGTCACCGGCAAAGATGTTAAGCAGCGCTGGTCCCAATACCGACCCCTCAGGAACACCACTTTTAACTGGTCTCCACTTGGACATTGAGCCATTGACCACAACTCCTTGAGTGTGACTATCCAGCCAATTCCTTATTCACCGAAGGGTCTATCCATCAAGTCTATGTCTCTCCAATTTAGAGACAAGGTTGATGTGTGAGACAGTGTCAAATGCTTTGCATAAGTCCAGGTAGATGACATAAGTTGCTTTTCCCTTATCCGCCAGTGGTGTAACCCCATAGTAGAAGGCCACCAAATTTGTCAGGCACTATTTGCCCTTAATGAAGTCATGTTGGCTTTCACCAATCACCTCCATGTGCCTTAGCATAGTTTCCAGGAGACCCTGCTTCATGATCTGGCTGGGCACAGAGGTGAGACTGACTGGCCTGTAGTTCCCTGGGTCTTCCTTTTTACCCTTTTTATAAATGGGGGTAAGGTTTCCCCTTTCGCAGTCGGTTGGAACTTTGCCAGACTGCCATGACTTCTCAAATAGTCTGGGTAGTGGCTTAGCAGCTTCATCCACCAGTTCCCTCAGGACCTGCAGATGCATCTGCTATAGTTTTGGCTCATGGCCGGCAACAAAGGTCCATGTGGTTGCTCTATCGCCCCTCCCCCTGCTGGGGTGGGAAAGAGAATGGAAAGAAAAATGGCAAAACTTGTGGGTTGGGATAAGGGCAGTTTAACAGAAGAGCAAACAAAAGGAACTGTAACAACAACGATACTGCTAAGAAAAAAATACACAAAACAAACAGAGAAATGCACAGAGCAACTCTCACCGCCCAATGTCCCACGCGCTCCCAAGCCACAACCAGTTTTATCCCGGCCTGTTCCCCCACCCGGAGCCCAGCATGATGGCACATGATATCAAATAGTCTGTTCTGTTTGGCCAGTTTCGGTCAGCCTGCCCAGCTGTGTCCCCTCCTGGCTTCTGGTGAAAATTAACCCTGTCCTGGCTGAACCCACGAAAGCGCCTCACAAGGTCTCATGGACTTGTGCACCTTCAGGTTCCTTAGATGGTCTCTAACTTAATCTTCTACAGTAGATGGTTCTTCATTCTCCCAGTCCCTGCCTTTGCCTCCTGCAACTTGGGCAATGTGGCTGGAGCCGGTGAAGACTGAGGCAAAAAATGTCGTTGAGTACCTCAGCCTTCTCCATATCCCAGCCAACCAGGTCTCCCATGTCCGTCCAGAGAGGGCCCACCTTTTCCCTAGCCTTGCTTTTATTGCTGACATACCTATAGAAGCTTTTCTTGTTGCCCTTGATGTCCTTGGCCAGATTTTATTCTGACAGGGCTTTAGCTTTCCTAACCTCATCCCTGGCTGCTCGGACAATTTCTCTGTATTCCTCCCAGGCTACCTGACCTTGCTTCCACCCCCTGTAGGCTTTCTTTTTGTGCTTGAGTTTGCCCAGGGGCTGCTTGTTCATCTATGCTGGTCTCCTGGCATTTATGCCTGACTTCCACTTTGTTGGGATGCATTGCTCCCAAGCTTGGAGGAAGTGATCCTTGAACATTAACCAGCTTTCTTGGGCCTCTCTTCACTCCAGGGCTTTGTCCCACCTTACTCTACTGAGCAGATCCCTGAAGAGACCAAAGTCTGCCCTCCTGAAGTCCAGGGTGTTGAGCTTGCTGTGCGCCCTCCTTGCTGCCCTAAAGATCTTGAACTGCACCATTGTATGGTCACTGAAGCTAGTGCTGTCCTTGAGCTTCACATTCCCCACCAGCTCCTCCTTGTTGGTGAGAACAAGGTTCAATGTAGCACCTCTTCTTGTGCGCAGCTCTGTCTCTTGGAGAAGGAGGTTATCATCAACGCAGTCCAGGAACCTTCTGGACTGCTTATGCTCTGCTGTCTTGTCCCTCCGACAGATATTATGGGGGTTGAAGTCCCCATGAGGACCAGGGCTTCTGAAGAGCAATAGGCTGCTCCTGTCTGCCTGGAAAGGGCCTCATCTCTGTGATGGCAGTAAGGTTATAGCCCTGCAGGCGTGTGCACGTGTCTTAACTCCTCTTGTTTATTCCCCGTGCTGTGTGCATTTGCATAGAGGCATTTAAGTTGGGCCCCCAAATGGAGCTGACTTACTGGCTGGAGTGCATGAAGTTCCTTTTGTGCTGCCCTTTAGATGCTCTCCTGTGATCTTCCTCCAGGCTCTGGGCATCTATTGCTGGCACTGGCATCAAACTGGTAGGAGTGGAATGTATTGAGGTTCCCCTCCCCCAGCAACTGTAGTTTAAAGCTCTCTTTACCAGCTTGGCGAGCCTATGCCTGAAGGTGCTCTTCCCCTTCTCTGACAGATGAACCCCATCAGCCGCTGCTAGACCAGGTTTCTCAAATGGAGTCCTGTGGTCCAAGAAGCTGTCTACGACACCAGTCCTGTAACCATTTGTTGATTTGCCAGATTCAGCTGGACTTTTCAAACCCTTTCCCTTTGATTGGGAGGACTGATGAAAAAATTACCTGCACTCCAGAGTCCCTCACCGCCTCTCCCAGGGCTCTGTAATCTTCCTGATACTCCTCAGATTGCTCCTGGCTATATTGCTGGTGCCCACGTGAAACAACAGCAGCAGATAATAGTTGGTGGACTGTACCAGTGGTCTCTTGGTGACGTCCCTGATATGAGGCCCTGATAAGCAGCACACCTCTCTAGAGAGTGCGTCAGGTTGGGATATGTGTGCCTCTGTACCTCTCAGGAGAGTCACCTGCTACTGTCACCTGTCCCCTTTTCTTAGTTGCGTTGGTTGTTACACGGGGAGCAGATCGGGCTGCCTTACTCGGCTCCAGCATCTCTCCTGATGTGATGGGCCTTTCCTCTTCAGTCTGCTGAGCAGCAAAGCGGTTCTGCAAGGACACCTCAGGCTTCGAGGGAAGTCTCTTCCTCCTGCTGGTCCTTGCCATTGCGAGCTTCTATTCTTCTGCATTGTTGGCCCCCCTTCTTTGCGTGTGTGCTGATGCGGGAGGTTTTGGGTGTTTGGCCGTGGCCTGTGAATCCACTGCAGGCTGCACTTGGAACCAGCTATCCATCTCCTTCTCAGCCCCCCTGATGTTACGCAGCCTTTTCACCGCCTCGAGGCACTTTCCACAGCCTGAGGTGTGCACTGCAGCCTCTCCCTTCAGCAGCTCCTTCTGGGTGGGGGCATCGGCCACCGCTGGGGTGGGTGGTGCAGACCCTCCAGCCGGAACTGCACCCTTTGCTCTCAGACGAGAGCCCGCCATTCTGCCGTGAGGGTCAGGTAGGACGAGTGCCCATGACCTGTGCAGGTGGTCTCAGAATGGTGCTCCGTTGCTGGGTTATTCGTACTTCAAGTCTCCTACCTGGGCAGCGGAACACTGCTCCTTCAAAGATGTGCCCTCCCTTGTGAACTGCCCCGCAAACTGCCCCACTGTGGGACACTGGACTTGTCCAGACTTCTTAGTGTCAAATACAGAAATTGTGGTAAGTCATCAGGGAGTAGCGGGGCTTGACTTAAGCAACATGCTTAGCTTGCAGCTTGACTTGTTGCTTATCTTGCAAAACAGATGTAATGGGTTGCAGTTGAGTGCTCACATTTACTGAGTGGCATCTGGGATGAGGCAAAGGCCTCACAGCCCGGTGTTGCTTCAGCAAAACCAGAAGAACCCCCATGCGTCTGTACCAAATTCCCAACCTCCATGCTGAACTGTCAAGCCCCACCGAACTTCCATAACTGGCAACCCTTGCTAAGAGCCCATCAGCACGTGAGAAGTGACTCAGTCCCACCTCGCCAAGAGGATGAACCTGCCATTTAGAATCCTCTGTTTTGAGGACGAGAACTCCAACTAACTGGACAGTTTGACGGGCCTGGACCTCCCTCCTCCCCAAGCAGGGATGCCTCTTTGGTAAGATTCGTGTCTCCAACTACATTGGATGATACCCAAGGAAACTGTTAATATTGCTTAATTAATTAATTACTGGCTAGCCTTAAGACATTTAGCACTAAACGCAGCAAGTGAATTTCTCAACGGCAATTACAAATTTGTTGTATCTGCCACCTTAGTAAATATGTGTTCAACTGTGCGAAACTGACTCAGTGAAAGTCCTTGAGAGGGCTCTGAGAGGCAAACGTTGTCTCTGATAAGCGGCTACACACACACTCCCTTAGGCATAAACCATTGACCAAGTCTGGGATGAAGACTGGATCCAGCCGCACCTAGACTGCTCTCTGAGAAGGAGTTCAGAAAGCAAGGGGGTCCTTTCCGAACCTCGTGACTCAACAGGAGGACCCAGCTGAATGTCGTCTGTCCCCCCCAAATTCCAGAGACCTGAGAAGAACCTCAAATTAAAAACATTTGATGAATGATTGCTGAAATATTTTTGTACAAAAGAGTTTCTGTATTCCATAAACAGTTTTGTTAATGTGAATTTGTGTTCTTTTGAGAGTATGTGAAATGAAAAACCACAGAGAATCTGAGCAGTGGGAATGATTGGACCTTTTCACTTCACCTTTTCTTTCTTGTGTGGGTTTTTGCACATGTTGAATGAGAAAGCAGGCTACCATCAGGACTTCAGCTGTGCAAAGGCTTATTTTTCTGTACTTTAGTTTCACTATTGTTACTCCAAAGTTTGAAACTAAACATGTGGATAAGGCTTTGTGGGATCAGAAAGGAACTACACATCCAGAAAGAACATAACTAAAATGCAAATTGGATTTAAAACACTATTTTTACTCACTTTCCTGTGTTAAGCAAGTGCAATTGCCAATGAATCTGTCCCGTAAATAAAAAACTATTCAGTACTGCAGTTCCTATATCCAGTCTGTATATGCAAGGTGATAGAAAGAAAAACTTGTAAAAATATGTTTTATTCATGTGCAGTTTAATGTTTGTAAATATATACTATTAATATAATAGATTTATACATACTAGTAACATACACAGTTGCATTTGGTGTGTTATTTGTGTAACAGTAGCCTTGGGGTTTGCTATACATGCAGACAGACTGGAAATACACAGTTGTAGGTGCTCTACTTGTTTTAGAAATTATAAAGCAATCAGGTATTCAGTCCTGGATAAAGGAAATTCACATATAGAGGGCATCACTGCACATGGATGATTGGGATGCAAATGCTGTGCCTGCCCTTAATGTTTTGTAGCCTTAGCTTTTCCAGGTAAGATGTACTTGGCCTGAGGAACGCCACCAAATGCCTTTTCTGCTCGTGCAAACACACACATGAAGCCAGACTGCCTGACTTTTAAAAGTGTAGATTTGTATTTAAAAGAGTGCTGGTAATATATATGCAACAGGTGGCATCAGACACTATTAATTACAGACAGGCAGTATATATTCATAGCCCTCTTTTTTGCTCTTTAAACAACACTTCTTCCATGCACAGGAGCAATGCATCCCCCTGAGAAAGAAATCGAGCAAAGGAGGCAGGAGACCTGCATGGTTAAATAAGGAGCTTCTAGCGGAGATCAGGCAGAAGAGAG
>Ga0065711_1010146_pt1 | contig 10713 bp, 7 predicted proteins | sample Hoacrofraction12_FD_59098 | JGI IMG/M metagenome (GOLD analysis project Ga0065711, IMG submission 59098) | Hoatzin crop microbial communities from Cojedes, Venezuela - Epithelial fraction 12 v2 (version 2) | ecosystem: Host-associated > Birds > Digestive system > Esophagus > Crop | place... | reverse complement strand
TTCTTGGCAGCCAGGGCACACTGCTGGCTCATGGTTAACCTGTCATCCACTAGGACACCCAGGTCCCTCTCCACAGAGCTGCTCTCCAGCAGGTCCACCCCAAGCCTGTACTGATGCATGGGGTTATTCCAAGCCTGTACTTCTGTTCCCATTACTGAAAGACTCCACACACTGACCATGATGGCAGACATACAGCAGATTCCACATTAGTCACAACAAAAATTTTCATCTTAAGACGATCTGCTTCAACAGTCTCTTCTTCCACTAAAACTAATTCCCGTATTTCAAGAATATCTGCCTCTTCTATATCCTGTCCCCAGCTCTAAATACTGCAAAACCTTCTTGACAGTAAGCATGGTTTCCTTCTGGTTTTAATAATGGAATGGTAATGTGCAACTGCAGTATTGCCTACACGTCAGTTTGTAGCTTGAAGTCCTCTGAAGATTGATTTCCTCTTTCACTCTTCTTCAACGTTTTTTTCACTTCATAAAAAGAAATTATTTGCTTAATACAAAATGTAAAATAAGCATTTTATTTCACATGGTGTAAAAGAGGATCAATGGGAGCGAAGTAGAGTTTATGCTTATGTTTTATCATACAGGGTTATAAACCTAAAGAGGTAAAGCAGGCTGAACTACAATTATCACTTGATCAAAGACTGGAGGTACTTAGCACAAGGCACATGTTACTCTCAGTTTTTCGCAGGTCTCCTACAGACACCGTAAGTCAGATTTAAGTAACAGCTGGAAATAGACTGCATCGCTATGCACTGGTCGAAGCATTGTATTCAGCATCACTCAGGATAAGAGAAAAGCATATAGGATATGCACCTTCATTACTCTCCAAAGTCTTTTTGCCCCCTTCACCTAATTTATGTGCACAATTAAAGTCTAGGTATGTTCATGCATTTATTTAATGATTTGACTTAGAAAAATCTCTAATTAGGCTTAGCAGTCCTCATCAGAGAGTTGTCATTTCTGACTACTTAAACAGCACTCTATTATTTCACATTTGAAAATTAGCCACCTGAGCCTCAAAGGATCAGAAATTTTACCTCTATTTCAAAGCCGTAAGCTAAAATTCTGCACAATCTGTCATGGGATCTAGATAAATACATCACGCAGGCCAGATCTAGCCTAAAGGCAGGGCGTTCAGCTTTCCTGCATATGCTGCAGTCTGACTCAATGACTTCAACTGCAATACGCACAAGTTAGACCATGGAACTGATAGAGATGGTTCTGGAGGGCAGATGTGTAAAATCTATGGGTTATTTTCCCAAATCAAGTCACTGTACATGCAAAAGATTTAGTTGGGAGCTATAAAAGAACAGAATAACCACCATTTTAATCACGTTAAGTCAGAAGACAGGCTATCAACACACTAAGCAGCAAAACTAAAGTAACCATGATGTCCTAAGGCAGGGGATAAAAGCAACACACCAAATATCTGGTTAAGCATTTGTTGAAAAAAATATTTTAATATAAAACAAGGCCCTACCTGGAAAAAATATATAAACCAACCTAAAACAGCCTGTTATACTATCTAATTACTCACCAAACTATGCTGGTGCTGTACTATGACTAAGCAGGGTAAAGATCTTTTCTGTCTCTCAAAAAAAGAAAAAAATACAGAATTTGGCAGTCACCAGTTGCATGCCAGCTTTAAGTGAACTTTGGTTAGCACTGCATCTAAGAATCCCACTGCGGTGAACCTTCCATCCCCTTTATCCCACCAGTAATTTAACTCCCATAAGGAATTAGAAAGGCTAATGAACTAAACAGCTGCACAGCATTAATTTCCGCATTCTCAGTGTGCGTATGGTTCTTATGTTTCTTCCTATCTGTGCAAGGACATTCCTGTCGGAGGAAGAGGAGGAGAATGACGCTGAAAAGGGGAAAGTCAGACTTTGTCTGTTGCACCTCAGTGTAACTGTAAATGAATCTACGTTGAACATTACAGCAACAAGAACCAGACCAAAAACCCCAAACTGTACAACCTCTAACCTTCTCCTGTTTGAACTTCTGAAATAAAAAACAAATTATTTTGCATTAGTATCAGTTTAGGATTTAAATAAGTTTTTCTTTTAAACATACGAAGGAAGGATCCGCTCTTAATTTAAGCAGTGATAGAAATTACTGTAAAGCAGGTTATTACCTTCAATTAATACTAGCACTATGCTTACATTTAAAAGAGGATAGAAAATAAAGACCACAGTGCTTAAAACACTCTATACATCTCACCCGCAGCAGCTTAAAATCGCAGGTGTGGCCAAAAATGAAACCACTAATTCTTTCCCAAGAGAAAACAGTGAGTGAAGAGTGGAGTGAGACCCAGTACAAGGGAGAAGTCAAGGAAAAAGATGCCATTTCTACAATGTCGTGGAGCAGCAAGATGAAATCCCAGGAGAGAACGAGACCGAAGAGATACCCTACTGTCATTTAATTATGTAACTGATTAGCTAGCGAAACAGATTTTTTTGCGTGATATTTGTCCAGTAAACCACAACAGCGAGCAAAGACAAATCGGATGTAACCTCTTGCTTATTTCCTTACACGCCGAGGAGTCTAAAAGACATGCAAGATCAGATGGGGAAGAAAAGTCACAAAATATTTATTGAGGTGCCAAGATCAGAAGTACTAGAGCATTGGAAATACAATAAATGTAAAGTTTGAAACTGCACAGCGTTCCAGATGACAGGAACCAGGAGGACACCAGGCTCAGTCTGGCTAAGCTCAGTTGTGAACGTCAAACAAGCACAAATGGTGCTTTACTGATTCAAAGCATCTCCATCTCAACAAATCTGCTGCTGTTGATTTCAGAAACTGAGACAGATAATGTGGGGGCTTTGATCTATTTGAAGATACACTTAGCAGTTAACTCCTGATGTACAACTTTCTTCCATTTTCTGTTGCTAAGGTTTTTAAAACCTAAAAACGGTGCACTAGTTAGTACAATTCAACAGCAGCTTCCACTTGCACTGGGTGATTTGCAGTGCAAAATAAGTCAGTTAAACTACTCAGAGTCAGTTCAACTGCTGCAAACTTTCAAACTGCACAAAAGATACTTTAATGCCCTGTCTTGTTGCTACAGCACACAGAAAAAATAGGATGCAATTATTTGAGCAAAACTATTTCAAAGGCAATAAGCACATCCAAGGACAGAGCTAGGCTATACAGGTGAGCAGCCTACGAATGGCATAGAACTGGAAAAAGCAGAATGTTTTTGCTGGATTAGTGGGACACACTGAGTCAGTGAGGAGTCCAAAGTGCACCAGAACCACTGAACAAGCGCAGCTGGGCAACCACCAGAGCAGTGGAAGGAGGCAGTGAAGTGAGATGTCTCCCTGTTGCAGCAACAGCAAACAGTTCAGTCAGCTCACCATCCTAAGCACCAACAGAATGCTAACACTACAAAAAAAAAAAAAAAAGGCAAAAAACCCTTAAAAGGCAAATTAAATGAGGCAACTTTCAGGTTAAGTAGTTGCGCAGACAAAATCTGTCTAGCTTATGCTCTGCCTCTAGAGAACTGTAAATAAGAATATCTGATCTTAACAGCAGTAAAACTGAGTTGATGGTGCTTCATGCTTTAAAAGCAACCTTTTTTTCTGCCTTTTGCTTTCTTCCATATGCTAACAATGTAAATCTAAACATCCTAGTCACTGGTTATGGTTTATTTTAGGGTAGATTTTGTTTAAAAACAAATCACTGACATCAGCCTGACATTTATTAGGGCCCTTGCCACAATAAAACATTATCTGGCCTTCAGAATGAGCAAAAAAGCCAGGGAAACTGAGTTAGCCTTCAAACACTAGAACTTGAGTTTGCACAGGAGAACATGTAGTTTTGTTTTTTAATATGGGGGGGTACAAGCTTTGATAGAAGCATATTCTTCTAGAAAGTAGTTTTAATTCATTGTGCAGTCTTTTGATTTTGATTTCCCTTCCCACTGAGCTCTAAGTTCAACACGCTTTATCTGTACCTAAACTCTGCCAATTAATATAACCTTAAAGTGCTGCACGCTTCAGTACTGACCTGGTGATCAACACAGCTATACCACAGTATCTTCCTGCAGCTCTCTCACGTCACGCATGAAGACTCACCATCATTTACAATTTGCTGTTTCTTCTAAGCAAAGACTTGAGCCACAGGCCTCAAGGTATTACTCCACTAATTCAGCAAGTCCAATTGAGAGTGCACCAAGTATGAGTCTGCTTTTAGGAACACAGGTTTGAAGTTCATTAGAATAACTCAAACCACTTTAAAAGCAGTAGATTCATCAGCAGCCTGGAATGCAAGCTTTAGAAAGAAAGCACATAATAAAGTCTCTGTGTATTCTGTGACTTGCAACTCTCATTACTCCCAGGTCCCTGAGCTCCACACGCCTGGCAGCACCAAGAAACCTCACCCTTTCCACCCCTGCACTTTCCTCTCTTTCTCTGCGTACCCCCATCCTCTCTTCAGAAGACTCCTTTTTCTCGTCTATGAATGCAGAAATCTCCTTTGATCCCTCGCTTAACTTCGAAAAAGAGTAACATCCCAGTCTGTTCGATGCCAGATTGTTAAAGCTTCTCCCAACAGTTGACGACCTAGCAAATGTTATTTTAGCTTCTCTAAAACAAAGCTCCCACAAATACTTATCCTCACCACGGTTTCCTTTTGTAGCCCTACTGGAGTCTCCTTCAATGCAACTACATGGCACTGCATCATGAGAACAACACAGAGCTATACAATAAAAAATAACATGGACTTCTTTTGTCCAGTTTGTTGTAAGTATCCCAGTAGAGCTGAGAAATCTTTCTCAAGACAGAAATGCCATACAGGCTGCTGTAACTCCAGGTTAACTTCAGTACATTCTACATTTGATGCTCTGTAAATTGTGAATGCTTTATTCTGGGTCCCCACATTCCCATAACTCAATAAAACCATAAAGTAAATATTAGGCAACTATTCTTTATTATTTTTAAAAGCTACAACTCATCTTAGAACAGTATGTTAAACCCTGTTTAACAGGAAGCTTAAAGGATCGCTTCATCTAATTCTTTTTTCCTCCTACTGTAAAATGTAATCATGACACAGTATTGCAGTGTAACAGCTGTGTTGGTGATACATTAAGATGTAATCTCTAAGACTGCTCAAAAACTACTATGTATTTTCCTTTGTAGCCTCCCACCTCACTACAATTCAAACAAAAAAGGGAGAGAAAAAAATCATTTTCTGAAGCCTTAATGTCAGGATTCACCTGCCACCCCCCCTCCTTTACCTCTTTACTCTTCCACATGGGCAAGCATAGATCATTTTCAATCTAAGACAGTCAGAGCTTAGATGTACTCACCTGTACTCATCCAAATATTCAACAATGCAGCAATTCACTTGCAACAGCTCATTAGCTTTATAACACAAGAGGGTAAGATTTTTATCTATGTTTAATCTATGAAGAGGATTTTTATTATGTTACCCTTAAGATGACAAAGAGCTTCCAGAAGTCTTGCAACAGACCAAAACAAAAAACCAACACCCTTGCTTACCACACTAAAGAATATTTTGAGTATTACATAAACACCAAACATTTACATAGTTCTAATGAATATATCAAATGCAGCTTTCACTTCAGTGAAAGGTAACCTGTTTCAAATTAAAGGTTCCTTACAGTCATTCAGCTGGAAAGACTGACAGATTTGAAGATAACACACATACAGCTTGTTACCACTTTGTGAAATCTGCAATAATTTTTACTCAGAAAGATGCCATTATTAGTGGTTCAGAGATGGAGCAAGTGCCACTGTGCAGACGTACTAATCACTGACTAGAGTGCCAATATGCTTCCCTAGGAGCTAATCAAGATAAAACCTGACTACTTTTCTCTAGCTACATCATTATTTCATGATTCCACAATAATACTTTGATATTCTTATGGTCCAATGGGCTTTGCTTTCCACAGACAGATTTAATTTACAGTTCCTACCATCTCATCTTTAGAGGATCACCAGCCTGGTATTGTGCAAGCCCTTTCTACCTTCTAGCAGAGCTGAAGTCTTAAAAATGGGGATAAGGAGATGAGGACCTTTTTCTTTCTTGATTTTTAGGTAGTCATGTATGTGAAAGAAAGAATGAAACATTAAGAGAACTATACAATGAGAAGCACATGTTATTTCAGAAAATGTTAGCAAAAAGTGAAACAAAGCTCATGCTATATTTAAGCTCCACAGGCAAGGGTTTTGTTTAAGAAGGCAGTCTTTCAGTATATTAAATTTACTTCCACCCCTTTCCCTTCATCAACAAGGGTTTGCATAACCAGATGTTCTTATACACGGCAGTTTACAGCTGCCCCATATGGAACTGCAACAATAAATATGCATAACTATGGAAACCAAAGCAAAGGTCAGAGAAAAAAGTCAGTAGTTTAGTAACCTGATACAACAGCTTTTTAATAGTTACTGAACCTACATCTTTCCCAAATGAACCCGATTACAAAATGTCAAACATATTTTGCAACCAAATGCCTCTCTATATATTCTTAAAACCTAAATACTTACTTTTTACTTAGAGACGAGTCATTTCTGTTAAGACCGAGCTTCTTCCTACAAGCTGCCAAGTGCTTTCTGCCAGAAACAAAGTACATTAAATACTCAGTGAATTAAATAGTGTATCAGCGTTACATCTCAAAATCTACATCTCCAAGATGATCCCCAGATCTTACTTAGTCTTTAAATAATCCTATGTTTATGTTGTCCATACAGTGAGGACTTCAGTGAATAAATATCACCTGTTTTTTCTTTTTCAAACCATCTCCCTCTTTTGGTCACAGAACAAAAGTAGAAACTGGTACTAACAGTTCAGCAGCACTACAAACATCAGCTCTCTTACCTTGAAAGTTACAAGGAATATTACATAGACTCCTCACACATGTCGCTACATAATATTTTAGGGAGGAACAAAAGTACAATACACCTGCAAAAGCACATTCAGCTAGTTGGTTGATTTACCAAGCCCACCAAACCTGTCATTTATCCTAAACTAACAAAGAACCTAATTTGTACCCCCAGAAACACACATAAACTCCCTTTCTTGCCACTGGCAGAAGAACAAATCAAGAGAAACGGTTTAGTATAAAAATATTTTGCTCTTAGCTGTTCTTTCTTCCATGAGCAGGAAAGGAAATTTAAACCTCAACTCCCTTCTACCCCTGAATTAAGTGTTCTCCAAAATAAAGTCTTTCAGACTCAGTTGCAGGTAAGTACTCTAACAGTCACGGCTCATGATTTCAAAAGTAGGACAGTCAAATACTGTCCAGCTGAAATTGTGAAGGATTATTTATGTTCAGCAAAACTGTAGCTGACTAAACTCTGGTGCACATTACAGAATTAGCAAATAGCTACTTGATTAAGGCTTTTAATTCAGAAACCTATAAGGCAATTAAGCTACTTAACAAATATGGAAGATTTCCTGAGAGGTCTTGCCCAAGATGAATGACAAACTTTAAACACTGGAGTTGTTCTTAGTACAGTGGGGTTGGGGCACAATGGAGAAGTTTAAATATTTAATTTAGACTGAGCTGTAAGTCATTAATTTTTTATTGATGCAAATCTGCAATTCAGCTAGAGCTAGACAGTGATGCAACCCACTCTGGCTGAAAGCAGGGTGAATTTCTCTGGCACAGAATGGGATATAACCCTACTCCTGACATTGTCTCCTACTTTTACACAGAGATCTCAGGCCATGACAGCATCAGAAATGCATGTGGGCCTGGATGAACATGCATCCTTTGCTCATCGTTTTGCTCACTACTCAAAAAATGCAGCTTGATCATGTATCTGGAATATACAATTACAACATTAATTTACACAAAACTACTCTCAAGAATGCTTTGTGTTTTGAGAATGCCATAGGCAGCCAGAAGCTACCTTGCACTTCGTCCTTGTTGATGGTGACAGAGCATTGCTCATCCAAAGCCAACACACTGAGGAAGCAGAAATATTAATACTGAAAAAAGAAACATATCTGCACTTCCATACGCAGAGCAAGACTGCTTTTTTTAGCTGCTAGCTCATGTAAAGCTAGAAGCAGTCTACCTAAGGCAGCCAAGATTTGTTAATCCAACAAACATGGCCAACAGGAAAATTCTAACCTCTTCCAAGTCCAGTCAGTATTAAAGGCAAATTATTCTTTTATTTTCATTTTTAATGATTCTTACATATTCTGCTGAAAGTATATGTTTAAAATCTCGGTCAGCCTTGCTGCAAAGTACTAGTGAGCCTTGACATTACACGTGCCCCAGAAAATTTACTTCTGCTTTTCTGGGAAGAAAGAGGAGACCTGGTACATGCTCAAACTTTTTCAAAATAAGCCTTGTTCTAATTTCAAGAACTCAGTACTTCGTCAGATTTAAGGTTCTCAAGTTTTAAGTCAAACTGGTCAACCAGCTAGTAGTGAAAATCCTGAACTGATGACGTACGGTATGCTGTTGTGCTCATTACGATTACATATAAGCAAAATAAATCATTTTATGATCTCATTTTGCTGTTACACAGATGCGCATAGCCAGTTTTACAAGGAAGTCTGTGTATCTGCCATTTTCCAGCAAAATCCAGAAGTGACAGGTGTCCAAGAAAGATCAAAATGGAAATATTTCAACTACATCAGAAGAATGTATTCCCACACCACCATCCCAAGATGAAGCAGCTCACACAGGACATCCTACAGCTGCACACCTGTAAGCATTCTCTGGTCAAGCTTCCTCCTCCTGTTGCTGTGGATGCATGGGTTGGCCAGGGCCAGGAACTACTGGGTGGAGGAAGGATGGAAACAAATGGAAAAGAAACAGTGAAGACCTCTGCAAGTATTACTGAAGAAGTTCAGGGGAAGTGCTGCAGTCCAGCAGACTCAATATACGCCTCCCTCCCAGCATGGAGCACAGAGGGAGGAATCCAAGCAGATCACCCAACGACCTGCGCATATAGCAAGCTTATCAGACGCCTCAACTCTATCAAATGGGCTTCAGGAGGTCTACAGACTTGGGAACAAGCAGCAGGATCAGCCACCAGGCACACGGGGGTTGTACGGCAGGGGCTCAAGGAGGGAGGCAGCTGAGTTGCTGGGGTGCACCAGTGTGCTGAGGAGCCTCCAGGGCCTGGGAAAAGTCCAGAGATAGCAAGAAAGACGTCTTGTGTCAGTCGGAAAGAGCTGCACACTGCATTAGAGCCACAGGGAAAGGGTACATACAACAGCACACACTCCATGCAGACCACCTGCGCCATGAAGACGTTTGGCAGGGGCTGGAGGTGGGCAGAGCAGGCTGGCAGTGATGCTGATGAAGCAGGCCCACCTTCCCTCCTCAAATGGACACTTCTTGCCTTTTTTTTTTTTTTAATGACCACTATCCTACTTACTTTCCCCTTAGAGACAGACTGATGTTCCTCCCTAACCATCCTAAGAATCTCCCCTAGGGAGAGAAAGAAAGAAAAAAAAAAAAAGGGGGAAATAACATTATTTAACTGGACAGAGATGAAAAATGTCAAGGACAGTGAGGGTCAACATAAAGAGCAGGAGCTGTAAGGAGGATCAAGCAGAGCAGTCCCAACAGGACCCATCATTCTCTGAAAGGGGAGTGAGTATTGTACTCCGAGGATTTCCGAGTGATTTCCCACCTAACCTAGTAAGGAGCTTAAATCACTGAACAAGAGACAGAAGCATGTAAATCAGACAGTTGTGTGCCAGGGACTTGAATTGTCTGAGTGGGAATTGGCTTCAGAAAGTACTTACAACACAGACCACACCTCTATAGATTATTAAAATAGAAACAGTACACATACTGCTGGCTACTTATTGCAGACTCCAGAGGACACAGTTTAAACTTCTGCACAACAGCACAAAGTGTTTGAAAACCAGATTATGCCAAATCATTAACTGCAAAAGTGAATTAATGATCAGTTAGACCAAGTTTCTGTAATATTTCTCTAAGATTTTTCAGCAAACGAAAATCTCTCCAAAATAACAGCTTAGAGTGTTAAAACATTCATCACCCTGAGAAATAACGTTAAACACATCATTTCACGAAGTAGTCTTGTTTAGATGTTTAGCTACTCCATTACTTACCAGATTCATTTCATATTCCAATCATTACTTCTCAACAGAAAGCGGAGAGAAATTCACATTGACATGTAAGCAATTCAAATCAAGTTTAGAGAAGCTGATTTTGAAAGATTTTCTGAAGAATTAAAAGACGTTAATGGAATGGAGGCACAGCTTCTGACTTCTGTGGTGAGGGGGCTGCACCTGGGGGGCAGGAGGATGGGAATGGATCACACTGCAAAAGCGCAAAATCACCTGCTTCCAACCTTACTCAATTGCTGACAGATACAGTTAAAGTTCTAGTAAATTTACAGTTTAGAAATGCAATCTTTTTTGCAGGTTTAAAAATATACTTCATAGTCTAAAGTCTTCTATACAGAAAGCTATTGTGAGATTGCAGTGGTGTAGGTAAGAGTATCATGGGAGAAGCAGGAACAGCAAAAGCAGCTCTCGGAAGTTAATTCCAACTAAACAGTGTGAGGAACAAGTGAAACTAAAAAAGCAGGGTGCCTGTAATAACATCTAGAACCTAATCTCCTAAATTTTTAAGGTTACTTTTTACATAGTCAAGGCAAACAAGTTTTAAAGGCAGGAAGTTCTCAAGTGGATAATAAACTAATGTTTAAATTCATGAAAATTTACTATA
>Ga0065711_1010131_pt1 | contig 10713 bp, 5 predicted proteins | sample Hoacrofraction12_FD_59098 | JGI IMG/M metagenome (GOLD analysis project Ga0065711, IMG submission 59098) | Hoatzin crop microbial communities from Cojedes, Venezuela - Epithelial fraction 12 v2 (version 2) | ecosystem: Host-associated > Birds > Digestive system > Esophagus > Crop | place... | reverse complement strand
TGCAAACCTCATCACTGATTCTGTTGAATTACTGATGCAGTATGTATGTTAGTTCTACTTGTGAAGTACTTAAAAATTAGATCAGAAGAAAGAAGACATTGAATGTGCTGTTGAAGTACCAGTGAAATATGACTTAGTATAGTAGTTAGTGTTTAGAAACAGGATAGATACATGTCTTGAATTAAGCAGTGAAGTTGAATATCAAAAATGAAGCTTTTCATCCTATGGACAGAAAAGAAAGATGCATTTCGAGTTACTTTTTGAAGATCACATCACTTTTTAATATTTGCATTTCTTGTGCTTTCCTCTTGAGTATAAGTTTTCATTGCCCTCAAATACATATTTAAATTACCACAAGATTTATTAGTTTTTTGAAATGATACTTACTTATCAGGAGTTTTTATATACTTTTGTTTAACTTCCTTGGTATTTTAATCATTTTATACTATTCTGCACATACCCAAATTAAGACAACCATAATTTGAATCTCAGGTGTCTATTCTATTTGCACAAAGAAAATATCTTTCCTGCTACTTAGAAGAAAGCTGATAATCCATTCTTCAGTTGCTAAGGTGCTAAAGAATTTAGGATATGTAGCTACAACATTTAATCTATGTCAAATACAGGCTCCTGAAACACAGGGGATATCTCTATGCGCTTCATGTCTAAGTTTTAGACAACTTCCAACCCTTGAGTATCACTTAAGGTTTCTTCAATAGCGCTGTTTTTCAGAACAGGAAAGCCAAGCAATTGTAGTTTTAATAAAAAAAACAATATGAGATCAAGAGTAAGAAGAAATCTGTACCACTGAATGCACTCTCTTTTCATCTTTACTGTGTTTAACATTGATATGTTTACACATGAGTTTTCCTGTTATCCTATGAAGTCTACACATTTGTGTTTCAATTAATAGTGGCAATAGGACCATTGGGTGGATAGGCAGGGGGAACTACAAAGCGGAGGAAGTGTCTGCTCAGCACTGTCATCTACACATATCCATGTTAGAAGTCTCTGTCAATTTATGAATTCAAGTTCAGTGATTTCTAATCTGATTCTGTGCTCTTTCTTCTTGAGGTTTGCAAGATGCAGTTGGACAGTGTAGTAGATAATCTCATCTAGGCTCCCTTTTCCATGAAATGTTGGATCCGGTGATCTTTGAAGGTCCCTTCCAACCTGGCTGTTCTATGATTCTGTGATTCTATACATTACCGGTTCACCTGGATTTTATGCTGTCCACAGCAGATGAAGTATGCTGAAAATGAGTTTTTGTTTGTCTGAGGGTTGTATCATGATACTCCATAGTCAGAAAATTACTGATACTGACACAGAGAGTGGGAAGGATTAATCTCAGCTAGCTCTAGCCATCTAAAGTTTACATGCTTAAATTTGAAGTACCTATCTTCACAACAAGTTAAAAATAGAGACATAAAAAGTGCAGTCTATGCCAAAAATAAAGATGTCTGGGGCAACTATACTTCGTAATTTAGACACCTCAATTAAACCACAACACACTGGTATTCACTAATACCTGAGGTCAGCATATTGTTAAATTCATCTTTCTAAATCAGTTAAATCCAATTGATTATTTTTTCAATTTTTCTTTCATTTTTTCTAGGAAAGTGAAAGACTAAAATGATGACTAATAATTTTGAAAAGTTTATCTCTAACTGCTTTACAGAAATCTCCCTTTCTCAGATGTTTACAGGTGTAAACAAAGTTCTTGTATCTATAGCTGTTAGCAAGATTCTGTCATTTGGTATCTAGTAATATTTTGTCTTTATGCCTTCTAATTAATAGTTACATAATGTGAACATTGCTATTGTGTCAAATCAAGAGAATAAGCATATATTGCATCAGATAATCTGATTTATCGACTAGCTCTTATGTAAAAGTATTAGCATACATGAATGATTGTTATTAAAATAAAAAGTCATTCTAAGTTTCTGGCAATCAAGTACACAAACTCGAGCCCTAATTCTATGCTCTAAGATTTCTCTTACGGAGTCGTAGGTCTGTATCAGAAGACTGGTTGTCTTTTAAAAGTCATTTTAATACTTGTGAAAGCTTTTAAATTCACAATACTAGAAAATTAATCTCTCTACAAACATAACTGATACAGTGGGGGCAGTGATGGAGTAGAGTCTTAAACATGTAGTCGAAGACACTTTATATCCTAACAAATTCAAGGGCAGCAGTTGTAAGCTGCTGATAATCTTAAACAAACGGCATAGTGCAGAGATGTGTAACTGCAAAAGTAATACCATTTTCTCACATTAATAAGCTCTGACTTTTTTTTCCCAAACACTCTCAGTAAAGTATAAAAAAATAAACACACACATCAGTATCCTCATGTCTGTCTGTGTAATGTAAAAATAAACAAGCAAACAAAAAAAAAACAGACTCTGAAGTTGGCTATAAAAACATATTGGTTTCATTTAAGAAGGAAATAGTTTCATACCAAAGATGCGACATCTTAATAAAACAAAGCATTAAAGGAAAATATAAAGAAGCAGAATGCAACATAAGTTGAAAAACCTGTAGTATCTTTTACCTTTTTGGTGATTTTCTCTTGAACCTGGTAAACTAAAAAAGAATAAGAAATATGAGAAGGCAAATAATTGCCCCTTGTACCTCAGCATCCTATCACTGGCAAAAGTGCAACAGAGATATTTGCAACATCCAGCTTTTTCCTGGTCTTTTCTGGCACATTAAAATGAGAGAGGATATTTTGTCTGAAGGAGCAGTTGGTGTTTAGAGCAAAAGGTAACAGACAACCTCTAAGTACATTAAAAATGATTTTAGATTTATAAAGTTCAGAAGTCATTTCAATGACCAAGAGCTCATAATCTTTAAAAACTGAAAACTGAGCAGTCCTTTCATTGCTGTTAGCATTTCATCATCATTAATAGTAATGGATTATTTATGAAACTGTGAAATCTTAGGGAAAAACAGCTGAAACAAGCACAATGCCAAGAAAAAAACAAAAGGATGGGGAAAGACAGAATAAAGTTTGCCAGACTGAGCCTGGGGACAGTTTAATTCAAATCAATGAGACCTTTAAAAGTGAAGAAAAAGTGATCAAGTAATAAATTAGTAACAAAGAGGCTGCATTTTCAGAACAGCTTAGAGGGACCTCAACATCTTTCTCTTTCATTTCTGAAAGAAGTGAAGGATAGGATTCAGTAACAGTGGCATACACATCACATAGGAATTATTCTAAACGGAAGTAGGAAAACACCCTTCAAAGAATCTCCAGCATTCTTTATTCCTAAAATGGGTTTGATCATTTGGGGGCTTGATGTGTAAATGTTTCTACAAACATTTAACTATTTTAGATATGGAAATCAGTGTCACTAACTCTCTTATACATTTAAAGATGTCTGCACTTCTTTCCTCAGTTGAATGTCTGTTAATTGGTCCTGTTAAAAATAACAAATGATCCTATCATGTTCTTTCTTTTTGTTGTTTTTTTTCTTCATTGCTTAAACACTAGACACACAAACTTAAAATACCCTGAAAAGCACATAAACTCAACTGGCTACTTCTCCACCTGCAAATCAAAGGGCAGGAGCTTCTTCTGAAGGAGACAGACCACATCCATGTTACAAACCATTTTACACTGGATCCCAGTCCAAGCCCCACATGCTGTGCTATAGCTCTAAGATGTGATCAGAACCTTTTATATGTTTCTTTCTGTTGTTTTCATAGTAGAAAATTGAGGATGTAGCGTGTGTGACAGAATGTTTTATAAGGGTGTCAAGCTCACAAGAATGGCTCTGGAGGATTGTGTAACTTGAAAGATAATAAGCAAGATACAGCCTTAGTCATAAGAACCATGCTGAAGGTTTTTCTTTTCCACTGTAAACCTGTTCTTTAACTTAACAAGGTAGTCTGGGAATAAACAAACACTCGGAGTGTATGAATGATAATGTGATCTGGGTATGGAAGCTAAGTTCTTTGGCAGCACAAGCAAATCTTTTGATATCGAGCACTTTGCCATAAATGTATTTTTGCTTCATTAGTTAGGAATTACTCCTTTCAGTGAATGGTTCCTAAATGTGATAAAGCTACAGGCAATGTATTATCCCAGCTAAAAAACTCAGACATCATTATATAGAGAAATTAATAAATTTGTCTACTATGAATACAGGCCAAAGAAGAACCCTCCTATTCAATTTTCAGTTTATAAAGAATCATGGTTTCCTGTAAATTAGTAAAATATCTTTCAAGTTTGTGGTGCAAAGTACTCTGGTTCTCTGGCCTTGAGTGACCTCAGTCAGCAAGGAACACAGAGGTGGCGACGGTAAGATCTGCGACTGCGCACTCAGCAGAGGTGCACAGTGGGGTTCCTGGAGCCAGGCAAACCTGAGGGAAGAGTAGCGAAACCCACCAGGAGCCAACAGCTCTCGCAAGAGAGTGGAGCTGACATGGCATGGATGTTACCAATGGCAACCGCAGGAGATTTAACAACCCTTAAGGAGCACAAGCGACAAGGAGCGTGGCGAACAGAGAGGGCAAACAGGGCGTGGCGCGGCAGTCAGGGCACGGTGCAGAAGTTTGCACAGCAGTTGGTGCAGGGAGGGCCCCGCAGCCAGCCTGTAGGCCACAGCCGAGGGGAGAGCTCTAGGTCTCTGCCATAATGGTGGGCACTGGCCTCAGAGGTAGGACCAGAGCTCACAGAGTGAGCTCCCTTGTGATGTCTGATGCCTCCACCCAGATGGAACAGGTAACAAAGGAGACATCAGTGCAGGCTGCAGCTTGCAGTGAGCGCCCAGACCCTTCTCCTGGAGCACTGGTAAGTGCCTGCACAAGATGCAGGCAGGTTGAGGATCTGATAAGTCAAGTGGTTGAGCTGCAGGAAACAAGTTAACAGGCTACGCAGTATCAGAGGAGCTGAGTTGTCAATACATACATGGTTGCAGAACTACGCTCCTGTGGAGACCACCAGTGAGAAAGAGGCACATTGGACCCTGGTGACCCACAAAAGCAGGACTCCACTCCAGCCTTCACCCTCCAGCACAGCTACCAAAAACAAGTATAAGGCTTTAACAACCATAGATATCCAGGAGCAAGGCCTGCAAGAGGAAACTACACCAGCAGCACACAGCGGGTACCGTAAAAAGAAACAACAGGTACTCATGGTGGGTGACTCCTTGTTAAGGGGCACTGGGGCGACCATCTGCCGACCTAAGAGGGAGGCACGCAAGGTGTTGTGCCTTCCGGGAGCTAAGGTCCATGATGTGACCGAGAGGGTGCCACAACTTGTGAAGAGCACAGACTACTATCTGCTCTTATTCTTCCACGTAGGCACAAATGACACCACAAGTCAGAAAGTTGGCAGAATTAAGGAAGATTTCAGAGCCCTGGGGGTGAAAGCAAAAGCTTTGGTGCCCACGTTATCTTTTCCTCTGCTTTACTAGTTGGAGGAAGGGGATCAGCTAGAAATGGTTGCATTATAGGTATCAACTCTTGGCGTTGTCTGATGCCGTCATGAGGGTTTTGGTTTTTATGACAATGAGACTTTCTTCAATGACTATAACTTGTTAGAGACGGACGGGACCCACCTATCTAGAAAAGGCAAAGGGTTATTTGGCAACAGGCTTCAAACTGAAGGACTCAGGGAATGGGGGGCAAAGGCACAATGCTAAGGACATCCCGTCTGGCTGAGGATTAAGAGTGGCTAATCAAAGCAGAGACAAATATTCCTCAGCTGTGTCCCAAGTTGAGAAGACCAAAAACCTTAATGGTGGGCATGGACATGGCAGATGCTCTTGCGGCCCTCCAGGGAAACCAGCATGCTTCAAGTTCCTCTCTGAAATGCCTCTAAACCAATTCATGCAGCATGCACAATAAGCAGGAAGAATTAAAGATCTGTGTGTAGTTGCAGGGCCATGACCTCATTGCAATTACAGAGATATGGTGGGACAACTCGCATGATTGGAATGCTGTCATGGATGGCTACAGACTCTTTAGGAAAGACAGGCCAACAAGGCGAGGTGATGGAGTTGCTCTGTATGTGAGGGAGCAACTGCAATGTATTGAGGTCTACCTGGGGGTGGATGAAGAATGAGTTGAGAGCTTATGGGTTAAAATTAATGGACAGGCTCATATGGGTGACACTGCTGTGGGTGTTTACTACATGCCACATGACCAGGAGGAGGAAGTTGATGAGGCCTTCCACAGGCAGCTGAAAGTAGCTTCACAGTCACAGGCCCTGATTCTCATGGGGGACTTCAAGCACCCTGAGAACTGCTGGGAAGACCATACAGCCAGGCACATGCAGTCCAGGAGGTTCCTGAAGAGCATCGATGATAACTTTCTGATGTGAATGATGGAGGAGCCAACGTGGAGAGCTGTGCTGCCGGACCTTGTATTAATAAACAATGAGGTACTGGTTGAGGATGTGAAGGTTGTAGGCAGCCTCGGCAGCAGTGACCATGAAATGGTGAACACCAGGATCCTGCGTGGAGGAAGCAGTGCAAGAAGTAGGATCTTCACCTTGGACTTCAGGAGAGCTAACTTTGGCCTCTTCAAGGACCTACTTGGAGGAATCCCATGGTTCAGGACTCTAGTAGGCAGGGGTTCCAAGAGAGCTGTTCTCTCTTTAAGCATCACTTCCTCCATGCTCAGGATTGGTGCATCCCCTTGAGCATGAAATCTAGCAAAGGAGGCAGGAGAACTGCATACATGAACAAGAAGCCTCTAGCAAAACTCAAAGGAAATGGAAAAGAAAGGTCTATGGAATGTAGAAAGAGGGACAGGTCACTTGAGAAGAGTACAGGAATGTTGTCAGAGCATGCAGGGAAGCAACGAGGAATGCTAAGGTCCACCTGGAATTGAATCTGGCAAGGGATGTCAAGGAAAACAAGAAAAGCTTCTTCAAGTACATCAGCAGCAAATAGAAGACTAGGGATAATGTGGGGCTGCTGCTGAACGAGGTGGGTGCCCTGGTGCTGGAGGATGCAGAGAAGGCAGAATTACTGAATGCCTTCTTTGCTTCAGTCTGCACTGCTAAGGCTTGTCCTCAGGAAATCCAGGCCCTGGAGGTAAGAGAGGAAACCTGGAGAAAGGATGACCTTCCCTTGGTCAAGGAGTTGTGTGAGAGATCACATAGGCAATCTGGTGCATGTACATATAATTTCTTGATCAGAAGGGATGACACTTAGCCTGCATCTCCAGGTGTTCCATACCCTAGAATAAATATAAAAATGTGTATTTCTAACATTCCTTTGTAAAAAAGCCAATGCTTTCATGCAATGTTCTAAACATCATACAAGATTGCCTTTTTTTTGCAAGATCTTTTAAACCTACTCAGGATAAAAATTAATTTACTTAAATATTTAGAAATCTACTATTTAATTGTTTATCATCATCATTCATGTTTTAAGAATATATTTCCACAAATATGTAATATTGAACAGTTTATATGTTTTCAGATAAAATCTTCAATCATTTCAGTGAAAGAAAGAAAACCCAGGTATTTCCACAGAAAAAAATTCTAGTGGGTAAATGATTTTCTTGATACAAATAGAAAAAAATGTATACATGCCCACAAAATAGAAATCAGCATCTCAAGTATTACTAATGTCTAAAACTTAAACTAAACTTTATCTAACAGTATTCAGCAGTCATTTCTGTGGCTATTTATTTCAACAAGAGCAAGTCTATAAGAAGTCTTTTGTAAGTTCGCTAAAAGTTTTAATGTCTTTCTTCATGTAATGATCTGTAGGATAGTAACACATTGGCATATGAAATGAAGTAGTCAGTTTGGTAGAATGTAATAACACTGTTTAATTACTTGAATTTGAAACATAAATGAACATTACATTTCTGGATTACATGTCTTGCTATTGGACACATTCAATATCTAGCAAATCTGCAGATGAAAGAAAAATACAGTTCTTCGCTCAAAAGAAAAAGCATTTATTAACTGTTTAGTATTTCAGAAGATACTGTTTTCTTTTGTTCCATGACCTTTCAGCATCATGTCCAAAAATTAGATTTCTGACTAGTTTAATCTCTGTTAAATTTCACCCTATTATCCTCATAGCCAAACACTGAAGTGTGTATTTTGTAAGGTGTGTTTTAATCATATTTACTCTCATTTAAAGTGAAATAAATGTCAGTGAGGAATCTCCCTGAATGCAAAGGAGTCGCAAGACATTAAAATTAACAAATATTTTATGAAAATTTTAAAATCAACAAATATTTATTTGAACATATTATTACCATGCCTGACATTGATATGGTTTAGTTTTCATCAGTATATATTTCTAATTTCTTCATATATGTCTGATAACCCTCTGACAGGGCAATGGAATGCAGAAACTCAGTTAGTGGTCCATTTCTCATTTCAGACACTTGACCCTGTCAGCCCACATAGCATTTCTTCACATTTGTTTCCCATCTGTAAAAGAAAAGTAATAGCACACCTTTAACTTCTAGCTCATTGAATACATTCATATCAAAATACATGATAAGGTGCTTTTCTGGTGCAGAATGCAACAACATTTGAAATTTAGACGGAATATATCATGTATCTGAAATCTAAGAATTTCTCAAGATTTATGATATTTTGAGGGCTAGTGGTACTTTTCTTATTTTTTAAGAAGGGGTGCAGTAAAGCTCCTCACACTGATGAATGATGCTCAGTGGGATGTAATGTCAATTCTAGATGGGAAATTGCAATAGATTGTGAAGAAACCCTCCAAGCACAACATCATGGCTGAACTTAAGTGCCCTTTGAATGCTCACCTGAATGAAGGTCCATTAAAGCAGTGTGTTTTAAAGGAGTCTACAAATATTCGCCATAAAATTACCTCAAAATGTGATTGTGGGTAAAAAAGAAGACACTATTTATAAGGAATTAAGAATTTATTGACAGCTCAATTCATATTTTGACAGCATAATTAAAATGCAGTTATTATCATCAATCCTGTTACAATAGCACTATGATTAATAGTCCTAATTAATAAAGAAAAGTCACATTAATAACACTCATATTACTATAAATGTTAATATCAACCCGTTTTGTCTGCTAGTGTGCACTAAAGCCAGACTAGACCAAGGCAATCTTTGGGAAGCCCTGAGTGCCTGCACTGTCAGGTCAATACAAACTTCATGGCTTTTTACTAGTAATGACAGAAATCATGTTTTCTTGTCTACAATGAAATCTATGTGAACCTAGTTTTCCTACCAGTTCTGGCAAGCTTCTTTAGTTCCTCATGTGTCTGGGCAATTGCCTATCCAATTTTAATGTCCAGATGCCCATTTTTGCAGATATATTCAGCTTGCTTTCAGCAGAATTTGCATCTGATATTTTTATTTATTAATATTGAAGTCAAGCCGAGATGAAAAAAATTGAGACAAATCTAATTAATTTGAAAGAAAAGAAACTCAAGGGAAGCTGAAGAATAGTAAAATTTAAACAGTGCAAAGAAATATAAATAATTTTATTCAGTAGAAAATTATAGTTGACAGAGCACGTAGTCTGCTTTCCCTTGTGAAAGTCAATAATATCATATTCCTTTATGAGAAAGTCTCTGCTAGACTTTTTGTGACACAAACCATAATGAAAAAAGGACCCAATGTTATTTGAGGAAAATGATTTGACTTAGGGAGGCATAGTCTCTACATACATTGCCCCAGCTTGGAAAAAAGAATGGCTAAATACCAAAAAATTGATCCTGTAAAAGAGATGTCTTTACACAGCAAGGTAGTTTTTCATGGCGATAAAAAAGGCATTCCCTTAAACAACTTTATTATAAAACCCGTTTATTTTAATATAGGTGAGTAGCAAGCAACTGCACTCTCAGGTTTAGCCCTGTATCTGTACTGTTTTAGAATATTAATTTGAACTCACCTTCACACATACTGTGAAAGTGTATTATCCAGGAACAGACCCATTTGTTTTCTAAGACAGTTCTCTCCCTTTATGTATTCTTGTTGAAAGTGTTCCACAGTTTATGACCAGCTGAGCACTGGACAGACAAGGACATGAACCTCTTTCCCAGAATGTGAGAGACAGATGTATCAAATAGCTACAGAATTGGTGCTCTTCCACAGCTCCTTCCAGTGTGCTGAATATTTAATTATATAACTGGAGTAGATTCACAGAATCACAGAATCACAGAATCACAGAATCACAGAATCACAGAATGGTAGAGGTTGGAAGGGGCCTTTGTGGATCATCTAGTACAACTACCCTGCTGAAGCAGGGTCACCTACAACAGGCTGCACAAGACCTTGTCCAGGTGGGTCTTGAATATCTCCAGAGAAGGAGAATCCACAACCTCTCTGGGCAGCCTGTTCCAGTGCTCTGTCGCCCTCAGAGTAAAGAAGCTCTTCCTCGTGTTCAGATAGAACTTGCTATGCTTCAGTTTGTGACCATTGCCCCTTGTCCTGTTGCTGGACATCACTGGAAAGAGTCTGGCCCCCTCCTCCTGACAACTACCAAAAAGATATTTAGAATCATTGATAAGATCCCCACTCAGCCTTCTCTTCTTCAGGCTGAACAAGCCCAGCTCCCTCAGCCTTGCCTCATAGGAGAGATGCTCCAGTCCCCTAAGCATCCTCGTAGTCCTCCACTGGACTATCTCCAGTAGCTCCTCGTCTTTCTTGAAATGGGGAGCCCAGAACTGGACACAGTACTCTAGATGGGGCCTCACTAGGGCAGAGTAGAGGGGAAGGAGAACCTCCCTCGACCTACTGGCC
>Ga0065711_1050675_pt1 | contig 10714 bp, 8 predicted proteins | sample Hoacrofraction12_FD_59098 | JGI IMG/M metagenome (GOLD analysis project Ga0065711, IMG submission 59098) | Hoatzin crop microbial communities from Cojedes, Venezuela - Epithelial fraction 12 v2 (version 2) | ecosystem: Host-associated > Birds > Digestive system > Esophagus > Crop | place... | reverse complement strand
GGCAGGAGAAGCCTTCAGGAAATCCGGCTCATTGCTCCCAAAAGAAGTGGCTGAAGAACGCAGCAGAGGGATGTGTCTGCTTGGAAACCCCAAATACCACAGAATGAATCTGCAGGGCCATGAGCTGAAGTCTCTTGGCCTTGCCTATGAAGTTAGTAATTTGGTGGGTGGGGAAGAGCACTGTGCGAAGGGACAAGAAGGTATTCTGACAGCAAGAGGAGACGCTGAGCCTGATGCAACGTAGGCATTCTCTACCATGTAATAAACCAAATGTCAAGTATTACTACATCACACCTTCAACATCACCAACCGCCCTGCAAGTTCCACCCAACACCAGTGTTCCCTGACACAGCTTGTAAAGAGAAGGCTCCTTCCTGACAAAGGGGCAGAAGGAGAACACCATGAGCTGGGCATGCCGTCTCACCTCCACAGGGCTCCTGAACTTCCCCCTGCTGTGGGCAGCCCATGTGGCACCACCTGGGGCCTGGCACAGAGGCAGCGTGGCCTATGCCAGGCTTGCCCTGTGTCCCCTCCACCCAACCCTGGGCCACCAGCGGTAATTACCCCTCACAGGACTGCAGGCAACAGTTGTTCCGAGCTCTGCAAACATGGAGAATATTACGCTTCAAGTGTTTTAGTTACTGTAAGCAGTTCACTAATTACAGTAGTAATGATTGGATTATGGCCAGTTAACAGCTTTAAAGAAACAAGCCTTTATAGGAGGGGGAGGGAAATACTCCTTTGGGTCTAGGATGGAAACTGCTTTCAGTGGTCCACCCTGTAGGAAGCTGTCAGTAGCTGGCTGGGTCAGACCATTTGCAACAGGCTGCAACAGCAAGGAGCAGTGTAATGTGTCACTAAACGATACGCTGGCACACGAAAATGATCAGTGTTGGAGGAGGTGTGCTTGCAGGAACAGAAGGTCTCCTGTTCGTACGCTGGCCCCGTCGGCTCCAACACCTCTGCATGGCTGGGCCCAGCAGACATGCTGCAGACAGACGTCTGCACTCTAAGTTACCGACATAGTATCGTGCTTGTGATGCTTTGTTTCAGCATGCACCAGGGGCTTTAGAAACTCTTTAACAGAGACCTCCTAGCTCCAACCAAACAGCCAAATGCAAACACTCGCAGCATCAGGAGCCAAAGGCACTCACCAGAAAGAGCAGCTAGAAATTTCCTTTCACTAGCAACTGTTGCCAGCACTGGAAGGCCCACAGTATCACATGTAAATCCCTCAGTCCCTCCAGTTGCTAAAAATCCATACAAGGAACATGCGGGGAGTCTCCCTGCACACCTGACTCTCACCTCTGCTTCTTCAGCAACATCTGACTGCAGAGCAGTATTGAGGGAAAAGCAGCTGAACCAAGGGATCCCTGCAAGAAGTCCTATCCCAGTGAACAGAGAATGCAACAAGAAGGACTGCCAGCTCTGCAAGGTGAAGTTTTGTGTGGCCATGCCTTTTCTGCAGAGGGCAATCCCAGGTGCGCAGGCTCCCCTTTGAAGGGCACCTTCTGCCCTGTAGCACCTTCCACAAAAGGGGAAAGGAACATCCTATTTTGCAGAAGAAATCCCCAGCGTGTTGAAACAACGATGAAGGGAACAATACTCATTCCCAGATGACTACCGTGGCGGTACCACCAGCAGTACTTCCTTGCGGGTTGGGTAGCTCCGTCTATTCAAGCAAAGCCGACCCCTTGCACCCCCACCACCCACTTGTTCCTCCCCACTCACCCTAGCAAAAGCAGGGCCCTACACCCCTTGCCAGCCCTCACCCACAACAGCCATGCCTCAGTGGTGACACCTCACCACCATGCCCCTGCACAAGCTCTTCAGTGCCTCCCCTCACCCCTCCTCAGCAGTATCTTGCTCTGCGTGGTCTCCTTGTTCTCCTCTCCCTCCAGTTGAGGACTGGCAGAAACCGAGTTTGGTATCGCTGGCTGGAGGGTGAGGATTTCTGGAAGGAGAAAACCAGTGGAGGTGGGCATCTTGCCCACAGTGAGTTCACAGTTGGCTCACCACAGCTGGAAATAGTCTCATCCCTGGCCAGAGCTCCCCAACGGCTCAACAAAACCCTCGGGAACCGGCAAGTTTCCACGCGTTAGCCATTTTGAAACAGACAGGTTCGTGCCCATGAATGTACTCCCCCAGTGCCCCCACCCAGCCTTCTCCATGTGGCGCAGCTGCCTGCAAGCGCTGCTGACAAAAGGTGCTTGATGAACAAGTGCTGACGAAGCACAAGGTCTCGCTTTGTGCGTTGAGCTAGGTGCGGCCAAGACCAACACTTCTTCTGGAGATGCTCCCCCTGCACAGCAACACTGCGAGCAGAGCTAGAGGGAAGGCGGAGGCTCAAACGAACATACCCCCACACTCCTCTGCCCACCGCGCCCTCGCTTCCAAGCAACTGTTCTCCCCTCCCTCACCAGTGGGAGATCTCCACATCTCCCAAACCAGATAAGACATGTAGGAAACTCACCTGGAAGCATCAATACACTTCAAAAGCTGGAACTGCTTTTGGCTGCAACCAAAGTTTTGCTTAGGAAATTAAGTATTTTCTGTCATGATAAGCCCTGGCACAGACACGGTCTAAACAGCTTTAAACAAAGCATCCTTTCTCTGGCATGGCTTAGCAGTTAAGAAATTAACCAACTTGCCTTTTTTTCACCTGTGGAGCCAAATTTTGAAGTTTTCTTGGGGATAATACATTTAAATAGCAGAACTAACTCATCGTCTACTGAAGGGCAGATTTAAAGAAACTGACAGGGATCACAGGTAAGTACACTGGGTAGCAAGATACACTCAGCTGCTATAGAGCCAAGGAATCTGGCCAGGAAACAGGGCTCTGAGACGTGCATATCACTTTCCATGATGAAGAAAAGAGCACTCAGCTGGGATGCAGAGACCATACATGGCGCTCTTGCTCTCCCCGATCTCAGAGGCCTTTATGGGCTAGCTCCTGGAGCTAAGATGTAACAGCGCAACTTCCATTTACAGCAGCGGTGAACTCTGAGTGCTTAGCATCATATGCTGCAGCGAAGAGTAGCAAGCGCCCTGGCTGCCCAATTTAAAGGCCATAGAAAGCAAAAGTCCTTCCTCCACTGCCAGCTGGCCATGGTTCAGTGCCTCTGTAGGACAGGAGAGTTGTCCTCAGGCTTTTAAAAGCAAGCATGAGCATTCTGCACGGAACTTCTCTGGCCATCCAGCACCCTGCTCATGGGAGGAGCAGAATGAACAGGCTGTGCTGCCCAAAACAGACATACAGCATTTTGCAAGGGTCCCTCTGAAAAGGCTGGCCACGCATAGGACACGGAAGCAGAGCCCACCCGTGCTACCCTGAAGGGCAGGCCCTACACCGCAGAAACACACAGTCACTGCAAAGTCAAGCGGACTGCCAAAGAAGCAACCAGCTGGTACAAGTCATCCCTGCCTTCCCATTGACCACGTAAGCCATTTAATAGGATGTGGAACAAGTTGCTGCTGAAGAAGTCTGCCTTGCAGCCTCACCCGCCTATCAACTATCCACACTGGTGTGTTTCTGTAAGATTGCCCAGAAGCCCTGGATTGCTGGCATTCAGAGACCTACTTGAAAGCACTCCAATCTGAGCAACAGACAGGTGATATATGGAGACTCACATCACTGGTGTCTACTGTAGTGAGTGGTAATAGCCAAGACACGGCCTTTTCACCTGCCAGCACTTCCCATCTTGGCTCCAATACAACAGAAAGGCCAGTTTTGCTGTCATTTCCCACACCACAGGGGGATGAACACATTTCCAGGAGGCTTTCAGTCTAGATAGAGTGGCAAATCAAAGATTCATCTGGATGAGAGACCAAAATCCCCTCTGTTTATTCATGCACACCCCAGCCCTGTCAATGGGAGGCATTTCAGTGCACTGAGGGTGGAGGAGGCCTCTGCGGAGCCTTGTTCATGTTGCAGTGCTTCAAAGCAACAACAGATTTGGAAGGAGGAGAAGGGAGGACAACTGCAGGTAAAAGCCAGAGGTCAGCCAGCTGCAGTACTGGTACAAGGGTTGGCTTGCAAAGGTCTGATCCAGCCCTTACCAATAGGATACACGCATTGCCAGCTGAGCAGGAAAGACACAACGACAGGAAACCAGCATGGGGAAAAAACGGTTCTGCTTTACTGCCTAATAGGGAGCCAAGAGGTTAAATTGGTGCCAGGCCATGCCACAAACATCCTATGACCAAGTTCTGCTCTCATGCAGTGGGGGAATGAGAGCAGGGAAGGCTGAAGAAGGTGGGAGGGGAACAGGAAGTGAGCGTGGGGGGGGGGTTTTGCTAATCATATTAATGGTAGTGGTTTTGGTCACTTAAGCATCTTTTGGGTTGTGCCCAAGAAGTCCACAGTTCTGTCTCGGGGATCTAGGTGACTCTGTTGCAAACCCATCAGTCTCACACGTCAGGGTCAAAATAAACTGTTGGGTGGCTCTACAGGCTTCAATAAAACAAACTTTTCTGGCATGACTAGCACCAGACAGAAGGTCCTGCTTCTGACAAACCTATCTCACCACTCTACACCAACTCATCCCAACAGATCCAAGCTCTGTGTAACTCACTTCAGTCCCAGAATCCCAGAGGCAGAGCAAATCTTACGCCTCTAAGAAGAGATGTCCCCCTGCCTTTCTTGCTAAGGTCATGTTTTTCCCACCTAGCAGTTGCCAAGCATAGTACGCACATGTTTTCCCCCATACACACACCGTTCACCTATGGCTTTGAGGAGATGACAGGGTTTTACATTGCTGTACAAGATTTGTAGATGTCATGCTAAGCAAATTCCTTATGGTAACCACCATGTTTCCAACAGTCACATAGAGCAAGAAATCAGTTCTATGTTCTTACATTAAAAAAAAGTAAACTTTGTTGCACTCTTCAAACACGATTGCTTAGGCTGTACAAAATACCTTTAAAAATGACAGCAACACATCCAGCAAGCCCCTGGGGCAGATGCAACATGCTAAAGTGAGACCAGTCCACTGTATGTGTTGTATTTTAGCAGCTACCCAACATCTCCCCAGACAGCTCTCCAGCCTCTTTTCTACAGTGACTACTTTCTGCACCTCATCGTCAGAAAGAGCACAGCCATCCTCTGCTAGCGTAAGTGCACCCCAGAGAACAGCCTAAGCGTCAGGCACAACAGTGATAATCCACAGGCAGATGGAAAATGCTCTCAGTCCTTCCCCCGCACAGCCATGCAAGTTTTCACCATCTCTGTCACTGCTGCTTGTGCCAACCTTAAGAATTGCAGGCCAGTCTTAAGTGGATCCCAGTGAGGCAGCACAGAAAAGCGCACAGGCTCATAACCTGGCTGGAGAGACCAGTTGAACCCTGCTCCTCGTCCAGCTAGAAATGCATGAGACGCGATAGGTTGGAGAACTGCACCTCTCACACAACACACAAGAAAAGCAAGGTGCCTACAGCAGCTGGGGAGCACGTTACTACCATTCATGGTGGTCACCTCAGTGCTGGGAAGAGCAGGTACCATTCACTGGGTCGCCACTGTAACACACACAGCTTCTAAAAACGTGATCCCAGCATTCACAAACTCTTTTACTGAACAGGTTTACTGGCCCACATTCTCACAGCTACCATCCAGTCGCACTTGAATTTCATAGCCAGACAACACCACCTCATATAAAAGCACCTCCTTCCTTCTAAGGGGACAAGTTCTTACCAGACAGCCAAGAAAACTGAAATTTCCAAACAGTCTCTGCTTAAAGATGCGCTATGTGGCACATCAGATGCCCCAGGCTACACCACCAAGCGCTGCAGGTGGTCAGGGAGGAAAACAATGTTATCCTCTCCAGCCTTTACACTTAGGCACAGCAAAAATGTCATTACCAAATCATACACACAAGAATTTAAACAGGTTGCCTGAAGCAGTCAGCAAGAAATTCCCCAGACACACTTTACATCATCTGGGCTGGTAGCTGGATGCCTTTGAGGTGTTTCACCCTCCCCTAGAGGATTAGGAGAAGGAACAGTTCAATCCAGTCTGGTGAGTATCCTGTTCTCACAAGCTGATCCTTGGGATCTGTTACAGATCGCCCCAAAAGTCTCTAACACACGCTCACTTTGTCCTTAGTTTCCCCCCTTAAATAGGATGCTGAATAGGCAGGTAAGTCAGTGCAAAGCGCACATGCCTCATTCATCATGCACCAGGAGGTCACAATGAATAATAATGTTCTTGTCAAAAAACCCACAAGCGTACATCCTGACAAACCCTGATCAAAGAAAGTATGCCATAGCTCCCGCACTCAAGGACAAATAACTGCTCTACAAAGCCAGATACTTCCAGAGTCCCCTACAGCAACTTTTGAGTTTAATGCTTTGAAGAGCAAGTATCTGGCAACTAGCTACCTATGTTAAACAATAAAAGCTTGATCTGAAAGATAAGAGATATCTGGTGACCTATATTGCCTGCCTGTTTGACTGTTAAAGGGCAGCTAAGCAAGCAACCTTACAAATTTCACCACTCTGCTTCTGTATCTGTACTGGTCGGGTGAAAAATAAGGCACAGAGAATCCTCAGGTGCTTCAGGGCCGCCTTTCCTACAGCACACCCGCACTGTGAACACGAGGCAAGGACCATCCCTCACTATCACCCATCTAGTACTACGCAGTGTCACTCACAGCTGGAGCAAAGGGACCCAGCGCTGTACATTCACCAGCAACACACATTTATTTACCTCACTGCTGAATCTGTGATGGTACTGAGAGAAATTTCAGCGAACTACAGTCTGGGTGTGGTATCACACCTCTGTGTGGGTCCACAGCAGCTACCACAACTGTAACTTTCTGGAAATCCAGATACTCTTCTCAAAATAGACCCTGTCTGGATGAGAGGACACTCAATGCAAGGGAAAAAGAAGCTGTGATTGTGACTTTTACATTTTGTCAGAGATATTAGTCACACTCATACCACCTGATCTGAGCATGCTACCAGCAGGCTTGGAGATGAGGTGTTGCCATGACAGACCAGGGCTCCGTTTAACAGACACTTTCTAGCATTAACAACCCCAACTCAAACAGAGAGGTGATTAGCACAGCAAAATTCAAATCATAGCAAGAGCAGTAAGACCTGTTGGATGCAGACATAGTAGGGCCATAAGACCCATGGCTTTTTAAGTTATGGGATCACTCTTGCATTTATGTGTATCTTTACGTGCAGTGCATGGCACAGAGTGGCAAGATGGGCTCTGGGAGACTGCCATTTCTAACAAAGAATTCCTGTAAGTTCATGAAAATCTGTACTTAGTAAGTACTTCTTGAGGGGAGAAAAGGTGCTCCCAAAGCCTGTGCTATATCACTGCTTCAGCAGCACTGTGAATCTGAACAGTGCAGTTCTCTCAGCCAGAGATATCCTTCACTGCCACATTGCCACAGAACTGCCAACCTGGTGAGGCAGAGCAGCACTGGATAAAGACAAGGCACATTTTTTTTTTTTTAATTTTTTTTTTAAAAAAGCATTACTATCATTCCTTACAGTGTTTAAGTCACATGCAGCTGTCTTCTACACATGCCGTTCCTGACCTCCCCAGGACACTCAGGAGGCGGTGGCAGGAGGTTGCCCTTCTCACACCACCCTTCGCTTCACCCGCGAAGAGGAGCCAGGCGTGCTGAGCACCAAGAGGCTCACCCAGTCCCTCAAGGCCGAATCCCACTCCTTCTCCAAGAGCCCCCAAGCGAGCCAGGAAAAGTTTGAACACTGCAGCTGGCCATTTGTCATCAAGAGGGAAAAAACGTCCTTGTGGGCACAAGTGTCAATCTCTTGGCCAGTAAATGCCCACGTACGTACTTTATACATGGCAAGCTTGTCTATCTCGACAGCTAGGTGAGACCGTCACAATGGCCTTCAGCGTGTTTCGCTTTGTAACACTGGGAAATGGCAGGATCAATCTTCTTGTGCCTTGGCTAGTGCTACTTTGAGGCCTGACTCCAGACAGGAAAAAAAGAAAGAAGCGAGAGGAAAGAAAAGGCTATTAGAAGAAACTATTGAGACGAGTTCAACAGTGTAAAGGGGAAAGTATTTCAATTCCCCAAAGAGACCCCCCTGCTCCTACACAAAAGGATGTGCAGAGGCTTATATCAAGTGAGAAGTAGCTGAATTTGTTCTGCACATCATACTTCTTTGCTGCTTATGAATAGCAATGCCGCAACAAGCTCTTTAAAACCTCTTAGAGTCTCTTCTGATAGACAGGAAAAATAGGCTTCGCGTGGAAAGCTGCTTTGCTCCCAGGAACTGTCACTTCATCCCTGCATTGTAAAACAGTAGCTTCCCAGGAAGGGGCAGGTGGGACGAGGCGCGAAATCAGCGTCTCTTCTCTGTGACATGCTCAAGAGGCCAAGCTCCACCCGCCAAAACTCAAATTCACTCTGCAGCTCACCTACTGACCCATCTCAAAGCAGCTATCTGAAGCACCGCCCCAGACAGCGAAGGCTGTGCTGTCTGCCTCTCAGCGCAGGTAGGAAACCCGCGAACCAGCTCCCGAAAGCTCGGCAAACTTGCCATCCTCACAGCGCGCCTCTTGAGGCCGCTACTAAAAATCAGCAGATCTCCCCACGTCCGAGGCCTGCCACGAGCTCTGCTGAGCCCACGCAGCCGAGAGAAGGGGAGCTGGATTCAATTCATCCCTGAGCAGCATCTCTACACTGCTGGCTTCCCAAGTCTCAATTAGTCCCAGCTGCACAAAGCCACGCAGGACAGCCCTGCGGCGCAGCTATCCCCAGCCCGCAGGGCCTTACCGAGCCAGGATACGAGGGGCTGGGGTGGAAACGGCCAGCAAGTCACGGCCACTTCTCGCACAGACGTTCGCTCACTGGATTACCAGCCGTGCCACCACTTTAGAGTGCTGTCTCTCCTCCCAGAGAAGGCCTGAGCATGAAATTTTCATCTGCTTCACTGGCTGACCTCAGTGATACAAATAATAGTGACAACAACAATTTGGTAGTACTTAAATCAGGTTTGGTACTGTCTGATCTAGTATTTAAATCAAACAGATTTCCTCTATCAGAGACTCTCTAGCTATTCTGTAGGTGAAGGAAAACCTAAAACATGTGAGTCAATCAGGAAAGACTGAGCCTGAAGAGAGCCTACAGGAATATTTGGGTGGCACGAATCTCTCCTGTTCGACTCAGTAAGCTATTAACTAATGTGTGCAGTAATGAACATTTAATTTCAATTACTACAATGATTTCATTTCACAGGTAAAAACGGGTGACAGTTTTACTACACCATACACCCCAGGCCCATGCCTGGGGGATACTATTACGTCCCTAACTCTGAAGAAAGCAAGCCCCAAGACCCCAGCAGAGCTTTTGGTCACATTCAGACCCTGGGGAGGGGAACAAGACTGTCCCCCAATATCTGCACAGCCTGCAGTCTGGTCATCGATCCCTCTGAGCAGGTTAGCCTGATGGGCTGCTGATGGGAAGAGCCACCACTCCCAGACCTGATCGTCCTACCTCCAGACCAGAGGGGTGGGTCACCATAAAGCTACGAGCTTGCACCCGTTGCAGGAGGGAACAGCTTCAGCTGTCCATCGGCAGGAAGAAAAACAGCCTCGTGATTCCATCACCAGAGAAGGACACCTCACTACAGAGAGCCCTCCAGTTCAGCAAGCTGGAAAGTGACACCTAGCACACCAAATTCAACTGGTAGCCGTTGACCATCAAAAGAAGCAGATGTGTTAATTCCTTAAAACTCCCTCTTGGCTTCTCCCCTCCTCTGCACAAGTTAACAGAGTAGCTCTCTGTCCCCCTCTTGTGATAGGACCAAGAGGACTTAAACACTCCTGGAAGGAGGCAATATTAGAAGAGCATGGCCTTTAGGGCACGTACTACAGCTTGGGTTTTGGGACCTCTTTTTAAGCCAAAGGTTCAACCCCTGCTTCTGACAATCAAGCCAGTGTCCCAGTACATATAAAATAGTTCCCCTTACCCCGCACCATGAAAGGCAAAAAGCCCCACGGTACGACAACCATCCCCCCACAGCCGTTGAGCAACACTATCCATGTCACCCTGGGCCCTGCTGACTGTTCCTAGACGGATCAGCCAGGCATTGGCATATGACTGGAGATATGGATCGTAGGCAGGCAGATCACTGGAAAAGGAAGAAAATTCCCTCCTCAAAGGAGCAGAGCCTGCTCTTCAGACAAGCCATCCAGCACTCACTCCCCAGACCAAGATTACATTCCTCTCTTTCTCCTTCGCTGAGGTGTGAGCTCCCATGCCATCAGCTGCTTCTCCATTAAATGCCCTTGTTTGTGTGCTTTAATTCTGATACTGTCTGCCCTCACCACCCAAGTCTCTCCAAGTGAGGAAACCGCTGACAGCAGCTGTACAGCTATCACCTTCAATTAACTCGTCAGACTCCAGGGGAAAGACTCACCAGTGGCACCATTTCAGGCAGCTACAAACAGGGGAACCTGAAAACCCGCCATCTGGAATCAGGGGAGGAGAGGGGCTGAAGAGGAAGAAGGTATGCCCTCCTCCCCAGCGCCTCCCGGCAGGAAGCCCCTCGCCTCGGGCTACATTACACACGCTGACATACCACCTAGGCACGAACCAGCAGCATCGACGCCCACCCGCCCCAGCAGGGAAGGTCCGGAGGGTTCTCCCGGCCGCTCGCTGCCCGCAGTCCCGGCATGGCCAGGCGCGACCCGAGGGCCGAGGCCAGGGCGCAGCAGCGGCAGGCGGGG
>Ga0065711_1050674_pt1 | contig 10714 bp, 10 predicted proteins | sample Hoacrofraction12_FD_59098 | JGI IMG/M metagenome (GOLD analysis project Ga0065711, IMG submission 59098) | Hoatzin crop microbial communities from Cojedes, Venezuela - Epithelial fraction 12 v2 (version 2) | ecosystem: Host-associated > Birds > Digestive system > Esophagus > Crop | place... | reverse complement strand
CGAAGAGCAGGAATGGCATGACGCGCTCAATGAGGCGGAACTTGCCAGGGTCGATTTGCTGCAGCAGGCTGGCGCCGAACTGTGCCAGGACAACGGCCAGCAGGACGTAGGTAATGGTCCTGCCAAGGATGTATTTCGTGCTGGTTTGGGGCCAAAGCTCCTTGTCTCCGTGCTGCAGGAGGAACGTGAGCGCGGAGAGGTTGATGGCCAGTTGGCAAGGATTGATGGCCGTGAGCAGGCCGAGGACGAATGAGGTCAGCACGGAGGGGGAAACAATTAACAATTAACAATAAACAATTGCGTTCCCCACCTCTATCCGCAGAAGATGAGGATGAGCATCTGGGCGGTGATGATGCGGAGGAACATGGACAGCGGATATACCGTTGAATAGGCCACGCTGGGGATGTCGTTGTTGGCAGTGGCAGTGGAATAGGCCAGTGCGGGCGGGTCGGTGGTGGCGCCAGCAATGGTTCCCATGATGAGGAAATAGTTTTGCTTATGGCGCTTGCGCAGCACAATGCCCACAATGAGCAGCGGGATGATGGTGATGAGGAAGCCGTAGAGCACGTACATCAGGCCGCCGTTCATGACGGTGTCCACGAAGTTCTCGCCTGCCTTGATGCCTACGGATGCGAGGAAGAGGACGAGGCCGATGTCTCGAATCATGAGCGAGGCGGAGTTGGTGGTGTAGGCCACGAGGTGCATCTTGAATCCGAATCGGCCAACGAGTATGGCAATGATGAGCGGGCCGCCTGCAAGGCCGAGTTTCACGGGCATGGAGAGTCCCACGTTAAACTCCATCGAGCCGAAGATGATGCCGACAAGAATGCCGAAGAAGATGGTGAGCAGGTTGGGCTTGTCGAGTTTGTTTGCCTGGTTGCCAATGTGGTTCTCAAAGCGTGCCACGGCGTCTTCAGGACCTACCACCGTGAGGCGGTCGCCCACTTGCAGCGTCACGCTGGGCGATGCGAAGAGTTCGATGCCAGAACGGAAGAGGCGTGTGACGTTGACGCCAAAGATGCTGCTGGAATGGAGCGCACCGAGCGTCTTGCCATTGATTTTCTCTTTGGTAACCAACAACTTGCGCGACACCATGGGTACGTCTTGCTTGTCCCATTCCACCTGCACCGGACTGCCGATGAAGGCGGTGATGGCCTCTGCATCGTCTTCTGCGCAGACAATGTACATCTGGTCGCCAATGTTGATTTCGGTGTCTTTGTTAGGCAGAATCACGTGGTGCTCGTGGAGCAGGCGTGAGCAAACGAAATCGCGACCGAGGTAGTTGCGGACCTGCAGAATGGTCTTGTTCAGCATGGAGGGATTCTCCACGCGCAGGGTCATGAGGTGTGGCTTAGTGGCCTGCTGGTTGTGCTCTTTGTTGTAGTCGTCCTCCTCCTGCTTCAGGTTGATGCGGAAGAAGTAGCGGACGAGGATAATGGATGCGATAATGCCCACAACGCCAAGGGGATAGGCGCAAGCGTAGCCGTTGGCAATGGCGGGGATGGTTCCGCCGAAATGCTCCGCGCCCACTTGGTCGAGCGCAGCATTGGCAGCACCAAGTCCAGGGGTGTTTGTCACTGCTCCGGAAAGCACGCCCACAAGCATTGGCAGGGTGTTGGGGTTGGATGTGTCGGTGCAAGTATAGTAGATGACAAGCATCACCGCAATGTTGAGCGCAATAATCGCCGCAGCGGCGATGTTGAGTTTGATGCCGTTGCCCTTGAGCGAAGTGAAGAACGACGGACCCACTTGAAGGCCAATGGAATAGACAAAGAGAATGAGGCCGAAGTCTTGCACAAAGTTGAGCACATCGCGCGAAGCAGGCGTCCAGCCGAACATCACTTGCCCTTGATGGAGGATGTGTCCGGCAAGGATTGCAACGAAAAGGACAAAGGTGACGCCCAGGGAAATGCCTCCGATTTTAATCTTTCCGAGAAGCACGCCCAGGCTAATGACGGCGGAATAGAGCAGCACTATGTGTGCCACCGATGCGCCGTTGGTGAGCAAGTCAATAAGCCAATGCATGGATTACGATTGAGTTTATGAGGTCTTTAGGTCTTGAATTTTATCAGGGATTTCGAAATCGGATGCAAAGTTAGTGATTTTTTGCCTTATAATGTTGTTCCGCAGGCGAGTTTTTATGACTTTTGCGTACTAAAAGTGCGCTTTTCCCCGTTATGAAAAGAAAAAAAGCATGGAAGTATATCTCATTCGGCACACGCGCGTTGACGTTCCGCAAGGCGTGTGCTATGGTCAGACGGATGTGCCGCTTGCTCAAACGTTTCCCGAAGAGGCAGCGGCAGTGAAGGAGAAGTTGACAGGACTGACATTCGATGCCGTATTCACGAGCCCGCTCTCTCGCGCAAGCAAACTCGCTGCCTTCTGCGGCTATGCCGATGCCGTGCCCGACAAGCGCCTGCTGGAACTGAATTTCGGCGACTGGGAGATGCAGAATTACAACGACCTCTATGCCACGAGCGAGGAATTTCGCCTCTGGTGCAACGATTTTCAGGAGCGCCCCACGCCGCATGGCGAAAGCCTCAAGGAGCAAGAGCAGCGCTTCATGGACTTCCTTCAGGAGCAGAAAGGCAAAGGCCTGCAGCGCATCGCCGTCTTCACCCACGGCGGCATCCTTTCGCTGGCGCTCGACATCACAAAAAAAGGAGACACAGAAGAAGTCCTTTCTCATGTGCCTCCATACGGTAGCGTGGTGACGGTCAATGTCTGACCCACAACCTTTTAGTTCTCCTTCGGAATCGGAATCTGTCGCTTGATGGCCTCCTTGAAGGAGATGATGGTCTCACTGCGGCTCAGTCCCAGCGGCTGCAGTTTGTCGTGGATGATGGTGAGCAGGTCGTGGTTGTTGCGCGCATAGATTTTGATGAACATGTCGTAGCCGCCCGTCGTGTAGTGGCATTCCACCACCTCTGGAATCTTCTGCAGCGCCTCTACCACAGCGTCGAACGAGCTGGGGTCCTTCAGGAACAGACCGATGTAAGCGCACGTCTCATAACCCAGCGTCTCAGGGTCGAGCTGGTAGTTCGCACCCTTAATCACGCCCTGCTTCGTCAGTTTCTGAATGCGCTGGTGAATGGCAGCGCCCGACACGTCGCAGGCCCTTGCAACCTCAAGGAACGGGATGCGTGCATCGTCGGAAATCATCTGCAATATCTTCCTGTCCAGTGAATCTAAATTGTACTGTGGCATAATCATTACTCCTTTTCTAATCGCGAATTTGGTTAATTTGTTTGCAAAGTTAACGTTTTTCTTTAAAACATAAAGCATTTTCGCGGTTATTTTAATAAATTTGCGGAAAATTTTACGAAAAATGCGCATTTTACCACCAGACTTCTCCACGCTCATGCACGAGCAGTACGGCGCAAGCGAAGCCGAAGCGCTCATCGCAGCGCTCCAAAACGACCAGCCGCAGACCTCCATCAGGGTCAATCCGCTCAAGGCAAAAGCGCCCGAGCAACTCGTCGATGTGCCCTGCAACCCTGTGCCTTGGTGCAACGACGGATTCCACCTGCAGGAGCGCCCTTCCTTCACCACCAACCCGCTCTTCCACGCCGGTTGCTTCTACGTGCAAGAGGCCTCATCCATGTTCCTCACGCACGCCCTGCGCCACCTCCCACTGCCTGCGCCCCACCCCACCGTGCTCGACCTCTGCGCTGCGCCTGGAGGCAAATCGCTTTCTGCGCTCAGTGCTCTGCCCGACGCCCTGCTCGTTTCCAACGAAATCAACGGCAAGCGCGCCAGCATCCTTTGCGAAAACATCCAGAAATGGGGATGGTCCAACTGCGTCGTCACTAACAACGCGCCCAAGGACTTTCAGGCATTTCCAGAGACCTTCGACCTCATCATCACCGACGTTCCCTGCTCTGGCGAAGGCATGTTCCAAAAGGAAGAGCAGGCCATCGAGCAATGGTCCATGCGCTTCGTAGAACAAACCGCGGCGCTTCAGCGGAGCATCCTCCAAGACATCTGGACCTGCCTCAAGCCAGGCGGTTTCCTTATCTACTCCACCTGCACCTTCAACCACCTCGAAGACGAGCAGAACGTGCAGTTCATCACCGAGCAACTCGGGGGACGCACCATAGAACTGCCCATCAACAGCGACTGGAACATCCTGCCTGGTGCCATTCCAGCCACCTACCACTTCATGCCCCACCGCGTCAATGGCTACGGTTTCTTTCTCTGTACCATTCAGAAAGACGGAGAATGGCTGCCTTCGGAAAGAAAGAAAGGAAAGAAAGAAGGGAAATCACGAGCAAACGTTGGCAAGCAACCTCTGCAACTCAAGGACTGGTTAAAGAATAAAAACGACTTCGCGTTTATGGCAAACGATAAAGACCAAAGTATAAGCGCAATAGCAGAGCATGACAAAGCAATGGTCGAAGCATTGCAGAAACATCTTCGCGTTAAGTCGGCAGGCATACCGCTCGCTTACGAAAAGAAAGGCAAGTACATCCCGCATCCTGCCCTCGCACTCTCCGTGCAACTGCGCCAAGAGGCATTTCCCAAGTGCGAACTCGGTCTTGAAGATGCGTTGACTTTTCTGCGCGCAGAAGCACTCCACCTGCCCGAAAATACGCCTAAAGGCTACCTGCTCGTCACCTACCAGCACGTCCCCTTAGGCTTTGTCAACAACATCGGCACGCGCGCCAACAACCTCTATCCTAGCGAGTGGCGAATTAGGAAGTGCTGAATTAGTTGGGGAGATAGGAGATAGGATTATCCGCTCGCTAGCTCGCTAGGAGTATCGTTCGCTTCGCTCACTAGCCGATAGTATATGTCGCTAAGTAAACACTTGTAATTCGGCATTCGTAATTACAATTCCAACCGCTTGTTCACTGCAGTTGGAAAATCTTTCTCATCGTGCCCTACCATCAGCAGTGTGTGCTGAGGGTTCTGGCAATAGGCTGCGATGAGGCGTTTCACCAGTTCGCGATTCTCCTCGTCAAGCCCTTGCATCGGTTCGTCGAGAATGAGCAGTTCTGGGTCTTTGATGAACGCACGCAGCACCAGCACTAAGCGTTGCTCGCCCGACGACAGCGACAGGAATGAACCATCCTTCCTATCTGCCAAACCAGCCACTTGCAACCAGCGCTCACATGCTGCAACGTCCTCGGGTTTCACGCCGCCATACAGGCCAATCGTATCGTGCAGGCCCGACGCCAGTACCTTCACCACAGGCACATTGCGCAAGTAACTTCGGTGCATCTCAGGCGACACATAGCCAATGCGCCGCTTCACCTCCCACACACTCACGCCCTGCCCGTAGCGCTTGCCAAACAGGCGCACGTCATTGGCGTAGCACTGCAAATGGTCGCCGCAAATCAAGCTCAGCAACGTGCTCTTGCCCGCGCCATTCCTGCCGCGGATGCACCAATGCTCACCACGCTTCACGCTCAGGCTGAAATCATCAAACACCGTCCTTACACCATATTTAATATATATATGGCGCAAACCTATCACCTCCTCATCACTGTTCGCTGAAGAAACAACGCGCGGCACGTCCTTCTCCATTTTGGGGAGAGAGACGGAGAAAGCGGATTTGCCCTCCAACTCCACCACGCGGTTCACAAATGCAGGCACATCGCTCTGCTTCGACACCACAAACACGAACTGAATGCCCAAGCGCTCTGACGCTTCGTGCAGCACTTGCTCCAAGTCCCGACGCATCTGCGGGTCAAGTCCGATGAACGGTTCGTCAACAATCACCACCTGCGGTTTGCCAAGCAGCACCTTTGCCAACTGCATGCGACGCATCTCACCGCTACTCAGCACCACGGGATGCTCCGGCAGCAGACGTTCCAAGTCAAGCACGCGGACAATCTGCAGCGCATCCTCACCCTCCAGTTTGCCCAAGAAGTCCGCCACGGTGCGTCCTCCCTGCTCATCCCACTCGTGATGGTTCCAGCGAAGTTGGTAGCAACCGCCCTCCGCCATGCTGCCCCAGGCATCGAGAAAACCCACATACACCAGTTCATCCGCCAGCATACGCCCCTCGCCTACCTTCAGGCCATAACGAAGCGTGCCGGCCACAAGCGGGTCGGCACCTGTAATCAGATTCACTAAGGTAGTCTTCCCCGCACCATTGTTGCCCACCAAGGCCAACTGCTCGCCAGGGTTCAGTTCAAAACTCAGCGCACGGCTGAAATACTGCCTGCTTCTTCTGCCCACGCCATCGCGCAAGGCAATGACGGGTTCCAAACCTTCTTTATCCAACAATTAATTGCTAATCGTTAATTGCCAATTACTCCGTCTCAATCACCCAACCGTGCTTGAACGACTTTGACTCGCCCTTCAGACTGTTGAGCGCAGCGGTTGCCTCCTCCTCGGTCTGATAGCGTCCATAAAGCACGCGAGGCATGCTTCCGGTGTCAGAATAGCGTCCATCGCTGTAACCCTCCTTGGTCAGTTGGGCAACGAACCAGTCAGCATTCTCTTTCGTCACTTTCGAAGCAAGCACAATGGAGAATTTGCCCTCAGGCACCTGCTCCTCGGCCACGCGGGTAGCGGCATGCTGGGCAACAACCGATGCCACCTGCGCCTCGCCTGCGTCGTCACGCGAAGAGAAAGGATTGGAAACCAAGAAGAACAGCAGTACGGCAGCAGCAGCGCTCACGGCCACATCAACCCAGCGGCGCGGCATGCGGATGACGATGGGCGCAGCGCCCTGCTCCTCATCCTTGTCAGCCGAAACGACAGACACAACCGAGGTCTTTCTCAGTTCTTCAGCAATGTTGCGAGCCTGCGCCACTTGCTCAATGCGTTCCATCGACACCGATGGCAGTGCAAACAAGGCAGGAGCGCATACGCCGCTCTCGTCGGCAACGAGCGTCACGCGTCCGAGTATGTCCTTCATCAGCAGACCGACCGAAGGAATCTCCAGCATGCCATTCAGCGAAAGACTCTGCTGCAGTTCTGCCACGCCACGGTAGAGCATGCGCTCCGCACTCGGATAGTCCAAGTCGAGCAGCGTCATGTAGGCATGAACCAGCAGTCCATCGCCTTCCTGAACATCTTGGTTGAATGCCACCTCGCGTGCAGGCGGGAAGAACGTAGTGTCACTGTCCGCGCCGTCAGTATCCTGCTCCGACGCCCTGTAGTGAGCGATAAACGCGCCCAGCGTGGGCACAACAACCATCTCATGCTCAAGCAGCAAACTGCCAATCAGATTCTTCAAGAACTCCATATCTTTGATTTTTCAATTAACAAAACCTGGTGTCTCCGGAAGTCTTTTCCGAAAAACAGTTGCAAATGTAAGCATTTTTTCCGAGAACACAACGCAAATAGGAGAAAAAGTTTTTATCATTAGGGAGTAAAGGTCCTCCGAAGGGAAGGTCTTCGTTTTTTTCGCTGCGCAGACAACCATTCCTTTTGGACTGGTGCAGGCGCGGCCAGAAAGAGAAGGAAATGTTAAAATGGGAAATGTTAAAATGTTAAAAAGTTTGTAGTTTGTGTGGAGTAAGTCATTTTTTTAGTGTATCTTTGCAGGGTGTTTGCGCTCGCGCGCAATGAACAACAAAAGATTGAAAGGAAGGCAGGACATGGCAGGTGTCAGGAAATCGGTTGCTGATGGCAAGAAGGCAGAGCGGATTATCTTGGGTATTGACCCAGGCACGCTGCTCATGGGCTATGGCATCCTGCGTGTGCGTGGGAGGAAGGCGGAGATGGTCGCCATGGGTGTGGTGGATATGCGCAAGGTAGGTGACTTGTATCTGCGCTACGGAAAGATATTCGAGCGTGTGACGTCGCTCATCGATGAGTTCCTTCCTGACGAGATGGCGATTGAGGGGCAGTTCTATTCGAAGAATGTGCAGTCGATGCTGAAGTTGGGTCGCGCCCAAGGCGTGGCGATTGCTGCAGCTATCGGAAGGGATGTGCCCATCTGCGAGTATGAGCCAAGGAAAATCAAGGTGGCGGTGACGGGCAATGGTGCGGCGTCGAAGGAGCAGGTGGCTGCGATGCTGCAGCGTCTGCTGCTGATAAGTGACGAGGATATGAAGGTGCAGATGGACGCGACTGATGCGCTTGCTGCTGCTTACTGCCATTTCCACCAGTTGACTACTCCAGCGGCTGGTCCGCATTTCAGTTCGTGGAAGGATTTCGCGCTGAAGAATAAGGAGAGGCTGGCGGGAGGCAAATGACAAATGACGAATGTTTCGCAGACGCGAAATGACCGAATTTGGAATTATAAATTTAATAACTCGTAATTGAATCATCGCGGAGCGACATTCGTAACTCGTAATTCGTAACTCGTAATTAAAGATGAAAGGAAGCGGAAATAGTATGTTCAATGGGTACGCTATGGAGTATGGCACGTTTTTGGGCGTGGCGTTCCTGGCGGTGTTCGCGGCGTACGTGGGCGGTCTGCGTGTCCCGAGCGGTTTGCTGCTGTTTGGGTCGATGGTTGGGCTGCCTCTGCTTGCGGTGTTTGCTGGTTATCTGGCGATGCGCTACAAGCGCCAGGTGGCGGATGGGGTTGCTATCCCCTACTCTGCTGCTTTCGTGTGGTGCTTCATGATGCTGATGTATGCGAATTTCCTTGCTGCGGCTGGTGAGTATGTGTACTTCCGCTGGTTGGATGGCGGCGCCATGGTGGAGAGTTTCCGTGCGATGCTGAATGACGGCACGCTCACGGCGCAGTACGCTCAGATGGGTATGCAGGATTCGCTTGAGGAGCTGAAACAGATGGTTGAGGCGTTTGCTGCGCTATCGCCTCAGGACTTGGTGCTGGGGTATTTCAATGTGGAGATGATGGTTGCCATTCCGCTGGCGTTTGTGCTGGCGTTTTTGGTGAAAAAGACGGGTAGATAGTAAAGCCTCTCCCCCTGCCCCTCCCCAAAGAGGGATGGGAGACAGACATATCTCTTGAACGTGTGAGATGAGTCTGAAGAACGTCTGAAATGAGTCTGACGAACGTGTAGAATTGCGCTTACAGCCGTCTGGAATTGGACTGACGAACGTCTGGAATTGGTGGGGTGATGTGATAAGGAAGAATTCGTGATAGGACTATTAAGGATTAGTGATTAGATATTAGCGATTAAGTATTAGGCATTAACAAATAGAAGAATATGGATATATCGGTAGTTGTACCTCTTTATAATGAGGCGGAGTCGCTGCCTGAGCTGCACGATTGGATTGTGCGTGTGATGGAGGCGAATGGTTTTTCTTACGAGATTGTGTTCGTGGACGATGGTTCTACGGATGGTTCTTGGCAGGTGGTCGAAGGTCTTGCGTCGAAGAACGCCAATGTTCATGGCATTCAGTTCCGCAGGAATTATGGCAAGAGCCCTGCGCTGTATGAGGGTTTTGCGAAGGCTGAGGGTGATGTTGTCATCACGATGGATGCTGATTTGCAGGACAGTCCTGATGAGATTCCGGAGCTTTACCGGATGATTAAGGAGGATGGCTATGACCTGGTGAGCGGTTGGAAGAAGAAGCGCTACGACCCGCTGTCGAAGACTATTCCGACGAAGTTGTTCAATGCTACTGCGCGCAAAGTGAGCGGCATTGGGAATTTGCATGATTTCAACTGCGGTCTGAAGGCTTACCGCAAGGACGTGGTGAAGCATATTGAGGTTTATGGCGAGATGCACCGCTACATTCCCTACTTGGCGAAGGAGGCGGGCTATGGCAAGATTGGCGAGAAGGTGGTTCACCATCAGGCTCGGAAGTATGGCAAGACGAAGTTTGGCCTGAACCGCTTCGTGAATGGCTATCTGGATTTGCTGTCGCTGTGGTTCTTGTCGAAGTTTGGCAAGCAGCCGATGCATGTGTTTGGTTGCCTGGGCTCGCTGATGTTTTTCCTTGGCGTGCTGTCGGCGATTGTAGTTGGCGCGAAGAAGTTGTGGGCGATGGCGCACGGCGGTGATTACACGCTGGTGACGAATTCTCCTTATTTCTATATAGCACTGACGATGATTGTGCTTGGCACGCTGCTGTTCTTGTCAGGTTTCCTTGGCGAACTGATTGTGCGCAATTCTTCTGGCAGGAACAATTATCAGGTGGAAAAGCGTATCTGATGATGAAGATGAAGGTTTGTTTGTCGGTTGCGCTGCTGGCTGCTTTGCTTTGCGCTTGCAATGCGAGCAATTGTCCACTGGAGACGACTGTTACGTGCAATTATGGCTTCTATGACAGCGACGGCACGGCAGTGAGCTATGGCGATACCATTACGGTTTCGACGCTGCTGCCGGGCGTGAAGACCCAGTACACGTATCGCAAGTTGGGCTCTACGACGTATGTGCTGGACTACCAAGATTCGTCGCTCATCAACGCAGGCTACACGGAGAGCCAAGCGGTGGTGCGGCGCGACACGGTGCTGGCGAACAAGTTGATTGGCGCAACGAGCATGAGCCTTCCGATGAAGTATTTCTCGGAGAGCGACACGCTGATTTTCTCCTACGCGAGCCTGTCGTCGAAGGACACGCTGTATGTGGCGCATGAGAGTTATTCGCACGTGGACTTGCCTGAGTGCGGCACGCACCGCTTTCACACGCTGAAGAATGTTCGCGCGACGGAGGCGGCGATTGACCGCGTGGAGATTGTGGATGCGTCGGTGAATTTCGATGGCAATGAGAATGTGAAAATCTATTGGAACGGAACGGTGGAATGAAACGTTTGGCACTTGTGATATTGGTTGTGTTGTGCTGCGGATTGCCTGTGGCGGCGCAAGATGTGGCGACTGGCGATTCTGCCGTGG
>Ga0065711_1050673_pt1 | contig 10714 bp, 11 predicted proteins | sample Hoacrofraction12_FD_59098 | JGI IMG/M metagenome (GOLD analysis project Ga0065711, IMG submission 59098) | Hoatzin crop microbial communities from Cojedes, Venezuela - Epithelial fraction 12 v2 (version 2) | ecosystem: Host-associated > Birds > Digestive system > Esophagus > Crop | place... | reverse complement strand
GAGGGGAAGGAGAACCTCCCTCGACCTGCTGGCCACACTCCTCCTAATGCATCCCAGGATCCCATTGGCTTTCTTGGCAGCCAGGGCACACTGCTGGCTCATGGTCAACCTGTCATCCACCAGGACGCCCAGGTCCCTCTCCACAGAGCTGCTCTCCAGCAGGTCCACCCCAGCCTGTACTGGTGCACGGGGTTGTTCCTCCCCAGGTGCAGGACCCTGCATTTTCCCTTGTTGAACCTCATCAGGTTCCTCTCTGCCCAACTTTGCAGCCTGTCCAGGTCACGCTGAATGGCAGCACAGCCTGCTGGTGTATCCACCACACCTCCCAGTTTGGTGTCATTAGCAAACCTGCTGAGGGTACATTCTAACTCTTCATCCAGGTCGTTGATGAAGAAGTTAAACAAGACTGGGCCCAGTACTGACCCCTGGGGGACACCACTTGTCACCAGCCTCCAACCAGACTCAGCACCGATGATGACAACCCTCTGAGCTCTGCCATTCAGCCAGTTCTCAGTCCACCTCACCGACCACTCATCCAGCCCACACTTCCTGAGCTTCCCTAGCAGGATATTATATTATATATTAAACCATTGTATAGTGTCTGTGGAGGTGGCCTTCTAGCTGTCCCTTCAACGTCTCCATTTTTTTTCTCCCTCCCTTGGAAGCAAAAAAAAAAAGCCGTGGCAGTGTCTCAGAGGGAACTGCAGCCCGAGTTACTGAAAAACAGGCACTGAAATATAAATATCAGTCTCGGGTTTTGTTCTGGTTTGCTGTTCCAGCCAGACTGGGCATTCTTCATTTGTATGTCTGTCTTCAAAAATTCTATGTTTCTCTTTTCTTACTGGCACAGATTCTATGTTTCTCTTTTCTTACTGGCACAGATTTTAATAGGATAGATTCAAATTACTGGGGAGACATAACACCTTTCACAGAGAGAGAATTTTATCTACTGTGGCAAGTCATTTATCATTGCAAACAATACGCTCTAACGAGTTACCCAAGCGCAGCCGCCTCTCCTGCAACGTGCAGCATCTTTCAAGCCGTTGCTACAGTTCATTCAGCTGACACTACAGGGAACAGGCTCGTCCTTGCTAGCAGCGACGTAATTATCTCCAGAAACGCTACTTTTCAAGATATACACTGATCTCCAAGCAGAAAGTGCTGGAAATCTGTTGAATTTAATAAAGTTGGGATTTTATCTGAAAGAACGCAGGTGCATGACTGCAACATGGAGTGAGGAACAACCCAGACCACCTGCTCCAGCTTTCCTCAGATGCTCCCAGAGAAGTCTTGCTCTGCTGAGTTCAGGTGAAGACAAACAAAGTCGTTACTGAAAGCAGAGCAAGCTCCTGCCTACAGAGGGTCCTCCTCTAGCTGCAGCACTTGAACACAGCAAAGGCTCTTGAGGTGTTTGCTTTATTCAGACTGGCTTGGAAGGCAGGCGTTATAATCACTGCCATTCATTTATAGGGAAAATAATCATATTGAAGCATGATCATCTTCTTCAGAACTTGAATGACTATACCTTTTCATGTTTTACACGTTTTTAAATTACAAAAAAATTACCACGTTTCTGCCTGCTTTAGAAACAGGACACAAGAGGAGGAGAACGAATTAAGATATTATTATACCACTTTTAAACCCAAAGGAAAAATCTGGCTTTCGCTAACAAGCGTTTATGTAAGATGAGTCAGAATGCATCTGACAAAGTAAAAATTTAGGAGACCTTCCACACTGGAAAGCAGTCAACAAAGAAAAGGTAAGAGACGAAGAACGTTTCGAGAAGCAAGAAACCGATACATGTCCTACCGTAGGCTCTTGGGTTCCGAGCTCCGCCTTGGTGCTGGGCATCACCGCTGGGTGTGGGGGCACGAAGGGCAGGGCGGCTGCTGGACTAACCAGGGTCGGGTAGGCTGAGGTCTCCGGTGGTACGAGAGGCATCGACACGGCCTCGGCAGCAGCTTTCACCTCCTGGCCGGCATCTGCAACTTTATGGCTTGGTTCTCTCAAATCCAACATGGGAACTTGATCTTCTGGAAAAGGCGGCAAGTTCAATTCGCTGTCGCCCTGTTCTAGCGGGACAGAGGGGTCTGGAGTCCCTGCCGACGCAGAGGACGTAGGAACGTATTCCTGGTAAAGCAAATTGCGCAGTTTCTCATCAAGGCTTTTGATTGTGTTGTCAACGAAGTCCACCCTGGGCGGTCCCTCCCCGTCGGACTCGGCCGTGCCGGGCGGTGGCTGCTGCTGCTGCAGAAGGGCGATGCCCACGCCGGCACCGGGCAGCGCCTGGGATGGCATCGCCTGCAGCTGCTGCTGGGACACGGGCATCTGCGTGGGGCTCTGGAGCTGCGGCCCCGCCAGACCGAGAGCATCGGCCGCAGGGAAGGCCGGGCTCGCGAAGGAGTGCTGCACCGCGCCGGGCTGGCCGGCGTCCGGCAGGTGATGGACCTGCGCCGCGGGCTGCCGCTCCAAGACAACGGCGTCCGGGAGCCCAGGCAGCGGGCAGAGCTCGGCCGCCCGCGCTGGAGCTGCCGGGAGCGGCACGTGCGGCCCGACGCTGCAGCACGCTATCTCCACGTCAGGGACGCAGGTCCCCTCGTCGGCCAGCGGCCGCGGGGCATCCGGAGGCTCCTCCAGCAAGGCGGCTCGGGGGGCCGGAGTGCCTGGCTGAGCGGGCAGCGCTGCCTTCCGGGGAGAATACTCCGGCCGGCTGCCGCTGCCGGCCCCCTGCTCCAGGATGGCTGGAGCTGGGAACTCCGCCGGGGCCGGTAAGCCGGCGGACGACGCTGCGGCAGGAACCTGTGCCAAAGACGGAGCGGCTCCGATGGGGCTGTCGCATACGCCGGCTTGCAGGGGAAGCTGCTGACCAGGCAAGGCACCAGGCAGGTCCATCACCGCGGAGCTCACTTGCTGGTCGTCCAACGGCTCCAGTTCTAGAAGGAATACCCAACACCAGGTTAACTTTTGGATGAGCCGCGCAGAACGAAAGGAGGTCCCTGCAAACCCTGCTGGCTAGGGACAACCCCATCTGGCCGTAACCCATCAGTGCTTCCCGTCAGAAAATAACGGCTACACAAGTCAAATTAGAACTAGAGCTGCAGATTATTCTATGATCACGCAAAAATGTTTCACTGAAAAGACACTGCTTATTAAAACCGCAGTGACTAGACCTTCAGCGACCTCATAGCGTAAGGCAGAGGGTTAAAACACTGAGACCCCCCTGAAACTCGACCATTCCTAATCCCGTTCAACACCAGGAACACACTTGAAAACCAGGACTTGACAGAATTCATCATTTCCTTCCCCTGACTAAATCAAGCAAAACAATCACAACCATTCAGGTAGAAATAGCAGAGAGATGACACAGCAGCTTCAGAGAAGAAAATATTTTCTATAAAGTTGGTAAATACCTGGTCCTTCAGATTGCTGTGTGCTCTGAGTTACCGGTGGAGAAAATTCTGGTGCATCCGTAGTAGAGTTTTCCACAACAGGACATATAATAAACCACCTTTTCCCAGTATGTAAAACTGGAGATGAAAAGAAAATGACAAGTAAACACAACAGTTTCCATTCATCCCAGATCATCTGTCAAAAACTAGTCTAAATTTCCACGTTTAGAGAGAAAATCAGAACTTCCACAGTATCAGCCAAGGTGAAATCAACGGCTCCTAATTTGATTCTCACCCCTTCTAGAAGGCAGACAGCAATGCCTCTCGATTCTGCTGCATATTTTAAGTTATTTGAAAATCTGTTTTCAAGTGTTCATACTTTTAGAAGGATAATATAGTTATGTACATGAAAATTTTATTAACGGTACTGTGGGCAGCTTGCTCACAATGAAATATTTGTTGATTATGTAAAGTTTAGCCACCTTAACTTTTCCGCGCTGGAAGTTTCCTAACTAACATTTCCTTCCACCTCTCATCTCCAAGCCTGGCACATGTAATGGCAAACCAGAACTACACACGCTCTGCAACTTTCATTAGTAGAAATACAAATGCTACGTTAAAAAAGGTGTGCTGAGAAAATCCTATGACATTTACAGGCAAAAAAATAAACCAGATCTTTTGAGCAGAAAGTCTAGTTTGGAGGACTGGCAGTTTCTGCCCTTGTCAAAGCAGCTCTAAACCCTCCTCCTCCCTGCCAGCGTGGTGCAAGCGCCCAGCGCCACAGGCAGTAACAGGAGTTTTGGAAGCGATGCTTCCTTCAGCAGCGGTTTCGCCTTCCCCTCCAGCACACGCTTACACAGAGAACCAAGGGCCAACTCCCCTTCCGTAAGACACAACTGTGTTCAGAGGGCCCAGTTCCCCCCTGTAACAGCGCAGTAGCTGAACGCTTGTGGTTGGAAATTCCAATTAAATCACCAGCACAGACACAACCTTTTAGCTTTCTCTTGCACACGTGGCTATTGCTGTGAGAAGAGCATGCTTGCCCGTACCTTCTAGACCATTCCACCGCTGGTTATCAGCTTGGGTAACCCAGTGCTCCCCCAAACACCCCCGGCAGTCCTCCAGGTTGCCAACAGCAGGGACCACCGTTATCCCCACATCATTACATATGTTCCCAACCACCGGATTTCTTCCTGAATCTACCAAACTCCTGCATGAACTGATCGCTGCCTCAAAGCCTGAGATCAGGCCTGTATTCCCAGGCATACTTACCGTTTTGTTGGTACACGGGTGTCTTCATTTGAGACTGCCGCTTCTCCTGTAAAAAAACCAAGACCAGAAACGATAGAAGAACTAGTTGTCTTGTATCAAAGCAAGAGGAGCATCGTTCCAACGAGCGCTCGTATTGTAAGCCTTAATGGCGTAAAAGCCTTATTTTTCTAGCTAAGAAACATTCTTTTTTAAACACAGGATGTAAAACTAATTCACGGTAACTGGCTGTTAAGAAAAAGGAATCGAACTAGCCATCTTTATTTAACATTTCTTACCTCGTTCATCTCCAGCCTGTCGGTATCTTGCTGCGGACTCATCCCCTGATCAGAACTTCGTTCTCCTTCCGTATCTTCACTGAGCATGTCTTCTGCCTTATCAATAATATCTTTCATTTGTTCAATAAAGGTCTCTTTTTCACTCTGCAATATGAATTCATTCTCTACCTAGAAGGCCACATCAGAACAAAGAGGAACAGAGTAACCTTTCGACTCGCGCCCCGTTCCACAGCCACCAGAAAGCTCGGTCAACAAGCACGCACGAGAACAAGCTGGCTGAAGCGGCTCGGTGCGTCACGAGACCGCGGGCAGCCACGCCACCAAGCCTCACCATGTAAGTCGCAATCTCCTCTGGCGCATCGCCATCCAAATCAAACTTAAAAGTCACCATCTTGTGATTGTGTGTTTCAAGCTGGCACTCCACCATCTTGTCCCCCGTGTTGCAAACCTGCAGGCAAAGGTTAACGACCGTTATTTCTGGCAAAGCCAAAGGAACCCCCAAGCTAGCCTCAGAGAGGTTGTACTTGCATTTAGGATGGTCAGTTTTGGCCTGCTGGTCTTCTCCTGGCGTGAACGAGCGCGTGTAGATTTCTTATGTTTCTTTGAAGACTTCCCTTCTTGTTTTCCACCTCCTATTGCTCCTTCAAAGCTGTCACTCATCTCTTTGCCCGAAGCAACATCGGGACTCATGTAGCTTTGTAAGAGAAAGGAGGAAAAACCCCAAAATAAAACCACCGTCACGCGTGATGGAGTTATGCATAGGCAAGATGCAGAACAACAGAGATTGCCAAAACAAAAGTGCACATCTGCACTCTTTTGGCCCAGCCAGAGCCAGCTACTGCAAGATGCTCAGCCAGCGAAGGGAACTGCTCCCAGCCAGGCAGATACCCTGGGTACCATCCTCCCAAGAGAGGACCGATTAACATCTCTGCCAATACCACAGGGAAAGTCCCATCGCTCCGAATATATCCCCCCGCGCCCCCTAACCCCCTCACCTCAGGGATCCCCCCTTCTCTGAACTGCGCAGGTGCCTGTCTGTCTAAGGTCCAGTTTTCCCAGCTCCTGCCTGTCTGCACTCCCAGCAGAAGGTCTAAGCAGGGCCCGCTTGTGTGTGTTGGAGATGAAGGAAAGGAGTCAGTAGTCGGTAGGGCATCCTGTAAGAGATTGCCTCTCCTCTCTCTGCAGTTCTCAGGGGTCAGAAAGAAGGATTTATGCCCCAATATCCCAGATGACCCACTAGCAACAGCCTACTATTTTTAGCAGCCAAAACGGTAGCTGCTAACAACCCTGTTGTAACATGACATGTACAGAAAACGTCAACATGTAAGTAATTTGCAGGAAATTTTCAGAGGCTCATAAAAACCACGTCAGGAAGGAAGCTTGTAAGGCCATCTGGCCTATTTATTACCCCAAGGTACGATCAGCTCTGTCTAAGCCAGCCCTCGCAGAGGGTTGTGTAAACTGATCTCACTAAGCACCCGGGAGATTTCATAACCTTCCTGGGCAATTCATTCCTGGGTTCATTTAGCCATACAGGCATAAAAGAATTCAGGTCTAACCTACGGATCCCCTTCTTGAATTTAAGGCTTTTACTTCTTGTTCCGCACTAGTAGCGCAGAACAGCTTATTTCTACCCCCTCTGCAGCTGCCTTGTCTGTGCAACTCGTACGTTAGGAAAACGCACGTAGGATATACTCTAGCTCACACCTTTGCTGCAATTCCCAGCCATTGGACTCACGAGCCGTGGCCTGCCATTCCATGCAAACGTGACCCAGCTCCAGTGCTGCGTTACGGATGCACCTGGAAGAGAGACCTCCCTCCCTCCACGACCGCGTGCCGAAGCAGGCTCTGCTGCGGCCGCGACGGCCAGCTTCTCCACCGCAACCCGGGACAGGCAAACCAGGATCCAAATGGTGACTGAAAATCTGATGTGCCTTTCCACCGCAGACTAGACAGACAAAATCAACTCGTTTTGTTTAACTTCTAGCCAGAACTAACCTACGGTCACGAAAAATAAGAATTCACCTTCTATGCAGTATTTAAAAGCAGCAAATTCTTGGAGAAAAGGTCACATTTTAAGGCTGCGGGGTTGCATTTACTTGTGTCAGGCTAGCTTTTTTGGCAGGGTGGAATGCCATAAAAAAGAGAGGTGTCTTTAAAGTTCATGAACTACTCTTGTTTCTTCAGGAAAATAGAAAAGGGTCACTAAAATCCTAACCCCGAAGCTTTATAATCAGTAAGGACAAAGTTGGTGCTGGCTCCTGCAACAGCCACGGCATTCGGTTGCTTACAACCACGCAGTTTCTATCTGCCCTATCCACATCCCACCACTGACAACCCAGCTGGCGCGGGAGCAGCAGACGCCCCGGAGCCCATCCAGCCCCTCGCCAGCGAGCCTTCCTCCTCAGGGCTCCTCCTCGCCGCTTCCTCCAGACCTGCTGCTTCCCCTTCTGCTTCCAAGCGCGGGGACAGGCAAAAACTGGAAATTGCTGCCGTTCCTGAGGAGTGCTGGGCTGGCTCTGGGGGTTTTTTGTCATTCCTCCCATCGTTAACATTACTAGGCTCGAGCGTGACCTCGCACACCGCAGAACGGCCTTTGGCCACGTGCTCTAACGCTCGTTGCAACAACACCTTTGAGTGGCTCAACACACAGGTCTCAATGATACACCACTCCCTGTAACATTCCTGGGGAAAGATCCTTACAGAAGGTGCTACAGGCATTCCCGGTCCAAAGAGGGAATGAACTATATACCCAATTATACTAGCGCAGCGTGTTTCTACGCAGGTTCAACAGCATCCAAACCAGGGGCTGTACCACTTCAGTTATCTCAACAAAAAGAGAAGTTACACGCTGAAATGAAAGCTGTTGTACATGCATCGAGGCTAGGACGCAGCGCTCAAGTTAAAGAATTAAGAGAGTTGGAGGAGCTGAAACAGGCACGCTGCGCCCAGAGTATGCGCAGCTTTCTCCCTAGACTGGCACCCTTCTGTCTCCTCCTGGTCAGCTCCTGCTACTCTCCTCCCAGCCAAGGCAGAGACCAGGCATTCGGCTTGGCCTCGTAAAGAGAGAGGGGAAAACAGCCTCCAGAAAGAAAACATTTCGTATGCAAAGAGATTATAATGATACCTGTCACAGCTCTGTGAGAGAGTCTGAAGTTTGTCCTGCATTGCCTGCTCCTAAAACATAAGAAAAAGTCATTTAAGTAAATGCGTTGTATCAGCAGAGGAAAAACAACTTTAAGAAAAATTTTGCTGTTGAGCCACCGGCAATCCTAAACCGTTCTGTTTAACCAGTTCTTGGAACATGGAAAAAGATAAATGTCCCATTTTACCCTCCCGACATCACTTCTGCCCAAAGCATCAGTTATCTGTGCACGACAGCTTTTTATGACAGAGCCACTCATCTGCCGGTTCCCTTCTGCTGTCTCTAAAGCAGAAGAGGTGGTGAAAAACAAAATAGCTCTCACCAGTGGAAAAACTTGATTGCAGGACAAATCCACATCAGCACCTACCTAATTTTATTTTTGAATGGATATAAAATATAAGCTAATTTCCTTCACTGCTTTGTACAGTTTCCTGCAACACGTTAAGCTTTTTCATTGTATTTGGCTTATTCTGAAAGTTTCTGGGGAGCTTACAAACAAAAGATGAAAACTCATCATTTAAAAACACTGCCCTCACGTCGTGTCCTCTTGCTCTCTACGCAAGAGAAACTTTCCCTAAAGCTTCCCTCCTCACTGGCTGCAACGCAAGGATAGCCTGACTCTCGCATCGGGTAGACCTGTTGCCACAGCAGCTGTGGTGACCATGCTGCTGGCCCCACTGAAACAAACGTAACGCACGTGTACACGGACACACACCTGTGCATGTATACACCTGTCTATGTATATACACACACCCCAGAGATACTCATAAATATATATAATTTTATATATATTTATACATACGTTGACAAACAGATGTCTGTAGAACCCTTCTGGAGAGACACAGCCAGAAAGGAGCCCCTGGACTGCCATCACCACACCGTAACACCACAGCTGGCAGACGGGAGCCAAAAGCTTGGCAGCTAACCCGTCAGCCCCGCTCACTGCTTCCAGTGCCACACTACGCCATGCTGAGCTCAACTGCAGCTTCAGCAAAACCGCACAGTTAATGAACAGCGAGAAGACAGACATAACGCATCTCAATTTTGGTAATGCACTTGGACCAAGTGCCTTACAAAAATCTCATTTGCCTGACCAGTTCAGATCGGTCTGGATGCCAGCACTGCTGCACATTCAAACACAAGGTAGAGACAAAAGCTTTACGGCAGAGTGGCAACAAAATGCAGTTCTTCAAATACATACAGGTAAGCAACTCCTCTTGCACCCAAGAAAACCTTAGTGATACATGTCAAAATCAGCAAGGGGAGCACACTGATCAGCTGGACCATCCTATGATACTGATTTCTTGAACTGAACGAGAGAAGGGAGTTCACTTACAGATGATGTATGAGAATGAAGCCTGCAAACCAGTGGTTAAACGTTCCTAGGGATATGATAAAGCGACAGGATAGACATGTGCCTCGGGGCCACAGAATTCTCCGGTGACGTAGGACAACTCGTACCCCCCCCACCACACAGCACAGTAACAACAAAGGTTATTCCTGTCTCCAGAATCCCTAAGGGGATGGGCCCTGCACTGAAGGCTGTAGCTTTGGCATCAGCACTGAGCCAGACAGGAGCTGTGCATACAGAAAAAAGGCAGCTAGAGGAGAAATGCCATAATGGACATGCCCAACACAGCCAGGCTTTACTCGGGGACTCGGCAAGTGAAGCCCTACAGGCTGGTTCTACCACTTCTCCTACATCTAACCTATAGAGACAATGACCAGGAAACGTCCCACATCACAGCACGAGTATTTTTGACAAGACAGATTGCCACGAGAAGGACTTGCCAAGCGGGGAACTCCAGCCTGGTTCCAGTGTTGGCACCACTCTTACTGAACATCCTCCAGCAGAGGAGTTCAGCTGTAGCCCCGATGGAATCCGTAGGCTGCACTGCGCAGTCAAGGCACGCAGCGAGCGCGTGGAAGCACGGGTACAAAAAAAACAAATCGAGATTGAAAAGATGGGAACTGTTACCTCGGGAGGAAAGGTAGCTGCAAACCGAGCCTCAAGAGGAACAACTCTGAAAGCAGAATTGCTGAGGGACATTTCTGTTCAGCAGGGGAGAACAAATCAGACTTGTTTACTGAAAGCTGGTACGAACGCCAGAACCTTTGTTTTGCTTTGCTTATGGATATCTATTAAAGAGTTGACGAGAAGGAAACGTTCTGTGACATTCTGTCAAGACTGAAGGTTAAACAATCGTGGGAGTGGAAAGAAAAGTCAAGACAGCAGACAGGAGCTGACAGTTTTATAAGAAAAACAATAAAATGTCTCTGGCTTATATGACCGTTGAGAGTTGGGAACGCCTACGAATGTCTGAAGAAACAAAAATCCCAGGGCCAGACTAGAATCCAGGCAATACAGGAGGATACAGAGCTAAGTGAAATGGGAACATGGCTCAAGCTGAGAAGCACGAAGAGCTTTTACAGCGTGAAGAATCACAGAATCAGAGAATGGTCGGGGCTGGCAGGGGCCTCTGTGGGTCACCCAGCCCAACCCCCTGCCCAAGCAGGGTCACCCAGAGCAGGCTGCACAGGACCACATCCAGGTGGGTCTGGAATATCTCCAGAGAAGGAGACTCCACAGCCTCCCTGGGCAGCCTGGGCCAGGGCTCCGTCACCCTCAGAGG
>Ga0065711_1050672_pt1 | contig 10714 bp, 8 predicted proteins | sample Hoacrofraction12_FD_59098 | JGI IMG/M metagenome (GOLD analysis project Ga0065711, IMG submission 59098) | Hoatzin crop microbial communities from Cojedes, Venezuela - Epithelial fraction 12 v2 (version 2) | ecosystem: Host-associated > Birds > Digestive system > Esophagus > Crop | place... | reverse complement strand
GCCCCGCCCGGCCGCGCCGCTCCGCGCCCGGAGCCCTGCTCCCGCGCTGGGGCTCCGCGGGGCTCCTGAAAGCCGCTGAAAAAGGGGAGGAAACCCGCCCTGAATTAGACGGGGGCTGGGGAAGACGGCGCTGAACCGGAGAGCCTGCCCGGGCTGCTGGCGGCCCAAGCCCCCTCGAAGCCCAAAACGTTGCTCCCGAGGTGGAATTATTTGCCCCCCTTCTCCGGAGGTACGGGGAGAACGTGTGGCGGCCGCCGGGAGCGACCCCCTGCCCTGCTCCGAGGTCCTTCTCTGCTGGGAGCAGCTCTGGGGGCTCCGCTGCCGTCAGCAGTGGAAGGGGACAGCAGGGCAGGGCAGCTCGCGGGGTGTCGCGCGCCCTTGCTTTGCGGTGACAGGGGGCTGAAGAAGTGCCCAAGCCTTGCCCCTCTCTCTCAGGCATGGAATTGAAGACAGGACCACTTTTCGTTTGGAGAGGTGGAAGAAGATAGTCTGAGGCAACAGCATCCAGACAGCGCTCTGCCGAAACCAGTGACGAGAAGGGACATTATCAATTGGACAAATTAATGGGGAAGATGGGGAGAAATGGGAAGTGATCGTGCCCCTGTGCTTGGCACTGGTGAGGCCCCACCTCGAGCACTGTGTTCAGTTTTGGGCCCCTCACTACAAGAAGGACATTGAGGTGCTGGAGAGTGTCCAGAGAAGGGCAACATGGCTGGTGAGGGGTCTAGAGAGCAAGTCCTATGAGGAGCAGCTGAGGGAGCTGGGGCTGTTTAGTCTGGAGAAGAGGAGGCTGAGGGGGGACCTTACTGCTCTCTACAACTACCTGAAAGGAGGTTGTAGTGAGGCAGGTGTTGGTCTTTTCTCCCAGGTAACTAGCGATAGGATGAGAGGCAATGGCCTCAAGTTGTGTCATGGGAGGTTCAGATTGGATATTAGGAAAAATTTCTGTACTGAAAGAGTTGTCAGACGTTGGCACAGGCTGCCCAGGGAAGTGGTGGAGTCCCCATTCCCGGAGGTGTTCAAAAAACGTGTAGATGTGGCACTTCAGGATATGGTTTAGCAGCCATGGTGGTTTTGGGTCGATGGTTGGACTTGATGATCTTAGAGGTCTTTTCCAACCTTAATGATTCTGTGATTCTAAATAGAGATTGTGCATAGCACAAGGGCAAAAGGAACAAAGGTTTATTTTGTTTTCCTTAATGCATAACCGCAGTGATACACGCTTAATGCTGGAGCAAACAGGTAACTGCTACCAGTGACGAAAAAAAACCAACAAACCCCAAGCCCCTCAACCTCCTAACACCTGTTACTGTGCAGTGTCACATGCAGGGAGATCCATATGCATCACAGGAGGACACTCAGGGCTCATCTAAAGAACATGCTAAAGAACATCTATTGGCAAGCCATGTGGTGGAATAACTACGTTTTCAAGTGGCCTGGAAGTCCTAGAGGGGTTGGCTGAGGAGATCGCTGACCTGCTGATCTCTGTATGTGTTGGGACTGTGGTGACGATTCAGGAGACGGAGAATTGTGTTGGTGGGGGCCCGTACTCAGGGAGCAAGAGGAGTACCACAGGCAGCCGCAGCCTGTTCAGCCTGGCGTCAGGTACAGGCAGAAGAGCTGTGGTCATCAGCTAATACAGGGTGAATAGAGAAGAATACAACTAATGCTAGTCTTCGTGCTTTTTATAGAAAATAGATCGTGGTAAACAGGTCTTTTATTTCCTCGTTTTACATGATTACACATTAAATTGCCAGAGGTAAGTGCAGGAGTGTAATAGACTTCCACTAGGTACTTGATTTAGTAAGAGAGGAAGAAAGTGAGGAAAAGACAAAATTAGTAAAGCACAAACAGATGAACAACTGAATGCAAAGCAGGTCAATTGTCCAAGTAGCACTAGCATTTAATGAGGGCGTTTCTGTTGGGGAGCTGTGAGAAGCAATCTAGAGAAGTATTACTTCAAACAGCTGTAAAAGACGAAATAAATCACCACCGGCAGCGATTTTGGACAGAGTAAGTTTTACCAGAGTGAGAATGAGGACGAAGGCACCTAACGGTGCCTTTGCGAGGAGGGAACAGCATTGCAGCACTCCTGGACGTGCAGACACTGAAGGCCAGGCTCTTTGCCTGACACCTCCAAGCCCAGACCCTGTACAAAGCATGGAGTAGAAGATGAGTGAGTGGGGCGAGTACAGAGGCACCAGGCTGAACTGTGCGGCGGGAGCTAAGGGGAAGGTATGGCCTTACAGTCCCTTCTTCAACCCGAGGAAAGGCTTTCGGGAGGGCAGCTCTTTGAACAGTTGACTCCTGTCACTTACTTCTCAGGAGAGTTTTTTGCATCGATTCCCCTTATTTATTTTTCTTACATTGAAAAGTGGTTTTTAAAAGGTTTGTTTTCAGAAACTGGAGTTATCTCTTTGGAGTCACTCGTAAACAGGAACATAAAAGTGTCCCCGTCTGCCTCCACTGAATCTCATTAATTGTATCAAAGGAATTTGTGTTCCCCTGCTATGTAAAAGCCCAGTTTACAATGCAAAAGTATATATCACCTGTCTGCAACGATTCCTGTGAAGTAACAATCTCCTCAAGGTCGATTTGTAAGCTGATAAAATGGGTATAGTTGTCACATCCTCTAGTGTAGCTGAATTGCCAAATTTTTTTGTTTTAGTTGTTGTGTTTGTTTGGGGTTTTTTCTTTAGAAGTCGGCTGATGGTGGTGACTTTCTTTTGTACGTATTCTCTGCAGCCACCTCATTTTTAAGGGTCCCGTCTTCATACCTCAGCGATGCTTAGTGGTATGTTGCAGAACTAATCAGTATGGTTATTGCTTTAGAAAGCAGGGGATGGCAGTTCTAGTAGGGAAGATAAATGTCAATTTATAGCACTAACAGATTACAGGCATCATGTTGTCTAGAAGAAGAAAAAGAAGCTTCTGCTTATAAAAGTTTGCCCAAAAAAGCAACTTGTAAACAGGAAATAATTTACTTGCACTAGCAAATTCAAAGGTCTTACTAAGGGGACTTCTGTTCATGATGGACAAGATACTGGAATCATCCAATACTATCTTCATAGATTCTTTATTCAGCTTTTGTAAAATGGGCAAAAATAAATACTTTCTCTTGATCCTCAACATGGAATACTAGTTGAATACATAAAATAGTACTGGTCCATACGACAGTTATGTCTCTTTCTGCTTTGTTTCCTGCCTAAAGATACAAAGGGCCAATGTGTACATCTCACACTACTCACAGTCATTAACGATCATCAAATTAGAAAAAAAATAGTACTTTTCTGCTTAGATCCTGCTTTTTAAGCCATTTGATTTAAGAATTCAGCTTATGACTCACTTGTTTGATAACAACTGGTTCTCACAGAGATTAGAGACTGCAGTTATGTAGATCAAATACATTTTTATTGGGTATACAGATGACTTTATCTATGATGTGTTTGGATGTGTATCCCACTTTGCCTTTGAACAACTAATAGGATGAGACACAAATGGACTGCCCAGCATTTTGTAGTTATTATAGTCTTCTGGGGTTTCTGGGAATCCACATCTACTAGCAAGGCAAAAATGGCCTGGGAAGGTAACAGTAATATCAGGATTAAAATTTCCACGATCGTTTTAGCCATGGCTAATCTTGTACTGAAGGAAACACTCCAACAAGATGCTAAATCATGACTATGACTATGTCTTCTATCAGGTGGGGAAGCTGAGGCTCAGCTGATGGGCAGAACAGGCGCCGGGTGTCTGACACAACATCAGCATCAATGGGGTTCCTGGACCCAAGGTCCCCGTTAGATTTCAGTGCCAATAGTAATACTGCGGTTATCTGATTGCCTCATGTTGTGTGCACGGTTCTTCCCTTCTTGTCCCAAGTTTTGATGTTGGGTACTGCAGTGAATACTGTTAGACAGATACTCTGCTCTCCCTCAAGTACTGAAATCTTCCATCAAAAGAGGAAGAATGGCTTCTTTATGAACTTCAGACGTGTTTTTAAAACAAGATTATTGCACTTGTATAAATGTCTAGCATGAGATGTCTTCATGGAAGAGAATGTAAAACTTCAAAATTGTTCCCAAGGGAGAATAAAATAATACACACAATATTCTATCATCTCACACATCAAACAGAAAATTCCCTCTCATCAATAAAGCTTCAAAGACAGCTGTGTTTCAGTGTTTACTATACTGGGATGACCGATGGCCTGCAATAGATAACCTACAACTTGTAGGATGCTGTTGCCCAGACTTTAGAGTTCTGTAGGCTCACATAAAGTAAAGAGGCATTTTAGAAAGGTGAGTTTGTATTACTCTTCCTTCAGTCAGCAAGACTAATTCATGGCACTAAATATTACAGAGGCTATAGGAGGGGCTACCATAGGATTCATAATGCAGGACTGGCAAGCGTGTTCAACCTTGTAACATGCAAAAAAATATGACCCGTGTGCTTATCAAGATAAACCAAAAGGATGGCACTGAGTTCAGAACAGAAATGATCCAGACAGGTCATTCCTCATGTGGTCCTCCCATCCCTCCACATCCCCCGCTCAACTCCTATCGTTTGCAGAGCAGCTGGAAGATGAGCGGCACCATGGCCTGCAGGCTGCAGAGCTGTTCAATTCAATGAACGAAGCAAAGGATAGGACATGAGCAAACATAAGCAAGCAGCTAAGTCATTTTTTTAGTCATGGGTCACACTAAGGTTTGTATCAATGGCGTTGAATTTGTACCCGTAGAGAACTTGCAGTTACAACGGGGAAGAGTTTGGGGAGGGCACCAGCAAGATCTGTTTGTTTGCTGAAGACTAGAACATGACCTGTGGTTGAGCAAAAAGCTAATTCTGTTTTCCGGGAAACTGAATGCAATTCTTAAACAGGCAAGGTCAAAATAAAATCACAGGCCATATTAATTAATTATACTGGTGTTGTATTGGGAGTTTGGGCCATTTTCCTTTAATAACTGGGGACTTTTTAAATAACCCTAGATTAGGCTCTCATTTGGAAATATTTTAAAATATATTTATGTGTCCTTTTTTATTTTTAATGGCTTAACAATGCTATGGCCTTGCCAGCATCACCTCCCATTTCCAATGCACAAGTACAGCACAAAACAAAGGAATTTGAAATTTCTTTTAAAAAAGAGGCTGTTGTCTTTGCGAGTGATCATCACAAGTCTATGGCTTACCCCACCCCCCTCAAAAACCCCACTGCACATACTTTCTACACAGTGAAATAAAAGGCATCTATACAGAATAACTAACTGAGAGAAGCTTCTGTAGTTCAGACTCTCAATTTGGAAGCTAGGGTTCAAAGCCTTGAACAAGAGCAGTTAATATGCAAATGCTATTCTGATTAAAACAAACAGCAGACATTTCTCGGGTGAGATTTGCTTGTTCTGATTAAGACTGTGCTGGGAGACAGGTAGCAAGGCCCTTACCCATGGAAGACCTGAAGGGCTCAGAGTTGTTCAGTATTCAGGTGACCTCAACTCCTGTTTCAATGTCTGTTCTTATTTATCCTCACCAGCTCTCTGCCATCGCAGGCGGGAAAGGAGCACAGCTGGGCAAACCCACTCCTGGCCATTTGGCACAGGCAGGTTTGCTTCCTGCTCACACATTGTCTGCAAATAGGTTACACACTTGCAAGCTTGTTTGCCGTTCTAAATTATTCACCATAGCAGTTTGTAAGCAAATTTCGGACACTGTAAAGCAGGTAAACAATTCACGGCAACAGCAGGTCCATAATTTATTATCCAGGCTGTGGATAATAAGGCTGAGGAAACTTTCACAATAGCTGCATCAATATTATTTTAAATGGTTAGTAACGAATGCTTATAGATCTACTCATGTGGTTTTATCATCTGTTCTGTGACTTTTGTTGTACCCTTTAACTTCACATTACTCTTGTCTATATTAAGTAGCTGGTTGGAAAGTCGTTCTGGGAAAGACTTCTACAGACTTGAACATTGCAAGTATGTTGAAAAATCTCCATTTTCATTTTAATAACAGTTTGCAGTTTCTTGTGGTACTGTACGCACTGAACTTTTAAAGTAATTCACATAACGTGTGCAGTTCCTACAGGCTCCTTCTCCACTCTGGTTCAGTTCCACAATATCTTTCAAGAGTGTTTTCCTTCCCTAATGATCCTTAAAGGCAAATTCCAAAAGTTTATATCCCGCGGAGTTCTTTGACTTTTCTCCATCCCACGCTCATTGCTAATGTTTGTTTATTTCGCTTGCAAATATTGGAGTTGGTTCCCTTGCTTGCTTCAGCAAGCCTGGCCTACTCAGGAACCTTTCTTTTCTCACAGACCCAGAGCATTTCTATAGTTATTTGGGGTATTATCACTTTCACATCTGCTCCTTTAAAAGTTATCATCTGCCTAAAGACTTATGACATTAAGTAGCAGAAGTGGTGTAATCCAGGTTTTGGAGAACTTCTTGTGCAAGGTTGTGAAAGGTGAGCAAATGAAAGATTCAGACCCTGATTAATCAGACCCTTCTGACACTAACAGTGTTGGGCTTTTTTAATTTGAATTTACTGAATATCAATACACTGTAAGAAATGTGTGTTCTTCAGAGCAACAATCTTTTCTTCTGAGCAGAGCTAAGCACTGTGCAGTTAGTACTGGAAAAAGCTACCTTCTGTCTGTGTTTAAAGCACAAGGGGAACTGACATACTGGATCACATTGTGTCCCTAACCCTAGACCAGATGTTCCTGAAAAAGGCTGAAGAACCCCCCAGTAGATGGCATGAGGTATTACCCAAGGTCTGTAAGGTCCCTAATACTTTGTAATTTAAATGCTACAGTCCTGGTTCAAATGTTACACTTCAAATTTTCAAAAAACTCTTTTATATTTTTGTTATTGTTAACAATAAGAACTCTCAATGTTAACGTTGTTCATACGTGATCATTTCCTCTGTGCCTTCTACTGACTGCTTGATCCCAGCACCTCCTGTTCGCTGCATTTCGCTGTGCTGTGGCAGGGCTGTGACAGCACAGGACAGCATTTCCTTTCCAGGCAGAAAATAACCATCAGAAATTTTCCAATCAAGCATGTGTTTGTCACCAGATGTCAATTCTGTCCAGGGTTCCAGATTTATGATGAAAGGCAAAAAGGACTACATAAAAATTATAAATAGCGTTCTGCCTGTCCTAGTTCAAGCCACTGGGGAAGAAGAAAGCGATGGCGTAAAAACGGCACGCCGGAGTGTAGAGTTCCTCAAGAGTCAGGTTTCTGCCAGGTTTTCAAAGGCTTTCGCCGCCACAAGTTTGTATCAGTAGTTACACTAAACAGAGCGGGCTGGCCCCTTCACTGATACAAGCTGGCATGTCCCCAGCAGAGAAAATGAAGTAGTGCAGCTAAGAGCAGCTGGAGGTTGGTTCTTACTGTGGGACACCACCTTCTTTCATCCACCGCTTCTCTCCAGGCCTGCTGTGCCCTTCATGGTATCCACCGTAGTGGTGGCCACAGTGCCAGAGCTGCCTAATCCATCATTTCAAGGAAAGGCTCCTAGTGGTTGGACCAGCTTCCCTCAGGCAGTTTTTCTCTCTCTCATCAGAGCTTAATGGCAGCCTCCGATGCCTCCGGGCTGCTGCTGCTGCAGCAAATCCCAATTTTCCAGGAGAACTTCTGTTTGTCTGGGAGAACTTCTGCGCTCTCCCGCCTGTCCAGCAGTGCCTCCTTGCTTCTGAGAAGTCAGCCATGATATTAGTCCAGCCCCACTAACCATTTTCCTTAGGAAAACACAGCTTTCTGCTCTTCAGGGCATGTGTGGTGGTTGCTGGCCGCGGCTTTCCCTCTACAGCTCCAAGCTCATTAATGAATCACTGCTTTTTGGCACCAAAGCAAAATAAACACATCATTTTCAATGCCTTTGCCAAACGTACATACACTTAGAGCAGGTTTTGAATGATAGAAAGCGAAAGGTTTAATGACAAGTGCAGGCTGTGTAGCTAAAAGTTGCAAAAAAGACAGAAAACGAGAATCTGAAGGTCACAACAGGTCCATTAGCCCAGTAGCTGTTCACATTTTGTATATTTTCTAGAACACGTGGAGGGGGATTACCACTGGTGCAACAGCTACAGCTTTCACAAGATAAAAACAGTAACAGAAAGCAGCATAGGGGTGCAGGACCACTCATCAGCATGACTGTTAGATGCGTACCTCTTTCTTTCCTCCTCTGTTTATTAACTGATCCAGTGTAACTGCACATAGCACAGCAGACTTTTACACTGATGCTTCCTAGCCTATGTAAAGGGGAAAAAAAGACATCAACAAAAAGTCTGGCAGGCATACTGAATGAAGTTTCTCAGCTGCTCGAGCCAGTCGTGTGTACACACCCGGTCAGACACTTTGGCCCTTTCCAAGTGCCTGGGCCTGTCCATGACTTCAACACATCCGTTTGCTCTTGCTGACTTGAGTAAAAATGGAGAAGTTTCGAAACTGTTTGGCACAACTGTTCTTCTAGTTCCTCTCCATTCAATCAGATTTTAGAATGAATTTAAATGTATCGCTGGACGATAATTAGCTCTGAAGGGCAGAAGACCACAGGGGACCGGCTCTTTCCTCTTTAAATGGGCAGCTGTAAAGACACTACCTTAAACGATATCCTGAATGTCAGCAAAGCTTGAAATCTGGACCCATGCCTGATTAACTGCCAAAAATCAGAATAATCTCTGCCTTTGGCAAATCAAAGTGATTCCCTACGAAACCAGATTACTACAGAGATCTCCAGACCAAAACACAAGTTTCAGCCTTCAGTTTCATTTCCTCCCATCGTGTTTCTACTACTATGAAAATGTGGACATTTTTTTCACCCTACTGGGAAAATGCATTTTTTCCACTCTCCCATGACTCAAAAACATCTGAAAGATTCTTCCTCTGAGCTTAAGAAAAAGAGGGGGGGAAATCTTCACCTTTTGGCAAAGATACAGAATGCAAATTTTTGACTCAAAAGAGGATTTTCAAAATAAAATAAAATAGAAGAAGCATGTGAAAAAAGGGGGTTATAATGGAAACTGTTTTCATAGCCAGCTCTAAAGTAAGCACTGCTGTTCCAGAGACACATGGTACTGATGCAAACATTGGTTTGAGGCCAAAACCCCTAGCATGCTAGTGGAATCCGGAAGCACTACAATATTAAATACACCTCAAAATATATGTCAGACATCTCCCTGTGTCTGTTCCACTTACTCTGCACAGCATGACACTATACACTAAATTCATCAGTGTCTGCAGAGTAATAGATTCAGTGGTCGGTGGTGGAGGTGCTCTCCTTTTCTTGGGCTGGGTTCTTGCCGGCACCACATGGTCCCTGAATGGTCTTCTGCAAGATTGGGCTTATTACTCCCATTTTGCAAATACTGAGCCAATATCCACCTTCCATCTGCAGCACTTACACAGCATCTATTATTACAGCATGTGAGCACCCCTCACCGGTCCTAGGGAAGTGTTATTACCCTGAGGCAGGATTTCCACATTTCATCTGGAGTGATGAGGGAGGGAGGATGCTACAAAAGAGGTGAGGGCGTCCTGCTCAGCTGCGCTCTCCTTGTTGGCAGGCTCTCCCTGCTCTCTTCCGTCTGCTGCTTCCAGCTGCTCCAAGGCAGCTGGCCTGGCCTCGCGCAGTTTTCTCCTGCTGCCATCACAGAAAACCCCCTTTTTGCACCTACCGTCATTACAGCTATGGTGCTTGGCCTGAATATTTGCTGATTCATGAGAAAGGCCCACCACCGGTTAAAAGTGTCCTAGTCAAGGGCTTAAAACGAATCTTCTGCTTCTGTATGGCCTGATTTTTCTGTGGATTTTTGGTTTTTGCTCCATCTCTTGCCTTGCAATAAAATGCAAACACCAACTGAAAGTTTCCTGAGGAGTGGAGCTGGTGGAGCATCCCCCTCTGCCACCTGAAGTTCTCCGGAGTTTTAACAGGGGAGCGACGTCCCCTCCCTGTCGGCTCTGCCGGGGTCTGGCTGGCTGCACATACACACGAGCACTTGCAGAGCACTGACTCAGGCTGGCTCTCTGCTGCCAGGTCTGGTGCCAGATCCCCACGGGGCTCAAGGGGTGTCATTAGAGGCCACCGTAACAGAACGTTTATCGTACGAGCCCGTTTCTCTCAGGAAGGCAGACCGAAAGCTCCTGCATGATGCCTAAAGGAAGCACGTGTGTGCAGCTGCACCTACCTGCTGGCTCCGAGAAGGACCCGGGCTCAGCCTGGAACGACTGGCTGCTCCCCGGCTCTGCGGGGGGACAGGCAGCGGCTGCTCCCCATGTCACCAGGGAGTGGGGACATGAGGGCAGAAGAGAACAAGTCGCCCTTGTGGTCTCTGTGCACTGGGCCCACCAGCATTTCCCTCCCGAAAAATGCATGGGCAGGGCGGCGTGGCACCGATCAGCCTGGCAGCACCCACCCAAGCTGTGGCTCCCTGTGAGTGCCGATGGGTCGAAGGGGTGGTGGGGTCGGCAGGGCTCGCAGGCAGCAGCCACGGGCAAGCGAGCGGGGCTGGCAATGCACGCAACCTGCTCTGCCAGGGAAGAGCAGCCAGCCAAGAGGGTCACACAGCCTCACGGGTTCCGTGGATGTTGACTTTGGTGGCTGGGCCCTGTGCTTTAGACCTAATGTCAAAACGGTGTGACTGGTTCAAAGATACAAGTAGCTCCAATGTCATGCTTACACGCACCCCAACCACCTCCTCCCCCCCCCCCCCCCC